>Ga0214168_1000044_pt1 | contig 46492 bp, 44 predicted proteins | sample LakMenepilimnion_FD_153002 | JGI IMG/M metagenome (GOLD analysis project Ga0214168, IMG submission 153002) | Freshwater microbial communities from Lake Mendota, WI - Practice 29OCT2010 epilimnion v4 | ecosystem: Environmental > Aquatic > Freshwater > Lake > Epilimnion/Euphotic zone | place: Lake...
CGGCGTTGATTATCCGACTGGGGCGGGGCTCCTTGAACGGGCTCAGGTGCTGACTAGGACTGGAGTCCGCTCACTTCCAGGTGAGTAGAGGTTAGAAATACCCCATTTTGACCCAGGCCACGCTCAAAAGGTACCCTCTACCCCCTGACCTCATTGAGGTCTGGCCAGATAGTTTCCTTAAATAAGAAGCTTTCCATTACAACGAAGATAGAGGTTGCGCGTGCGTACATATAGCCCAAAGGCTGGGGATGCAACTCCCGAGTGGCACATCATCGACGCTAAAGATGTTGTTCTCGGACGCCTTGCAACACATGCTGCAACACTTTTGCGCGGAAAGCACAAAGCAACTTTTGCACCACACATGGACATGGGTGATTTTGTAATCGTCATCAATGCCGAAGCAGTAGCACTTACCGGAACCAAAGGCGCAAGCAAAATGGAATTCCGTCACTCTGGTTACCCAGGTGGATTAACTGCAACTACTTATTCAGACATGATGGCATTGCATCCAACACGTGCAGTTGAAAAAGCAATTCGCGGAATGCTTCCAAAAAATTCTCTTGGCCGTTCAATCGGAACTAAGTTGAAAGTCTATGCAGGTCCAGAACACCCACATAGTGCTCAGAATCCAAAACCATTTGTGATTACACAAGTTTCACAAATTTCAAAAAGTAAGGTGAATTAATGTCAGATTTCACAGCTGATCTTTTAGAAGATGATTCTGAAGAGATTCCAACAAGTTACACATCATCTTCTCCTGCTCCTGCAACCAACCGCTCTGCGATCACCGCACCCGGTGGAGGAACAGGCCGTCGTAAAGAAGCTATTGCGCGAGTTCGTTTAATTCCAGGTAATGGTAAGTGGACACTTAACGGCCGCACTCTTGAACAATATTTTCCAAACAAAGTTCACCAACAAGCAGTTTCAGAACCATTCCGCACAGTTGGCGTTGAAGGAAATTACGATGTAATTGCACTTATTAATGGCGGCGGCGTTTCTGGCCAAGCCGGTGCACTTCGTCTCGGTGTATCTCGTGCATTAAATGAGATCGACGTAGAGGCGCATCGTCCACTTTTGAAAAAAGCCGGATTTCTTACCCGAGATGCTCGTATTATTGAGAGCAAGAAGTACGGTCTAAAGAAGGCTCGTAAGCGTTCGCAATACAGCAAGCGTTAATTCTTAACCAAATTTAAGGAGCTGGATTTAAATGGCTCTTTTTGGAACAGATGGAATTCGTGGAAGTGCGGGTTCTGCTGACTCTCTCTTAAACCCAAATTTAGTTAATGCAATTGGTGTCGCTACCGGCATAGTTTTCCAGGAGCAAGCACAAATCTTGATTGGTAGAGATACCCGCAAATCAGGGCTAGAAATTGAACAAGCATTAATCGCTGGGCTCACCAGTGTAGGAGTAAATGTCACCTTAATCGGAGTCATCCCAACTCCAGGGCTGGCACATTTAGTTCTTACTCGCAAAGCCGATGCTGCGATCATGATTACTGCATCTCACAATCCAGCATCTGACAATGGAATCAAAATTTTTGGAAGTAACGGCCAAAAGATTGCTGATGAAATTGAGCAAGAGATAGAGCAGTTAATCGAAAATAAGTCACAGAGAAAAATCTCAAAAGAGGGATCAGTAGTAAAAGATGAAAATGGTAGAAATGATTACATTACGTATTTGTTATCAACAATTTCAAAACCATTAAATGGAATTACTGTCGTGGTTGATTGCGCACATGGAAGCGCAAGTACATACGCACCTGAAGTTTTAAAAAGCGCTGGAGCTGAAGTTATTGTTATTGGCGCATCACCAGACGGTGAAAATATAAATAAAGGTTGTGGATCCACTCATTTAGATCTTCTTGCTGCAAGGGTTTTACAAAGTGGAGCAGATTTAGGAATTGCGCATGATGGAGATGCAGATCGTGCACTACTTATTGATGGACAGGGGGAGATTGTCGACGGCGATGCTTTGCTTGCGCTTCTGGCAATTTCTGCAAAGAAAAAAGGTGAATTGCCTGGCAATAAAATAGTAGCCACGGTTATGAGCAATTTAGGGTTTTTGAATAAGATGAAAGATGAAGGAATAACCGTAGAAGTGTCATCAGTTGGAGATCGTTATGTTCTTGAACTGATGCTTGCTAATGAAATCTATTTCGGCGGAGAACAATCCGGCCATGTAATTTTACGAAAGTTTGCAACCACAGGCGATGGAATTTTAACGGCTCTGCATATTCTGGAATTAATTGCTAATGGTGAAGCCAAAGCAGAAAACTTATCCGAGATTTTTTCATCGTATCCTCAGGTTCTTCTAAATATCCCAGTCGCAGATAAAGAGAAGGTATTAACCTCAACTGGATTGAAAGGTGCTACTAAATCTGCCGAAAGTGATTTGGGAAATAATGGCCGGATTTTGATACGTGCATCAGGAACTGAGCAATTGATTCGGGTTATGGTCGAAGCAGATACAGAAAGCAAAGCCAATGCGATAGCAAAAAAATTGGCTGACGCAGTAGAATCAGCTTCGAATGCTTAGAGGGGAGTTCTGATGTGCGGAATTATCGGCTATGCCGGTCGCAATCAGGCGCTACCGATTATCGTTGAGGGTTTGCGCAGACTCGAATATCGTGGTTACGACTCTGCTGGAGTTGCACTAATTACCAGTGATGGAATTTCAACTGTTAAGCGGGCTGGAAAATTGGCGGCGCTGGAAGGCGCATTAGGCAAAGTTAATTTGCCAACGTCGGTAACCGGAATCGGACATACAAGATGGGCAACTCACGGGGCTCCTAATGACCGAAATGCACATCCCCATCTAAATCCATCTCAAGAATTAGCAATAATCCACAATGGCATTATTGAAAATTACGTGATCTTGCGGCGAGAACTAGAAGCAGATGGCCATGAATTTCTTTCTGAAACTGATTCTGAAGTGGTTGCGCACCTACTTGGACAAGCTTACGAAAAATGTAAGGGAGACCTTGCAGAAGCAATGCGCCAGACCTGTAAGCGATTAGATGGTGCCTTTTCTTTAGTCGCGGTCCATGCAAAATCCAAAGATCAAGTTGTTGGAGCAAGAAGAAATTCCCCATTAGTAGTCGGAGTAGGAAATAACGAAAGATTTTTAGCATCTGATGTCGCTGCTTTTATCGAATTCACTTCAAATGCAATCGAACTTGGCCAAGATCAAGTTGTCTTGATAACACCAGATGCCGTGAGCATTACTGATTTTTCTGGAAACAAAGTAGAGGGGCGCGAGTTTAAAGTTACGTGGGATGCCGCAGCTGCTCAAAAAGATGGCTATCCACATTTCATGGCTAAAGAAATTATGGAACAACCTAAAGCCGTGGCTGACACACTTTTGGGTCGCCTAGATGAAAAAGGTAAATTAATTTTAAATGAGATTCGAATAGCTGAAGAAGATCTTCGTGATGTTGAGAAGATAATTATTATTGGATGCGGATCTGCTTTTCACGCCGGCATGATTGCAAAATATGCGATTGAACATTGGACCAGAATCCCGGTTGAAGTAGAACTTGCTTCTGAATTTAGATATCGCGACCCAATAATTGATAGAGGGACTCTAGTTATTGCGATTTCGCAATCTGGCGAAACCATGGATACTTTAATGGCGTTGCGTCATGCCAAAGATCAACGTGCAAAAGTTTTAAGTATTTGCAATACCAATGGATCAACAATTCCAAGAGAATCAGATGGGGTGCTTTATACCCATGCCGGACCAGAAGTTGCTGTTGCTTCTACTAAAGCGTTTTTAACTCAGATTGTTGCTTCATATTTAATTGGCCTATATATCTCGCAAGTGCGTGGACTTAAATTTTCTGATGAGATTCAAAAAATTCTGGCAGAGTTGCAAGAGATGCCAAGTAAAATTGAGCGATTCCTTGAGACTAGAGAATCAATTAGTAAACTGGCCATCGAATTAAAGGATGTCGGCTCAGTACTATTTTTGGGAAGACATGTGGGCTATCCAGTCGCACTCGAAGGCGCGCTTAAATTGAAAGAGTTGGCCTACATGCATGCAGAAGGATTTGCAGCTGGCGAATTAAAACATGGCCCAATTGCGCTTATCGAAGAAGGAACTCCAGTAGTTGTAGTTTTACCTTCGCCAAGTTCACCTATTTATCAAAAAATGTTAAGTAATGCCCAAGAGGTTCAAGCTCGCGGAGCCATGACAATTGTTATCGCTGACGAAAATGATCTTGAGGTGAGCGCGGCTCATGTTATTCGTGTTCCTACGTGCTCAGTTCTGTTGCAACCACTTCTTAGTATTTTGCCACTGCAAGTTTTCGCATATGAAATGGCAGTTGCTCGAGGACTAGATGTGGACCAACCACGAAATCTTGCCAAATCTGTAACGGTTGAGTAATTATGGCGGTAAATAACCACCAATCACAGGTTCAAATAAAAAGAAGAACTCCAGATCGTTTAGTTAGATTTGCAGCATTTTTCATACTCATGTTTTTCGTGATCACGGAGCAAGTTGTTCATGATGGACCACTGCTTATATTGGATCAATCAATTGCCAAATGGAACCGACCAACACTTCCCGATTGGGGAGATTGGGTTGTTTACAATCTCGACCATCTAGGTTTGCGTGGACTTACCGCCACAATATTGTTGTTACTGTCAATTTACCTTGGTTGGAAATTTGAAACATGGCGACCATTTAATCTATCTGTGATTTCATTGCTCGCATTAAATGCTGTAGTGGGTTTGGCAAAATTAGAGTTTGGAAGAACCAAGCCAAGATTAAATGTTGATTTACTTTATGCTGGAGGTATGTCTTACCCAAGCGGGCATGCTTCAAACGCTGTCCTAACGTGGGGTTTAATCGCATACCTTTATATTCAATATGTTCAACCAAGATTAGGAGTTATTAGAGTTGCTTCTTTCTCAGTTGTTGTGATTAGCACTGTCGTTTTTTGTGTATCAATATTTAGAAATACGCATTGGATATCTGACTTACTTGGTGGAGTCGCGATCGGCACCGCATTACTATTGTTAATAATTGCGGTTGACCGCAGCATTCCCTCACGTCGAAGTAACCTTTAAAGTACTTCCATGAGTTCACAAATAGGGATAGATCTTGTAGATCTGGCAAGATTTGAGAGTTCACTAAAAAGAACATCAGGATTAGCCAAGCGCTTATTTACTGATCGTGAAATTCAACAGGGAAGCAATAGAAATCTCTCACTTCATTTAGCAGGAAGGTTTGCGGCTAAGGAAGCGTTAGCTAAAGCGTTGGGAGTTCCTCCGGGGCTTTCCTGGCAAGAAGTTGAAGTTTTACGCCTTGAAAGCGGGCGACCTAGTTTTGAATTTACTGGAGCAGTGTTAGCTTTGGTCTCAGACAAGATTGTAAAAGTCTCAATCTCTCATGATGGTGGGTTTGTAATTGCCATGGTAATCATCGAAAGTTCAAAATAATGCAATTGCCAAATACTGCCTATATTAGATACCAAAACATCTCAGATAATGTTGCCCATATATGCGCGGTAATCAACAAGCCAGTTATGGCAGTTGTGAAAGCTGATGCTTACGGTCATGGCTTGATTAAATCTTCTCAGGCTGCACTGCTTGGGGGAGCGCAGTGGCTAGGCGTTGCGTTGTTATCTGAAGCAATTGAGATTCGTAAAGCAGGAATCACTGCACCATTGTTGGCATGGCTTACCCCGCCCGGTGCAGATTTTGAAGGTGCTATTAAAAACGATGTTGATTTATCTGTCTCATCGCTACAACAGCTACAAGAGATTTACGCTGCTTCGCTAAGGGTTGGATTAATTGCCAGAGTGCATCTCAAAGTTGATACTGGAATGAGTAGAGCAGGTGCGCTTGATGAGTTTCCAGAAATGGTCAGTGAATTAAATCGTCTCACCGCTGCTAACGAAATTGAGTTAGTGGGGACTTGGTCACATTTCGCGTGCGCAGATGAACCAGCTCATCCATTAAACGCAGAACAGATCAAGCGGTTCAACAGTGCGCTTGAGTACATGAACGATGAAGGTTTGAATCCAGGAATCCGTCACATTGCGAACTCTTCAGCAATTATTGGTTTGCCTGAGGCGACATTTGACCTTGTTCGCGCAGGATTACTTATTTATGGATTGTCTCCAACAAATATTCCACCAAAAAATCTCTCCTTAAAACCGGCGATGGAATTACGGGCTCGTTTGTTGCTGGTAAAAGAAATTCCACCAGGGGCAACTGTTGGATATGGCGCAACAGTGCAAGTAACGAAGGAAACGAAAATCGGGATTGTTACATTTGGGTATGCCGATGGGCTACCAAGGTCAACAGATGGGACCGCTTATTTTCTACACAACAATAAGCCGGCCCACTTAATTGGTCGGGTTTCGATGGATCAATGTGCAATAGATTTAGGAATTGAGTCGATTGCAAAAGCGGGAGATGAAGTAATCATTTTTGGAACAAAACCACTGGCAACTGAGTTGGCCAAAGCGGCTGGAACAATTTCATATGAGATAGTTTCCGGTATAGGTTCGCGTACTCCTAGAATCCCAGTAGCTCCAGAAAACCAAGTTTCGGAGGTGTGACATGAGTGAACTTTTAAAAGTAGAGGGATTATCTGTCACCTTTGGCGGCTTGAAGGCATTAAATGATGTCTACATCGAGTTAAATAAAAATGAAGTACTTGGATTGATCGGTCCAAATGGTGCCGGGAAAACTACCCTGTTTAATGCAATCTCCGGTTTAGTTCCTCCTTCAAGCGGGAAGATTTCATTTGACGGGAAAAATTCAGCTTGGCCTAAAACACATCAATTAGCAAAATTGGGGATAGCGCGGACATTACAAGGCGTTGGATTGTTCTCTGGTCTTACTGCGTTGGAGAATGTCATGGTTGGGGCAGAAGCGCACGCAAGTAATGGTTTTTTTGCAGATCTTTTTGGAGCATCAGGCAAATCAGAAGCAAAGCTAAAAGCAAAAGCTCACAAAGCACTGGCTTGGGCAGGAGCAACGCAATTAGCAGAAAGATATCCAAGCCAATTGACTTACCCAGATTCCAAGAGGGTGGCACTTGCACGAGCACTTGTCTTAGAGCCAAAAATATTATTGTTGGATGAGCCTGCGGCAGGATTAGGTCACGATGAAATTGAGAAGTTGGCTAATTTAGTTTTGCAGTTGAAAGAGTTTTATTCAATCATTGTGGTTGAGCACAATGTTGAATTCGTAAATAGAATCTCAGATCGAGTATACGTTTTAAATTTTGGTGAAGTTATTGCAAGTGGACCTTTTGAAAGAGTAAGGCAAGACCCAGCGGTAGTGGCGGCATATCTAGGAACATCTACTCCTGCAGATATCAAATTAGGTAGTGGTAATTAATCATGAATGCATTAGTAGTAAGCAATTTAGTCACAAATTACGGTCATGTTCGCGCTCTTGATGGAGTCTCTTTTATTGCTAATGCTGGTGAAATTACAACAGTAATTGGCGCAAACGGTGCAGGTAAATCAACTTTGCTTCGCACCATCTCTGGCTTAGAGAAAGCTAAAAGCGGAACCATAAGTTGGGGAGATAGAGATATAACCAATCTTGCCCCTGAAGAGATTGTCAGATCTGGAGTAGCTCATGTTCCAGAAGGACATGCAGTAATTCCTACTTTTTCGGTACTAGAAAATATTGAAATGGGAGCACTCTTTAGAAGACGCAAAAATTCGAGTGACGTTAAAGTCGCCATCTCGGAAGTGTTGGATTTGTTTCCAAGGTTGGCCGAAAGAGTTAAGCAAAGCGCCGGATCTCTTTCCGGTGGAGAGCGACAGATGCTCGCTATTTCAAGAGCACTTGTCTCAAGACCAAAACTTTTGCTACTTGATGAACCATCTCTTGGTTTGGCACCACTTGTCGTGGAACAAATTATTCAAAGTATTAATCAATTGTCTCGAAGCACAGGACTTACAGTTTTGCTTGTGGAACAAAATGCAAATACCGCATTAGCAGTCGCAGACCATGGAGTGCTATTAGCGCTTGGTAAAGTTGTATCGGATCAACCTGCTGCAAAAATGCGTGCTGATTCAGCCCTACGAAGTGCGTACTTGGGGTATTGATGAATACTTTTATCAGCACTGTAATTACCGGCACAGCTAACGGTGCAATTTTTGCGCTAGCAGCACTTGGCTTAGTAATTGTGTGGCGTGGTGCAGGAGTTGTTAATTTTGCGCAAATGGGACAAGCAATGTTCACCACCTACATTGCATCGAATCTAATCAATTCTGGGAATTCATATTGGCTGGCTTTTATTGTTGCGTTGATATCGGGGTCACTACTTGGAATGGTTATTGATTTATTGATCATGCGTCCGCTGGCACACAAGAAAAGTTCATCATCCACCAAAACCCTGGCAGCAACAATTCCAGTTATTGCATCCCTTGGAATTTTGGCAGTATTACAGGCGCTAGCGGGGATCTTCTGGGCTGGAGAAGAACGTGGATTCCCTACTCCAGTCAGTAATTTCTATTTTAAAAATGGTGATGGCACACTTCCATTTTCAGCATTTAATCTTTTTGTAATAGGTGTTGTATTAATAGTCTTACTTTTGCTCACCTACTTTTTCACTCAAACTGGCGTGGGGTTAGGCATGCGCGCTGCTGCGTTAAACCCAGAGGTCGCGAGATTGAGCGGAATTAAGGTAAGCAGAATGCGAACTTTAAGTTGGGCGATATCTGGATTAGCCGGATCATTAGCTGGATTACTTATTACTCCCAGCACCAATTTATCTCCTAATTCCTTAGATTTGATTTTGATTGTTGCTTTTACCGCTGCTGTTGTTGGTGGTTTAGATAGTCCACTTGGCGCTGTCATAGGTGGGTTAATTCTTGGAATCGGAATTTCACTAGTTACAACATATGGATCTCCTGAAAATGTTTTCTTAGCAATTTTATTTTTATTGCTTGCAGTTCAATTAATTAAACCGAATGGAATTTTAGGCGGAAAGCAGGTGCGCCGTGGATAAAGGTAAAAAGATTTGGCGTAGGAATTTGATTAAAACTTTATCTCTAGGATTATTTTTATTTTTATTGAGTTTTACATTTGAACCATACAATCAAGGCCAACTAGCGTTGGTCATGATGCTTTTTGTTGGCGTGCTTTCACTTACAGTTTTAACTGGAGCATCTGGTCAGATCTCACTAGGTCAAGGTGCATTGATGGCTGTTGGAGGTTATGCCAGTGCATCATTGATAACAAATATGGGTGCTTCAATTTGGGCTGGATTTTTAGTAGCTATATTTGCAGCCGGTTTATTCGGATTGATTTTAGGAACGGCCGCAGCAAGACTTTCTGGACCTTACTTGGCGGGCACAACGCTAGTAATTGCTCTTGCTTTACCGTCTGTAGCAAATAGATTTGAATCAGTTTTAGGTGGAGATGTTGGTTTAATAGTTGATTTCGGAATGCCGCCTACGTGGATTAGTGATTTAATCGAAGTCGGATATGAACAGTGGCAACTTTGGATTTCATTACCTGTTGCATTAATTGCTTTGTTCTTTATCTCCAATTTAATGACAGCCAGAGCAGGCCGCAGTTGGCAAGCGGTTCGTGATGATGAGATAGGTGCGGCAGTAAGCGGAATACCAGTAGCGCGAACAAAAGTAATTGTCTTCGTAGTGAGTTCTGTGATCGCTGGTCTTGGCGGTGCACTTTATGGATTGCGAGGGTTGGTCGGACCGAGTGTTTATCCGGTTTCGCTCTCATTGACATTGTTGACGGCGGCCATACTTGGTGGAGTCGGCAGTATCGCCGGTGCATTTATCGGCACTTTGATCGTGGTTTTTCTACCCGACCTGATTGATTGGGCGATTTCGGGATTAGCAATTTCTGAGCAGGTATCTAATTTCTTGCCAGCTCTGATTACGGGGGTATTACTCCTCGCCACCATCATCATCAACCCAGCAGGGGTTATGGGTGCACATCACCATAAGAAGCATTAAGCCACCTCTCAGATTCGGTTAAATTCGCGAAATATTGGGCGATTTGTCGGATTACCTGTTCACCCTTTGGCAACCTTCTAGTAACTTAGCCTTTGTAGCGGCTCAAGCCGTGCCTGCCCGGAGCACCGCGCAGTCAACAGATAGAGAAAAGAGTCATCGAAGTGAAAATTCGTGGATCTCAATCAAAACGATGGGCGATTGGCATTCTTGCTGGCGCAGTTGCGAGCTCTCTCGCTATTGCACCTTCACAAGCAAAGCCAGCTCGCGCTGAAGTTGGTGTTAGCGCAACTGAGATTGTGCTTGGCATGCAATTGCCACAAACAGGTACCGCTAGCCCGGGTTACAACAAAGTGGATGACGCGATGCGCGCCTACTTTGATTATGTAAATTCAAAAGGTGGAGTTAACGGCCGCAAAATCAAATTAGTAGTTAAAGATGACATCTACAAAGCCGGCTTAACCATCTCAACTGCATCTACCTTGATTAACAAAGATAAAGTCTTTGCAATGGTTGGAAGCGTTGGAACCCAGACTCACATCTCTGTTATTAAAGATATTAATCGTCGTGGAATCCCAGATCTATTTGTGAATAGTGGATACAGCGGATTTTACACCGACCCTAAAAAGTACCCAACATCTTTTGCTGGACTTGGAACTTATGTTGTTGAGTCCAAAATCCAAGCAGAGTATTTGAAAGCTAACTTCGCTAAAGAACTTGCCGATGGCAAAGTTGGCGTTCTGTATCAGACAGATGATTTCGGTCGAAATGTACTCGCAGGATTTAAGCAACAAGGCGTAACTTTCCCAGCTGCTAACACTCAAAAATTTGTTGCTGGTAGCCAAGCGCTTGGTTTGACGACACAAGTTAAAGCACTTCAAGCTTCAGGTGTATCACTTGTGGTTATTGCTGCTGTTGCTAACGCAACTGCAATCACTATCGGAACAGCTGCACAGTTGGGATTCCGTCCTAAATGGATGGTAACAAGTGTCGGTTCAGATGCCACCACTTTCAAAACTATCCTTAAATCTCAAGGAACTGCTGATGCAGTTGCATCTGCGCTTTTGAATGGTGTTATCTCAGCATCACACGCACCATCACCTGGTGAAGATACCGATGAGTATGTAGTTGCATTTAAGAAAATCAATGATGAATTCAACGTTGGTCCAGATAAGACTTGGGATAACAACGTTTTGCAGGGAATCAATATTGGTTACTTAACAACTGCAGCGCTTATGGGTGCTGGCAAGAATCTAACTCGAAAAGGCTTAATTGCATTTTTAGAGAGCAAGGGTTCAACTTTAGGTGGTGCCGCTTTCTCCCCACTTGGCTACTCATCAAAGACACACGAGGCGTACAACTCCTTCTGGATGGGTGCTTATGATGCAACTAGCGTCCTAAAACCAATTGGTGGAACTCGTGTTCTTTACACCACAGATTCTGCAGCTGGTCCAATAACCGTTTCAACATATAAGCGTCCAGCAATTGCTGCTGATGCGCTTCCAAAGGTAGGTTAATTATGAAGAGCACATTTAAGTTACGTTCAGTTATTGGTGCATTTGGTAGCGCTGCATTGTTAGCAACAGGATTAGTTGTTGCTACTCCTGCACACGCTGGAATCTGCAACATCGATGCGACCACAGGTGTAGAAACCTGTATCTCCACACTAAAAGGTGGACAGCAATACAAGACCATGGTTCCAACAAAGAATTACAACGGAACAATGTTCTTCTGGAACCACGGCTTCCGTCCTTCATTTGATTACCCAACTTACGTAGCACCAACAGGTGTTGAACAGATGACTGTTTCAAATACCGGTCCAACCAAAAAGCTTGATTATTCGGCTGAGTTGCTGGCTAAGGGTTATGGATTAGCGTCTTACGATCGGGCAACCAATGGACTTCATGGTTGGAACACTGAAGAATCTGTCCCACTTCTCAAAGAGTTAGTCGATCTTTCCAAGTTGATCGCTCCAACCACTAAGCGGAATGTCATCTGGGGATCATCAGGTGGTGGACCAGTCGTAAACATGTTCGCTGAGAAGTATCCAGAGTTAACTGATGCAGTTGGTTTAGTTTCACCAGTTGCAACAAATATCTCTCGTCAACTTCAAAGTGGTTGCGACATCTTCTACTTGTTGAGCATTTTTGCTGACCCAACAATTAAAGGATGTGCTGCATTGGGTGCTCCAGGCCTTGCCGGACATGGCGCTGCTCTTGGTGAATTGGGTAAAGTTGTCGCTTTGCTTAATGCATGGAAGTTAAATCTTGGCAATGTCGGATTGGCTCATCCTGCGACAGTTGTTAAGGCTAACCCAGCATTTGGTGCGATCCCACAAAGATCGGCACTATTACTGATCGGATTGCTAGCTGGAATCCCACAGAAGAGTGTGCACATGGATGGAGTCACAACTGGCGGAGCGATAGCAGAACAAAGCATCAACGCAACTGTGGCGATTTTGGAAAACATCGGTGACGCTGCTGCAACTGGAATTCTTGCCGGTCAAGCAGTTGCTGAAAAAGTCGGTGGTCCTTTCTATGACAACACCAAGACCAATTTTGCCGCATTGTTAGATGATGGTGACGCTGGTCGTTACAACCTTGGATTATCTGGTGATGATGGAATCAATGGAATGTTGGGAGTCTTGGCACAAATGCCAAGAGTTTCTGCACCTGCTGCAAATGTTGCAAAAGCCGCAGCATTGGATCCGATTAAGTACACCTCAACTAAACCAACAGTTATTCTTCACAATGAAAATGATCGTTTGGTTTGGCCAGGTCAAACTTCCGCTTATGTAGCAGAGCGAAATGCAAAATTTGCACCAACTCTAGCTGCCTACGAATCAGCACTTTCTGCTTATGAGTCAGCAGTTACCGCACGCGCGAAGAAAATCGCAACTGCCACATCAGCTGTCTCAAAAGCCAAAACCGCTGCTGCTAAGAAAAAAGCAAGAGCTGCGCTGGCTTCAGCAAAAGCAAAAGCTGCACCAGTCGCACCGGTTGAGCCAAGTAATAACGTAGTTGCACTTTATGCAATGGCACCTGTTGAGTACACAAAGTACACAGCAGCTGGATTGCCAGACCTTGCAGATATTGGTGCTTCTTCTGGTGTTGGACATGAACAATTCACTACAGCACAAGTAATTGCATTTGCAGAGATGTTAGATGCGGCTGCTACAAGTGGAAAACTCAATATCACGCCAGAATCATTTGAAATCTTCGGTGCTGGCCTCGGAATAAATGGAGATTTGGATTACCTTCCAATCCCTCTAAAGTACTAAGCAGATAACTGCCGTAATCGGCGCTTACCTCGAAAGGGGTAGGCGCCCATTACTCTTTTGTATGTGAATCCAATCCAAACTGTTGAAATCTCAACAGAGGCGCAGATGCAGCAATTTGGGCTGAAGTTGGCGACTAATTTACAAATTGGAGATTTAATAATTTTGGAAGGCCCACTTGGGGCGGGAAAAACTCGGCTAGCTCAAAGCATCGGCAAAGGCTTGTCGGTTAAAAGCGAGATAACTTCCCCAACTTTTGTGATCGCAAAAAACTATCAGGGGCGAACTCCGTTTATTCACGCAGATGCATATCGATTATTAGATTCGCCAATCGGAGGATTGCAAGATCTCGATCTTGATACCGAAAATAGCGTCACGATCGTTGAATGGGGAAAGAGTTTCGCAGAGCAATTAAATGATCAATATCTTTTAATTACTATTTCGATTGTTGATGACAGCAAGCGTCAATTGGCGATTAGCAGCGTTGGTGAACGTTGGAAGAGTTTTAACTCATGAAAACCTCGCTAGTAATTGATACCTCAACTCCGCGCACAATCGCAGCCATAGTTGCTGAAGAGGAAATAATTTGGTCAGGATTTCACGATGGTGCAACTTCTCACGGGGAAGCACTTGGTAGGTTGATTGAAGATGCTAAAAATCAAGCAACCTTCAAGTCAATCAATCAAGTAGTTGTTGGTATGGGACCAGGGCCATTTACTGGATTGCGGGTAGGTATTGCTTTTGCAAGAACATTTGCAATGGCCAGAGAGATTCCTTGTGTCGGCGTTGTCTCACTTGATGCAATCGCAGGGTCAGCGAGTGCACTCGCTGAGATGGCCTCCGATTTCTATGTGATTACAGATGCGCGCCGCAAAGAAATTTATTGGGCTAAATATAAAAAAGATGGCGAACGCATAACTGAGCCTGCCGTAGCAAAAATCGACCAAGTTGATTTCGAGAGTTTGCCAGTTATCGAATTTGGATTCCCAGATCCTTTAGCTTTAGTGAAATTAGCTACGCAATCAAATTCGGTTCGCACTCAACCTTTGTATTTGCGTAAACCTGATGCAGTTTTACCAAAATTAGCTGAACTGAATTATCGCGCCATGACCAATTTCGATTTAGGGGCAGTTTTAGAGATTGAGAATGAGTTGTTTCCCGACCCGTGGAATCTGGCCCAATTCAAAGAAGAGTTGGCTGGGGTCCCGAAAACTCGAACTTACTTTGTGGTTGAAATTGGTAAGACCCAAAAGGTTGTGGGTTTTGCTGGCCTTTACTGCCCGGGCGGCGGTGCTGATGCCGACATTCAAACAATAAGTGTGAATGCGCAATATCAAGGTAATGGAATAGGCCAAGGGTTGTTGGATCTCTTGATAAATGCGGCAATTGAGCGAGATGCCCCAGCAATTTTCCTAGAAGTTCGTGCCGAAAATGAACAAGCTCGTGCGTTATATGCAAAAAATGGATTTACTCAGATATCAGTCCGAAAAGATTATTACCAAAATGCACAACCACGTAGTAAAAGAAGCGACGCAATTATTATGCAGAAAACTTTAGGTGTTGCTCATGAGTAATTCTTCAGCACCTTTAGTTTTAGGAATTGAATCATCATGTGATGAAACTGGTGTAGGAATAGTCCTGGGGCGAAAGTTATTAGCAAATGAAATTGCATCAAGTGTTGCCGAACATGCCAGGTTTGGCGGCGTAGTTCCAGAGGTTGCTGCTCGCGCACATGTTGATGCGATTTTGCCAGCCATCGAACGCGCACTCACAACTGCCAATGTTAAATTGGCAGATCTTGATGCAATTGCAGTAACAGCCGGTCCTGGATTGGCAGGTGCATTATTAGTTGGTTCAAGTGCCGCGAATGGTTTAGCTGCTGGCCTTGGAATTCCACTTTATGGCGTTAATCACTTAGCAGCACACGTGGCGGTTGAATACTTAGATACAGAACAAGTGATTCCAGCAACTATTGCATTACTAGTAAGTGGGGGACACACATCAATCTTGAAAGTTGATGAGGTCACAAAAGATATTAATGTCATGGGCGCAACTATGGATGATGCTGCCGGTGAAGCTTTTGACAAAATTGCAAGATTGTTAGGTTTGCCATTTCCTGGTGGTCCAGAGTTAGATCGTTTGGCTACAACTGGAAATTCAACAGCAATTAATTTTCCAAGAGCGATGACTTTGTTCACCGATGAAACTGACCGATCAACAAAAGAGTTTAGTTTTTCTTTTTCAGGATTAAAAAGTGCAGTTGCACGGCACATTGAATTAGCGGTAAAAAACTCTGGCCCTTTGTCGCAAAGCGCACGTGCTGATATCGCGGCCTCATTCCAAGAAGCGGTTGTAGATGTGCTTTTGAGTAAGGCAGTTCTGGCGGCCAAGCGCGAAGGTATTGAGCACCTCTTAATCGCAGGCGGAGTGGCTGCTAATTCGCGGCTGCGGGCATTGGCGATAGAGCGCACCAAGGAGGCTGGTCTTAAATTGGCGATTCCCAGCCCAGCCCTATGCACCGACAATGGAGCCATGGTTGCTGCCCTTGGCTCACTTGCGATTGCGGCCGGACGTCCGCCCAGCGCAGCGGGGCTGACTGTGGACCCGGGTGCGCCAGTGGAACAGGTGCTCTTCCCCTAGAAAATCCTTCAAATTGACCGTCCCAACTCAACCCTTTACCCTTGGCGTTAGCACTCTCACCCTGACACTGCTAATTGGCTGCGGATGGTGGGCGGTGGATCCAAGCAGGTACAGAAAATTAACGAGGCAAATTAGCGAAGGAGTCGGGAATGTCGGTATCAATTAAGCCACTAGAAGATCGCATCGTTGTTAAAGCCAGTGAGGCAGAGACAACAACCGCATCAGGTCTGGTAATTCCAGATACTGCTAAAGAAAAGCCACAAGAGGGAACTGTTATTGCAGTTGGACCAGGACGATTTGATGATGGCGTTCGCGTTCCAATGGATGTCAAAGTTGGCGACAATGTTATTTACAGCAAATACGGCGGAACTGAAGTTAAGTACAACGGTGAGGAATACCTCGTGCTATCTGCACGCGACGTACTTGCCATTCTTGAAAAGTAGGCGTACCTAGATGTCAAAACTTTTACAGTTTGATGAAGAAGCTCGTCGTGCGATGGAGCGTGGCGTAAATGCGCTCGCCGATGTCGTAAAAGTAACACTCGGACCTAAGGGCCGAAATGTTGTTATCGACAAGAAATATGGAAACCCAACTGTCACCAATGATGGTGTGACAATTGCTAAAGAGGTTGAACTCTCTGATGCAGCTGAAAATATGGGCGCCCAACTTGTTAAAGAGGTAGCAACCAAAACTAACGATGTCGCTGGAGATGGAACAACAACAGCAACTGTTCTTGCACAAGCAATGGTCCGTGAGGGATTACGTAACCTCGCAGCCGGCGCACAACCAATGGGACTAAAGGCTGGAATCGAAGCAGCAGTTGTTGCAATTACAAAGAAGTTGCATGAAAACGCAACTCCAGTAATCGACAAAGCTCAGATTGCAGATGTAGCAACCATTTCGGCGCAAGATGTTGCAATTGGAAATCTAATCGCTGATGCAATGGATAAAGTTGGCAAAGATGGAGTTATCACCGTCGAAGAGTCCTCAACCACCAACCTTGAGTTGGAATTCACTGAGGGCATGCAATTCGATAAGGGATATATCTCTCCATACTTTGTAACTGATGCCGAGCGCATGGAATCTGTTTTGGAAGATGCTTACATTTTGGTATCTGGTACCAAGATCTCTGCACTAAATGAATTGCTTCCACTTCTTGAGAAAGTTGTTAACTCAGGAAAGCAACTTTTGATTATCGCTGAAGATGTTGAAGGTGAAGCTCTTTCAACATTGGTAGTTAACCGCATGCGCGGAACTTTCACCTCTGTTGCAGTCAAGGCACCTGGTTTCGGAGATCGCCGCAAAGCAATGTTGCAAGATATTGCAGTACTAACTGGCGCAACCGTTATTACTCCAGATGTTGGATTGAAACTTGATCAAATCGACCTAACTCTTCTTGGTCGTGCTCGTCGCATTGTGGTTACTAAAGATGCAACCACCATCGTTGATGGAGCCGGTAACAAAGCAGATGTTGATGGACGCGTTAGCGAAATCCGCAAGGAGATCGAACGTTCCGACTCTGATTGGGATCGCGAGAAGTTGCAAGAGCGTCTTGCCAAACTTGCTGGTGGAGTTTGTGTAATTAAAGTTGGCGCTTATACCGAAGTTGAATTAAAGGAAAAGAAGCACCGTCTAGAAGATGCAATCTCAGCAACTCGTGCAGCAGTTGAAGAAGGAATCGTTGTAGGTGGAGGCGCAGCACTTGTTCACGCTGCCGATGCACTTGAAGGCGATCTTGGACTAACTGGTGACGCAGCTGTTGGTGTGCGTTTAGTACGTAAGGCGTGCGATGAGCCACTTCGTTGGATCGCTGAAAACGCCGGACTTGAAGGTTATGTAGTTGTAGCTAAAGTTCGCGAACTTGGTAAGAACGAAGGCTTTAATGCAGCAACGGACGTATATGGTGATTTGGTAAAAGATGGCGTAATCGATCCAGTGAAGGTGACGCGTTCTGCGCTTGCTAATGCTGCATCTATTGCCGCGATGTTTATCACTACTGAAGTTCTTGTGTACGAAAAGAAAGAGGAAGAAGAAAATAATGGAGCAAGCACCGGACATTCACATGGAGCTGGTGGACACTCGCATTAATTATTAAATAAAAAAGACCGGCGCTAGATTTTAATTAATCTGGCGCCAGTCTTTTTATACTGTTAAATTTTTAGGCAACATCTCCGCGACGGCCTTCACGAGTGAGAATTACTTCTCTCTCATCTTCAGATAGCCCGCCCCAAATTCCATAAGGCTCTTGCACTGAGAGTGCATGGGTGCGGCATTGCAAAAGAACCGGACAGGTTCCACAAATTGATTTGGCTTCACTGATTCGCGCACGTCGACTTGGCCCACGCTCGCCTTCCGGATGAAAAAACATCTCAGGCGGGAAACTGCGACAGGCGCCATTACTCTGCCAGTCCCAATTATCTGCAATTGGAAGCGGAAGTCTGGATACCTCAGCCATGAGCTGTCCCTCCCTACTATCTGTAGCCATATGGTCTGATTATGAGAAACCGCGCCATAGGTTGTTCAGCCAACTATAGGCTTTATTTTCGAGTTGGCAAATACCCTCACGTGGGGGAGGCTTAGACATATGCATGATGAGAGCCAAATCACCGTAGGTGAGCTAGCCCGCCGCTTGGGGATCGCTCCTGCCACCTTGCGAACCTGGGATCGCCGGTACGGCCTTGGGCCTTCGGGGCATGAAATTGGCGCTCACCGCAGGTATGACACCGTTGATGTAGCCCGAATTTCGGTTATGCGCCGATTGGTGATTTCTGGAGTTTCGCCAAAAGAGGCGGCTTTGATTGCCGTCGATGCTGACGTCAATGAGGCTGAGAATCTACCGATAGTTAAATTTGAAGAACGTTCTGAAGTTATCAATGCAATTTTAAAAGCGTTAGAAAGTTTAGATGTTGCATTTGTAAATGAAATTATCCGCCGTGAAATTTTGGCCAATGGCGTAACCACAACCTGGGTTGAGATTTTGGCTCCCACCCTGATTAAAGTTGGTGAAGAATGGTCGCGAACCGGACTTGGGATAAGCAATGAGCATTTACTTACAGAGGTTTTAACAAAAATATTGCGTGAGGTATCAGAGGAAATTGAAAACCCAATTAATCCAAAACCAATAGTTTTAGCTTCTATTGGCGAAGAGCTTCATTGCCTTGCACTGCATGCACTTTTGGCTGCATTGGCAGAGCGAAACATTCAAGCGCACTTTTTCGGAGCGCGAACTCCAGTTGATTCACTTGTAGAAGTAGTCCGCAAGATTGCTCCACCGGTACTTTTCGTTTGGGCACAGTTATCCGAAAACGCTGATTATTCAATTGCCACTGCTTTGCCAGCGGGCCGACCTTCTACCCGTTTACTTTTAGGGGGCCCAGGCTGGGATGTAGAACGCTGTGCTGGTGCAACTTTTGTCACGGGACTTCCTGAAGCTTGCGAAATGGTTTCTAGCACCTTGGGGTTGGCGGTTTAGGTTCGTCAAGGGCACTGCCTTTGATCAGTAGGATTCGCTTTAGCCAGAGGCAATGAATTGAACGGGGGTTGCGATGAGAGATTTCGAGAAAGTCGCAATGCTCGGACTGACCTTTGATGATGTGCTGCTACTGCCCGATGAGTCACAAGTTGTTCCTAGCGAGGTAGATACCGCTACTAACTTAACCTCAAAACACCGACTTAAAGTTCCAATTATTTCTTCCGCAATGGACACAGTTACCGAATCTGAAATGGCGATTGCGATGTCGCGCGCTGGTGGAGTCGGAATTATCCATCGCAATCTTTCAATAGAAGATCAAGTTGCTCACGTAAAGCAAGCTAAAGCTGGCGGCGCAACTCATGTTGGTGCTGCTGTTGGTGTTGGCGAAGATGGATATGTGCGTGCACTTGCATTAATAGAGGTTGGCGTAGATTTTCTAGTAGTTGACACTGCACATGGCCATCACCAAGGCGTCCTAAATGCAATCGAAAAGATTAAAAAGTTTTCATCTTCTCAACAAGTAATTGGCGGGAATGTCGCTACACGTGCAGGAGCACAAGCATTAATTAATGCCGGTGCAGATGCGGTAAAGGTTGGCGTTGGTCCAGGATCTATCTGTACAACTCGAGTTGTTGCAGGTGTTGGAGTTCCGCAAATTTCCGCAATTATGGAAGCGCATAAAGCATGCAGTCCAGCTGGCATTCCATTAATTGCAGATGGTGGCTTGCAATACTCTGGCGATATTGTCAAAGCAATTGTTGCAGGTGCTGATGTTGTGATGATCGGGTCATTGTTAGCTGGATGTACTGAATCACCAGGTGAGTTAATTGAAGAAAATGGAAAGAAATTTAAGGCTTATCGTGGAATGGGATCACTTGGTGCAATGCAATCGCGCGGTGCCACACCTTCATATTCAAAAGATCGATACATGCAAGATGACATTTTGTCGGAAGATAAATTAGTTCCTGAAGGTATTGAAGGACGAGTGCGCTTTAGTGGTGATGTTGCAGCAGTTATTCATCAATTAGTTGGTGGTTTACGTTCTGGAATGGGATATGCAGGAGCACCAGATATTTCACATTTACAAAGAAATGGTCGGTTTGTTCAAATTACATCAGCAGGTTTAAAAGAATCACATCCACATGACATTGACATGACAGTATCAGCGCCAAATTATTCAAAATAAACGAGACAGTTAGGGAAATGATATGAGCGAGATCGAGTTAGCACCTGGCAAGCGTGCAAGACAGGCTTATTCATTTAGCGACATTGCAATTGTGCCAAGTCGTCGCACCCGTGACCCAGAAAATGTTTCCACCGCATGGCAGATTGATGCTTACAAATTTGATACTCCAATGATGGCAGCTCCAATGGATTCAGTTGTTTCTCCAGAAACTGCGATTGAGATCGGCAAATTAGGCGGCATTGGCGTCCTTAATTTAGAAGGACTTTGGACCCGTTATGAGAATCCCCGGATTCCACTTGGTGAAATCGCATCAGTTCCAGATCATCAAGCAACTCGGCGCATGCAAGAGTTGTATCAAGAGCCGATCAAACCAGAGTTAATCAAGGAACGAATTGCGCAGATTCGTGAAGCTGGAGTTACTGTCGCCGCGGCACTTTCACCAGCGCGTACTGCGGCACTAGCAAAAGTTGTGATCGATGCAGGCGTAGATTTATTTGTGATTCGTGGAACCACAGTAAGCGCCGAACATGTTTCAACTGGCGATCATGCACTCAATTTAAAGAAATTCATTTACGAATTAGATGTTCCAGTAATTGTTGGAGGATGTGCAACTGCATCAGGCGCACTTCACTTAATGCGTGCCGGAGCAGCAGGTGTATTAGTTGGTTTCGGTGGGGGAGCAGCACACACCACTCGCCAAGTTCTTGGAATCGCAGTGCCAATGGCAACAGCAGTTGCTGAAGTTGCTTCAGCCCGCCGTGAATATCTTGATGAATCAGGTGGACGTTACGTTCATGTCATTGCAGATGGTTCAGTAACTAGAAGTGGTGACATTGCAAAGGCGATTGCATGTGGTGCAGACGCAGTAATGATGGGATCTCCACTTGCAAAAGCCGTTGAAGCACCAGGCAAAGGTTGGCACTGGGGTAGCGAAGCAAGTCACAACTCACTTCCACGTGGTGAGCGAGTACATGTTGGCACTGTTGGCACACTTGCTGAAATTTTTAATGGCCCATCGCACACTGCTGATGGATCAATGAATTTAGTTGGATCATTACGTCGTGCAATTTCAACAAGTGGTTATTCAGATGTAAAAGAATTTCAACGGGTTGAGGTGGTTATCCATCGCGCGTGATTTAGTTTTAGTTGTTGATTTTGGAGCACAATACGCACAATTAATTGCTCGTCGCGTGCGCGAAGTAAATGTTTATAGCGAGATAGTTCCTTCAACAATTAGTGTTGCTCAGATCGTTGCGTTAAATCCAAAAGCAATAATTCTCTCTGGCGGACCTTCAAGTGTTTATGCACCGGATGCTCCGAAGTTAGATTCAGCACTTTTTGATGCGGGGATTCCAATCTTTGGTATTTGTTATGGCTTTCAAGTCATGGCTGCAGCACTCGGCGGCGAAGTAGCTAAAACCGGTAAATCTGAGTACGGCCGAACTGATTTTAAGGTTGAGAACTCAAATGGTTTATTTTCCAGTCTTCCTGCACAGCAACAAGTGTGGATGTCCCACGGAGATAGCGTCACAAGCGCCCCTAAAGGATTTGTGACAACTGGTTCAACCGCACAAACTCCGATCGCTGCATTTGAAAGTAGTGATGGAAAATTAGCCGGCGTGCAATTCCACCCTGAAGTTTTACATTCAACTCATGGTCAAGAGATCTTGCGCCGTTGGTTGATAGATGTTGTTGGTTGTAATCCAAATTGGACAAGTGCAAATATTGCACAAGAACAGATCGCGCTGATTAAGAGCCAAGTAGGAGATGCGCGTGCGATTTGTGGTTTATCTGGAGGAGTTGATTCCGCTGTTGCTGCTGCGATTGTGCAACAAGCAATCGGTAAACAGTTAACTTGCGTTTTTGTTGATCATGGACTTTTGCGAAGTGGCGAAGTGGAACAGGTCGAACGTGATTTTGTTGCCGCAACTGGAATTACTTTAAAGACCGTAGATGCGAAAGCAACTTTTTTGAATGCTTTGAAAGGCGTTACAGATCCAGAAGAGAAAAGAAAGATTATTGGCCGGGAATTTATTCGGGCTTTTGAAGCGGCTGCGCGCGAAATCGCCACAACTGAAGTTAAATTCTTAGTACAAGGGACTCTATATCCAGATGTTGTTGAATCTGGTGGTGGTACCGGAACTGCAAATATTAAGAGCCACCACAATGTCGGTGGGCTTCCAGATGATCTTAAATTTCAATTAGTAGAACCATTGCGCGCACTGTTTAAAGATGAGGTACGGGCTGTTGGATTGCAATTAAATCTGCCGGAGGAAATTGTTTGGCGCCAGCCTTTCCCTGGCCCAGGCCTTGGAATTCGAATTATCGGAGAAGTAACTCAAGAACGGTTAGATCTTTTGCGTGAAGCGGATCTGATTGTCCGAGACGAATTACATGCTGCTGGTTTGGATCGTGAAATTTGGCAATGCCCAGTTGTATTACTTGCTGATGTTCGAAGTGTTGGCGTGCAAGGGGATGGGCGCACCTATGGTCATCCAATAGTTTTGCGTCCGGTATCTAGCGAAGATGCAATGACTGCTGATTGGTCGAGATTGCCTTATGACGTGCTAGCAAAAATTTCTAATCGAATTACAAATGAAGTAGCTGGAATCAATCGAGTTACTTTAGATATTACGAGCAAACCACCAGGAACTATTGAGTGGGAATAGCAGTTAGTTTGTATTAACAATTCGGAATGCTTCAGCTATTCGACCTTCAGGAAAACCAGCTGCTTCTGCATTTCGCATTCCCCACTCTTTGACTAAATTCTCCAACTCTTCGTTGTGTGCAGTTTGCGATGCATGTGCATGCAAAGTTTTCATTTTCAAATCAAAAGTGTCTGTGATGTCAACAAAATGGTCTGGATTAGGGAAAGCTGTAACCCAAACTTCCTTTACACGCCACGGCATTAAACCTTCATCATCTAGCAAATCAGTAAAAGCGAATGGATTTCGCGCATCTGGGTAGACCGCTTGAATCGATGCTTCGCCTGCAGCTAAATGATCTGGGTGGCTTGCGCCAATACGATCCCAATTTCTTTCTGGACTTTGGCAAACCATTCGATCTGGTTGTGATTTACGAATTTGGCGAACAATGTCTTTTCGCAATCCAAGGGTTGCCTCAAGATGCCCATCAACATAATTTAAAAATGTAATATCAGTGACACCGATTGCCGCACCTGCTGCGATTTGCTCACGTTGGCGAATTGCCGGCATCTCTTCTTTAGTAAAACCAGATGCTTCGCCGCCTTGATCACCATTGGTGCAAAATACATACGCGACTTCAATACCCTTTTTTATCCATTGTGCGATTGTTCCGGCTGCTCCAAAGTCAGAGTCATCGGGGTGGGCACTGATAACTAGTACGCGTTTGATTTCACTATCGTCGATCGGTGGCATGAACTCTCCTTGACGGTTCTTATGGCTAGGCTCGTACATTATGAGTGATCAGACCGGAAATAACCCATTCCTTGATGGATTAAACCCTTCACAACGTGATGCGGTGGTTCATTCAGGTTCTCCACTTCTAATTGTGGCAGGAGCAGGGTCTGGAAAAACTCGCGTTCTCACAAATCGAATTGCCTATTTGCTTGCCGAATGTGGAGTGGCGCCATATGAAGTAATGGCAATTACTTTTACAAATAAGGCCGCAGGTGAAATGCGCGAGCGAGTAGCGACATTAGTTGGACCAAGAGCTAGATCAATGTGGGTCACAACTTTCCACTCCGCCTGTGTACGAATTTTGCGACAAGAAGCGTCAATTGCTGGATTCTCTTCATCATTTTCAATTTATGATCAAGCAGATAGCGTCAGACTCGTAACATTAATTGGTAGAGATTTAAATTTAGATCCAAAGCGTTATCCACCTCGCCAAATTGCAGCGATGATCAGCAACGCTAAAAATGAATTAATCGGACCAGCAGATTATACGAACCAAGCAAAAACACATATCGAGGAAGTTGTTGCAGAGTGTTACGTGCTTTACCAAAAACGTTTGCGTGATGCCAATGCTTTTGATTTCGATGATCTGATTTTAAAAACAGTTGAAGTTCTTCAAAGATTTCCTGAGGCTAAAGCTAGATATCGCTCACGCTTTAGACATGTATTAGTCGATGAGTATCAAGATACAAACCATGCGCAATACATTTTGGTTCGTGAGTTGGTTGGAACTTCGGCCGACGGCATCCAACCGGCTGAACTTTGCGTTGTAGGTGACGCAGATCAATCTATCTATGCATTTAGAGGCGCAACAATCAGAAATATCTTGCAATTCGAAGAAGATTACCCATCTGCACGCACTATTTTGCTTGAGCAAAATTATCGATCAACTCAAAATATCTTAAGTGCTGCAAATGCTGTCATCACGAATAATGCCAGCCGTAAAGCTAAAAATCTTTGGTCGGATTCTGGTTCGGGATCATTAATTACTGGATATGTAGCTGAAGACGAACGAGATGAAGCAGAGTTTGTTATGAATGAAATATTCCGTCTGCAAAGTGAGAATGTTTCCCAGCCAGGCGATACTGCAATTTTCTATAGAACAAACTCACAATCTCGAGCTTTTGAAGAAGTTTTTATGCGCAATACCTTGCCATACAAAGTAGTTGGTGGAGTTCGTTTTTATGAGCGCAAGGAAGTTCGAGATTTTCTGGCATATCTAAGAGTTTTAGCAAACCCATATGACGAGATTTCATTACGTCGAATTATTAACACTCCCAAAAGAGGAATCGGCGATAAAGCAATTGAGGGCTTAGAACAGATGGGAATTCCACTTTGGGATGCACTCTTAAATGCAAAAGATGCGCCTGGGGCAACTGCTCGTGCAACAGCTTCCATCGAAGGTTTTGCACAGTTAATGCTTTCCTTACGCGAATTGGTTGAAGCAAATGTGCGCCCATCAGTAATTGCCGAAGCGGTACTTGAACAAAGCAAACTTGGAGAAGAGTTATCAGATAGTGAAGACCCACAAGATGAAGCGCGTTTAGAGAACTTACAAGAGTTAGTTGCAGTTGCTCAAGAGTATGAAGAAGATGAAAGATTAGAAGGCGAAGAAGTTTCCATAGTTGGATTTTTAGAAAGAGTTTCACTAGTTGCGGATTCAGATCAAATTCCTGATGGTGAAGATCATGGTGGAGTGGTTACCTTAATGACTTTGCACACTGCTAAAGGTTTAGAGTTCCCAACTGTCTTCTTAACTGGAATGGAAGAAAATGTCTTTCCGCATTCCAGATCACTAGGTGATCCAAGTGAAATCGAAGAGGAGCGCAGACTTGCATATGTGGGATTAACTCGCGCTCGAAAAAATCTTTATTTATCTCGAGCCAGTACACGTTTTGCATTTGGATCCCCAACTTACAATTCCCCGTCAAGATTCTTAAGTGAAATTCCAGAAGAGATAATTGAATGGAAAGCTCCTGAAATTCGATTTAAATCAAAACCAAATCCGATGGTTGCTCCAACTGGAAAGCGAATAACTTCTAGTTCCCAAAATGCGAATTTAAATTTAGAAATTGGCGACCGCGTACTCCACCAAACTTTTGGAATGGGCACTGTAATTGCGCTCACTGGAGCAGGAGATAAGGCTGAAGCCACCATAAATTTTGGCACTTATGGGGATCGCCGCTTGTTACTTCGGTACGCCCCCGTTGAGAAGATCTGATTAATCCCACACGATTGGACTACCTCAACCCACTCGTGGCACGGTAGCCCTATGGCGATCAGAGTAGTTGTCGCAAAAGCTGGCCTTGATGGCCATGACCGGGGTGCGAAAGTAGTTGCCCGAGCTTTGCGTGATGCTGGATGTGAAGTTATTTATACCGGCCTTCATCAATCACCAGAAGAGATAGTTGCAACCGCACGCCAAGAGGATGCTGATGCGATCGGTTTATCAGTTCTCTCCGGTGCGCACTTAACAATTTTTGCAAGAATTATGGAGTTACTTGAATCACAGCCAATTTTGGTTTTTGGTGGAGGGATCATCCCAGATGGGGATATCGCAAAATTGAAAGAAATGGGCGTCGCTCAGGTTTTTACTCCGGGCGCCTCGACAACTGAAATTGCCGAATGGTTAAAAAGCGCGTTAGCAAATCACTAGGATTTAGCACAGGGGGATAAACATGGATTTATTTGAATATCAAGCGCGCGACCTTTTTGAAGCTCACGGCATTCCGGTATTGCCAGCCCAAGTTGCTCGCACCCCAGAAGATGCACGCTCTGCGGCAAAAGCAATTGGTGGTCGAGTTGTAATCAAAGCTCAAGTTAAAACTGGTGGTCGTGGAAAAGCTGGTGGAGTTAAAGTCGCTGAAAATTCAGATGAGGCTTTTGAAAAAGCAAGTGCAATTCTTGGAATGGATATCAAAGGCCATCGCGTAAATGCCGTAATGGTTGCCCAGGCCGCACCAATAGATTCTGAGTATTACTTGGCAATTTTGTTGGACAGAGCCCAACGATCCTTTTTGGTTATGGCTTCAGTTTCTGGCGGAATGGATATTGAAGAGGTTGCGCATAAGACTCCAGAAAAACTTGCAAAAGTATTGGTAGATCCACTTAAGGGAATTGATCAAGCCCAAGCGATGGCAATCGCAACGCAAGCTGATTTCCCGGCAGATATTAGAGAGAGCGTTGCAACAGTTTTGCTTAACCTATGGAAATGTTTTGTTGCAGAGGATGCGACTTTGGTGGAGATCAACCCACTAGTAAAAACTAATGATGGAAAAATTATTGCACTCGATGGAAAAGTAACTTTTGATGACAATGCAATTTTCAGACATGCTGATCATGAAGCACTAGTTGATCATGATGCAGCAGATCCTCTTGAAGCTTTAGCAAAAGAAAAAGATTTGAACTATGTAAAACTTGAAGGTGAAGTAGGCATTATTGGAAATGGCGCAGGACTTGTAATGAGCACACTCGATGTTGTGGCTTACGCAGGTGAAAAATTCGGTGGAGTAAAACCAGCAAACTTCTTAGATATTGGTGGTGGAGCTTCTGCCCAAGTAATGGCTGACGGATTATCAATCATTCTTGGTGACAAAGATGTGAAGAGTGTCTTTGTAAATGTTTTCGGTGGCATTACATCATGCGATGCAGTAGCAAATGGAATTTTGCAAGCACTCGAAATTCTGGGACCTAAGGCAGCTAAACCAATAGTTGTTCGATTAGATGGAAACAATGTTGTAGAAGGTCGCCGAATTCTTAATGAGGCAGCTCATCCACTTATTCAGCAATTAGACACAATGGATGGAGCAGCTAGTCGAGCTGCCGAATTAGCAAGTTCTTCAAGTGGGGTGGCAAAGTAAATGGCAATTTTCTTAAATGAGAACAGTCGCGTTCTTGTACATGGAATGACTGGATCTGAGGGAAGTAAGCACACTAAAAGAATGCTTGCCTCTGGCACAAAAGTTGTTGGGGGAGTTACTCCAGGAAAAGGTGGACAGGTCGTTGATTTTGACGGACTAGCGATTCCAGTTTTTAACAGTGCCAGTGAGGCAATTGCTGCAACAAAGGCTGACACTTCAGTTATTTTCGTTCCTGCTAAATTTACAAAAGCTGCCGTCATTGACGCTGTTGATGCCGAGGTCGCGCTGATTGTTGTAATTACAGAAGGTGTGCCTGTACATGACACCACTGAATTTTTTGCATATGCGCAAAAATCTGGAAAATCAAGATTGATCGGTCCAAACTGTCCTGGCTTAATTAGCCCAGGTAAATCAAATGTTGGAATCATTCCTGCAGATATCACTGGTCCTGGTCCAATTGGTTTAGTTTCAAAATCAGGAACTCTTACTTATCAGATGATGTATGAGTTAAGAGATATTGGTTTCTCAACAGCTGTGGGAATTGGTGGAGATCCAGTTGTTGGAACTACACACATTGATTGCTTACGTGCTTTTCAAGATGATCCTGAAACTAAAGCAATTGTGATGATTGGTGAAATCGGTGGTGATGCTGAAGAGCGCGCTGCAGCATTTATTAAAGAGTATGTAACGAAACCGGTTGTGGGATACGTTGCTGGGTTCACTGCTCCTGAAGGAAAAACTATGGGACATGCAGGTGCAATTGTTTCTGGTTCTTCGGGTACGGCGGCCGCAAAGCGTGATGCACTCGAGGCAGTCGGAGTTCGCGTTGGCGTAACGCCAAGTGAAAGTGCTCAACTTTTGCGCTCAATCCTCGGAAAGTAATTTAATTTTGCGCCCGCTTTTTGCCGGCGCCACGGAAGCATTGCGTGCAGCGCTAACTTCTTACATTCCAATTGCCTTGATTGTGCTGATGGCTTGGGCAACAGCAGGATCCACTAGCGGAGTTGTAACTGATGCGCTTCGAGGTGGAATCTGGATTTGGCTTGGCGTGCATCACATTACTTTTTCACTCGCCCTGCCACCATCTGGTTTGCCTGGATCACTTTCCTTTATTCCACTTGGCGCATTGCTTTTTCCAATAATGGTTTTTCGCGGGTCATTGCGTCGATTGCGTTCTGAATTAAAAGGCGCACAACTAAGACAATCAATTTTTTCTCTGGGAATTGCATACCTTTTGATTTTAATTGTGCTGAGTCAGACTAGCGGGAATTTTTCGGTCTCACCAAGATGGTACCTGGCACCTATTTCAGTTATTACTCTTTTAGGAATTGCTAGTTTGACCCAGTTGCAACAACTCTCTAAAAATAATTCTTATTTTGATCAAGTTCTCCGGATACTTTTAATTGTTCTGGGAATGCTTCTTGGAATTTCATTACTTTTTTTCTCAGTCTCTTTAGCTCTTCAATTTTCAGTACTTAATAATCTGATAACGGTATTGCAGCCTGGTATTTTTGGCGGAATTCTTTTACTTATTTTGGTAATTGCCACAATCCCCAATATGGCTATTTCTGCTTTGGCCTATTTATTGGGACCGGGTTTTGCAATTGGTTCTGGAACTCTCGTTAATCCAGCAGTTCATCGAATCGGTGAGATTCCAGCTTTTCCTTTACTCGCCGCCATCCCAACTAACACAAATAAATTTATGTTCGTTGGAGTGCTGTTAGGAATTGGTGCCGGATTCACGATTGCCCTTTTAATGGAGAAAACTGAAAGAGCAGATGATTTATTGGCCCTCCCGATTGTCATTGTAATTAGTGCTCTATTTCTTGCGGCAATAAACTTCCTGAGCAATGGAACTCTGCTTGGAGAGCGTCTATCTGTCGTGGGACCTTCACTTTGGATATTTCCGCTTGTTTATTTGTTGGAAGCTGGAATCGGTGCTGGAATATTTCTAGGAATCAAAAAACTGCGGAGCAACACCGATGAATCCAATTAAATCCATAGTAGTAATGGCATCGGGCGATGGTTCAGTTGCTCAAGCAGTATTTGATGCACAATCAAAAGGGGTTCTTGCTGGTTTAATTAAGATTGAAAAAGTTATTAGTGATCAACCTGATGCGGGTGTGCTTAATCGGGCCAAACAAGCGGGAATTCCAGCAATCACATTACCGATGAAGAATTTTGCAAATCGATCAGAATGGAATCGTGCACTGATCGATGAAGTTGATGACTCAAATCCATGGTTGGTTGTTAGTGCTGGTTTTATGCGGATTCTCTCGCCAGATTTTGTAAAGAAATTCCAGACCATAAACACCCATCCAGCTCTGCTGCCAGCATTCCCCGGAGCCCATGCAGTGGCAGATGCAATGGCCGCCGGCGTGGAAGTGACCGGTGCGACTGTGCATTTTGTAGATGAAGGAGTAGATACAGGCCAGATTATTAAGCAAGCAAGTGTTGAAATACACAAAGGTGATACGCAAGTAGAGTTACATGAACGGATTAAAATAGAGGAACGGAAAATTCTTGTAGAGACGATTAAAGAATTAGTCATGAAGAGTGAGGAGCAAGCATGAAGCGTCCAATTAAACGAGCACTAATAAGCGTTTACGACAAAAGTGGATTGATTGAGTTTGCGACCGAACTACACGCGCAAGGAGTTGAGATTGTTTCGACTGGTTCGACTGCAGCGACTATTTCTAATGCTGGAATCCCTGTAATTAAAGTTGAAGAGTTAACGGGATTTCCAGAATCACTCGATGGAAGAGTAAAAACATTACATCCAATTATTCACGCTGGAATTTTGGCTGATCTTAGATTGCCAGCCCATGCTGCACAGTTGGCGGATTTAAAAATAGCTCCTTTTGATTTAGTTGTAGTTAATTTGTATCCATTTGTAAAAACTGTAAAAAGTGGTGCATCAATTGATGAATGTATTGAGCAGATCGATATTGGCGGACCCAGCATGGTTCGGGGAGCCGCAAAGAATCACCCTTCAGTTGCAGTAGTGGTTTCACCAAGTCAATATCTACAAATTATTACGGCTATTGCAGAAGGTGGAACAGATGAGAAATTACGTAGACACTTTGCAATAGAGGCGTATAGAACTACAGCAAGTTATGACATTGCAGTTGCAACATGGCTCAATTCAGTTAGTGATGATCAACTCATACCTGATTGGATCGGAAACTCTTACTCTCATAGTGCAACTTTGCGTTATGGGGAGAATCCACATCAAAGTGCGGCTCTATATTTAAGTGACACAAGCGAATTAACTGGAGCCGGAGTTGCTGGAGCGATTCAATTGCACGGTAAAGAAATGTCTTACAACAATTATGTTGATTTAGAAGCTGCATGGAGAGCTGCTTATGATCATGCAGATCCAGCAGTTGCAATTATCAAACATACAAACCCATGTGGAATCGCACTGGGCGCCAACATCGATTCGGCATACCTGAAAGCTCATGCTTGCGATCCAGTATCGGCTTTTGGTGGAGTTATTGCAGCAAATCGTGAAGTGAATGAAACTATGGCAAAAGCGGTAAGTGAAGTTTTCACGGAAGTTATTGCAGCTCCAAGTTTTACAAAAACAGCTATTGAGATTTTGAGTCAAAAACCTTCAATCCGAATTCTTACGATTGAGCCAACAGCACCACTTTTGGAGTTACGTCCAATTTTAGGTGGAGCGCTTGTCCAAAATTTTGACCGAATTGATGCTGACGGGGATTCATCTAGCAATTGGCAATTAGTTGCTGGAAAGGCTGCCTCTCTAGAGCAATTAAAAGATTTGGAATTTGCTTGGAAAGCGGTTCGTGCTGTTAAAAGCAATGCAATTTTATTAGCAAATGATTTAGCAGCAGTTGGAATAGGTATGGGACAAGTTAATCGTGTAGATAGTGCACGTTTGGCGGTTTCTCGTGCCGGGGATAGAGCAAGCGGAAGTGTCGCGGCAAGTGATGCCTTTTTCCCATTTGCTGATGGATTAGAGATTTTATTAGCCGCGGGAGTAAGCGCCATAGTGCAACCAGGCGGTAGCGTTCGGGATAATGAAGTAATTGAGGCTGCCAATAAAATGGGAGCAACGATGTATTTCACCGGCGTGCGACATTTTGCACATGCTTAATCTTTTATAGTTGGGAGTGAATCCGATGGCCATAATTCTTGACGGCAAAGCAACAGCTGCGATTATCAAAGCGGATTTATCGGTGCGCGTAAAAAAACTGAACGTACTTGGAATCACTCCGGGATTGGGGACAGTGCTAGTCGGTGATGATCCAGGATCTCATTCATATGTTGGTGGCAAGCATCGAGATTGCGCTGAAGTAGGAATTTCTTCTATTCGCGTTGACCTGCCGGCGAGCGCCTCATACCAGGATGTATTAAGTGCAGTTAAAGATTTAAACAATTCAAAAGAGTGCACTGGATATATCGTGCAACTCCCATTACCTAATGGAATTGATTCGCTGGCAATTTTAGAAGCGATGGATCCAAATAAAGATGCTGATGGTTTGCATCCACTCAATCTCGGGAAATTAGTTCTAGATCAACATGCTCCACTTCCATGTACACCTCGCGCAATAGTTGCTTTACTTGAGCAGTACAACGTGCCGATTAAAGGTGCTGAAGTTGTTGTTGTAGGACGCGGATTAACTGTTGGTCGTCCACTCGGTTTGTTGTTAACTCGCAAACGAGAAAGTGCAACCGTGACCATTACGCACTCAGCAACTAAAGATTTAGCAGCGCACATTCGGCGCGCAGATATCGTGGTTGCCGCACTCGGCAAAGCCCATTTCATCACCGCAGAAATGATTAAGCCTGGAGCGGCTGTAATGGATGTCGGAATCACCAGAACGCCAGATGGCTTGGCTGGGGATGTGCACCCTGATGTTGCAAAAGTTGCTGGCCATATCGCCCCGATGCCAGGGGGAGTTGGACCGATGACCAGGGCCATGTTGCTCAGCAATGTGGTCGAAATAGCTGAAGCGGCCTCAGGCAAGTGAAAAGTCGGCTGGCAGCTGGATTTATAACCCTACTTGGGCTGGTAATCGCGCTCAGTGCCTCTGTACGTGCGGGGTCACTGTTGGTGTCAGCGGCGCTACTGATTCTCGCTGGAGAGCGGTTTGTGGACCGAAATGGGGTAACCGTTTGGCGCAGCCGGGGGATCGACCTCTTCCTGCTGGTGACCTTTGCGGCGGTGATCGCTACCCTCGCGCTACTGCTTCCAAACGGGGGGTAGAGTTATCTTGATATCAAGAGAGATTGGGTTCCCATGCGCGGTCGTGTCACAGTGGTGGGGGCTGGTTTTTACGGCTCAACCACCGCTCTTCGTTTAGCTGAGTACAACATTTTCAAAGAGGTCATTCTTACTGACATTCTTGAAGGCAAACCAGAAGGTATTGCTTTAGATATGAATCAATCTCGATCCATTGAAGGATTTGAGACAGAAGTTATTGGCGTAACAACTACTGCAGAAGGTGGCGGTTACGAAAAAACTGCTGGCTCTGATGTTGTTGTAATCACCGCCGGAATTCCACGCAAGCCAGGTATGAGTCGAATGGATTTAATCGGCATTAATGCTGGAATCGTTCGTGGCGTTGCTGAAAATATTGCAAAGCACAGTCCAAATGCAGTCATCATCGTAGTTTCAAATCCATTAGATGAAATGACAGCACTTGCACAGATTGCATCTGCGTTTCCACACAATCGCGTAATGGGTCAAGCCGGAATGCTTGATACAGCACGCTTCACAAACTTTGTCGCTACTAAATTAAATGTTCCAGTCGGCGATGTTCAGACATTAACTTTGGGATCGCATGGTGACACCATGGTTCCAGTTCCAAGTCGTTGCACCGTTAAGGGCAAACAACTTTCAGAGTTGCTTTCTGCCGAAGAGATTGAAGATCTTGTAGTTCGTACTCGCAACGGTGGAGCTGAAATTGTGGCTCTTCTTAAAACTGGTTCTGCTTACTACGCACCATCTGCTGCAGCTGCCCGAATGGCAAAAGCAGTGATCGAAGATTCTGGCGCAGTCCTTCCAGTTTGTGCTTGGGTCGAAGGTCAATACGGAATTAGCGGTGTCTACCTTGGCGTCGAAGCTGAAATCGGCAAAGAGGGCGTTCGTCGCGTAGTTGAAAGCAAGTTAACTGATTCTGAAATTGCAGAGCTGAAAGTTGCTGCAGAAGCAGTCCGTGCAAAACAAGCTGATGTGAAAACTCTTTAGTCAAATAATTTAAATAGGGAGCACTTCGAATGGCAAAAATTAAAGTAACTGGAACTGTTGTTGAACTTGATGGCGACGAGATGACTCGAATCATCTGGCAGTTCATCAAAGAGCAGTTGATTCTTCCTTACCTAGATGTAAATCTTGATTATTACGATTTAGGTATTGAACATCGAGATGCAACAAATGACCAAGTAACAATTGATAGTGCTCACGCAATCCAAAAACATGGCGTTGGAGTTAAATGCGCGACGATTACTCCAGATGAAGCAAGGGTAAAAGAGTTCGGACTAAAGCAGATGTGGAAGTCTCCAAATGGAACTGTCCGCAATATTCTCGGTGGAGTAATTTTCCGCGAGCCAATCATCATCAGCAACGTTCCACGTTTGGTGCCACACTGGACTAAGCCAATCGTGATTGGTCGTCATGCATTTGGGGATCAATACCGTGCAACAGATTTCAAAGTCCCTAGCGCTGGAAAGTTGACCGTTACATTTACGCCAACTGATGGTTCAAAGCCAATGGAGTTCAACGTCTTTGATTTCCCAGGCGCTGGTGTGGCTATGACGATGTACAACCTTGACGAATCAATCCGTGATTTTGCACGTGCCTCTATGAATTACGGACTAAATCGCAAGTATCCAGTTTTCTTGTCAACTAAAAATACAATTTTGAAAGCTTACGATGGCCGCTTCAAAGATATTTTTGAAGAGATCTTCGAAGCTGAATTCAAAGATCAATTTGCTGCTGCTGGAATTACATATGAGCACCGCTTAATTGATGACATGGTGGCTACTTCACTTCGTTGGGAAGGTGGCTATGTTTGGGCTTGTAAGAATTACGACGGTGATGTGCAATCAGATACCGTCGCGCAAGGTTATGGATCACTTGGTTTAATGACATCTGTTTTGATGACGCCAGATGGAAAGATTGTGGAATCAGAAGCAGCACACGGAACTGTGACCCGTCACTACCGCGATCATCAAGCCGGAAAAGCAACATCGACAAATCCAATTGCCTCAATATTTGCTTGGACTCGTGGATTAGCTCACCGTGCGAAGCTTGATAACAATCCAGAACTTGCCAGATTTAGTGACACACTTGAAAGAGTATGTATTGAAACTGTAGAGAGTGGAAAAATGACAAAGGATTTAGCTTTGCTAATTAGCAAGGACAGTCCTTGGTTAAATACTCAAGAATTTCTTGCTGCGATCGATGATAATTTGAAAGCAGAAATGAAATAAGAGACGAAGTAAATAAAAAACCCCGCCAGATAATCTGGCGGGGTTTTTTACTTTTAACTTTAGAGACGAGCACCTGTTGTTGCATTGAATAGGTGAACTGCTGTTTGATCTGCAGTAACTGTGATGGTATCGCCAGGCTTTGGTGGGTTCTTTGGATCCCAACGGACGATAACTTCAGCACCTTCTTCTGCATTTGCGTTAGCAAGTGTTACTCCGCTAACTGCAGGAACTCCGTAAACAAATGCATCAGAACCAAGTTCTTCAACAACGTTTACCTTGATATCAAAACCAGAACCAGCGGTTGTTGGACGGAAACCTTCTGGACGGATACCAACAGTCACACTTGAACCTGCTGATGCAGGAACAGCGATCTTGAGTGCGCCAAGAGCAGCTTGTCCACCACTTACTGGAGCGACAACTAAGTTCATTGCTGGTGAGCCAATGAATCCAGCAACGAATGCGTTTGCTGGGTTGTCATAAAGATTGCGAGGTGAATCTACTTGTTGAAGTAGTCCATCCTTTAGTACTGCTACGCGATCACCCATGGTCATAGCTTCAACCTGGTCGTGTGTTACGTAAACAGTTGTGATTCCAAGACGACGTTGCAACGCAGCAATTTGCGTACGTGTAGCAACACGAAGCTTGGCATCAAGGTTTGATAGTGGCTCATCCATAAGGAAGACCTGAGGTTCGCGAACAATTGCGCGACCCATAGCAACACGCTGACGTTGTCCACCTGAAAGCGCTTTTGGTTTGCGATCTAGATATGGCTCAAGGTCTAGCAACTTTGCTGCTTCTTTAACGCGACGTGCGCGCTCATCTTTGCTAACACCGGCGATCTTTAGTGCGAAGCCCATGTTCTCTGCCACTGTCATGTGTGGGTAAAGCGCATATGACTGGAACACCATTGCAATGTCACGATCTTTTGGTGCCACATGTGTGACATCGCGATCGCCAATGCGAATAGATCCGGTATCTACATCTTCAAGTCCTGCAAGCATGCGGAGTGATGTTGACTTTCCGCAACCTGATGGACCAACTAATACAAGAAACTCACCATCTGCAACTGTGAGATCTAGTTGATCAACTGCTGGACTTGTTGTACCTGGGTAGGTACGACTTGCTTTATCGAATACAACTGTTGCCATGCTGGTAACTCCTTCTCCCGGCAGGTACGTGCCGGACGGTCCGTAGGATGAAGGTGAGTTCGGTTGAACTCGGGTGAAAAGTACTAGATAGAGAGGGTTTAGGGGAAGTGGCACGCTTCTGAGTACCCTTAGCCCGTGCAGATTTTCGGCGATATCGCCCTTGTAGCCATCTTGATTATGCTCGGCGGCCTCTTTGTGGCAGCTGAAATTGCCCTAGTTTCACTCAGGGACTCCCAGATCAAGGCCATTGGCCAACGGGGCAAACGTGGCGCACGAGTCGCCGCCCTGGCCAGCAATCCCAATCGCTTCCTGGCCGCCATCCAAGTGGGGATCACTTTGTTTGGTCTTTTTTCAGCGGCTATCGGCGCAGAACGCTTCGGCAAGTATTTGATTCCAGAGTTGCAGGATCTTGGATTGAGTGAGACTTCCGCAAACTTACTTTCAATTATTTTGATCACAATAGTTGTTGCTTACTTCACTTTAATTATAGGTGAGTTAGTACCGAAGCGAATTGCAATTGTTCGCGCTGAGAGTGTTGCGCTCGCCGCTGCATCAACTGTTGATCGTATTGCGCGTTTATTTCGCCCAATCATTTGGGTTTTATCTAAATCAACAGATTTAATTGTTCGTGCAATAGGAATTAATCCGAAAGAATCAAGAGAGAAAATATCTGAAGAGGAACTTCTTGATTTACTGACTGGCCATGCTCGACTTACTGAACAAGAACGTGAAATCGTGGAAGAAGTATTTCTAGCCGGTGATCGTCAAGTTCATGAAGTAATGCTTCCGCGTACTGAAGTTGATTTCCTAGATTCAAATACTCCAATTTCGCAAGCGATAAAAACAATTATGGAATCCGGTCACTCTCGTTATCCAGTTGTTAAAGGTTCCTTCGATGAGATTGTTGGATTCATTCACATTCGCGATTTATTGGATCCGAATTTAAGAGAGCGGCAAGTAAGAGTTGGAGATTTAGTGCGTGAAGCTTTGTTCATGCCTGGAACTAAAGGTTTGTTGCCAGCATTAACTGAAATGCGGGCCGCAGGTCAGCATTTGGCAATTGTCGTCGATGAGTATGGTGGAACTGATGGAATCGTAACTCTTGAAGATATTGTCGAAGAGTTCATCGGCCAAATTCGTGATGAGTACGACGGCGATGAAAAAAATGAAGTGCAATCGGTACGAGCTGGCGAGTATCACTTTGATGGATTGACATCTCTTGATGATGTTTTAGATGAAACCGGTATTGAAGTTGTTGATGGACCTTATGAAACAGTAGGTGGATTCCTAATGCATCAACTTGGCAGAATTCCAGAAGTTGGGGACAAGATCTCTCAACCAAGTGCAGAGTTTGAAATTGAGTCAATTGAAGGCAAGCGTGCTGGCAAAATCCGTATGATTGTCACAGATCATGAGCAATCAAAGGCAGAGGAAAACCTCAAATGAGTACTGAAGCAAATAAAGAAAGAGTTTTATCAGGTATTCAACCGACTCATGATTCTTTTCACCTAGGCAACCATCTTGGTGCTTTGCGCCAATGGGTTGCTTTGCAAGATACACATGATGCTTTTTATTGTGTCGTTGACCTACACGCTCTAACAGTTGAGACGGATCCAAAACTTTTGCATCAGCGCACTCTTGCTTCCGTTGCACAATTATTGGCTCTTGGAATAGATCCAACGCAAAGCACTTTATTTATTCAGTCACATGTGCCAGCCCATAATCAACTCGGTTGGGTTCTTGAATGCATGACGGGATTTGGCGAAGCAAATCGCATGACTCAATTTAAAGATAAGTCACAAAAATCAGGAGCAGATCGCACGGTCGTGGGATTGTTCACCTATCCGATCTTGCAGGCAGCCGACATTTTGCTTTACCAAGCAAATAAAGTCCCGGTTGGAGAAGATCAACGCCAACATATTGAATTAACCCGAGATTTAGGGCAAAGGTTTAACTCGCGCTTTGGAGAGACTTTCACAATTCCTGATGCTCACATCATTAAGGGCACTGCGAAAATTATGGACTTACAAGACCCAACTTCAAAAATGAGTAAATCAGCTGCCTCCATGGCTGGAGTTATTGAATTGATGGATGCTCCTGAAGTAAATGCTAAAAAAGTTAAAAGCGCAATGACTGATACTGAACGTGAAATTAAATTTGACGAAAAGAACAAACCTGGAATCAGTAATTTGCTAACTATTTACTCTGCTTTAACTGGCCAAAGCATTAGTCAGCTGGAAGAAAATTACTCTGGCAAAGGTTATGGGGATTTAAAGAAAGAGTTAGCAGATGTAGTCGTTGGAGTGCTCGAGCCGATCAGAAGTAGTGCACTCGATTATTTGAAAGATCCAGCTCAATTGCAGAGTATTTTGAAAGATGGCGGACAAAGAGCAGGTTCAGTAGCAGCACAAACTCTTAGAAATGTTTACTCAGCGATGGGGCTAGTAGCAAGAGGTTAGTTTTAAACTAATTTTCCAACTGGATCAACAACATCAATAGCTTTAAATCCCCATCTGAATAATTCTTTAGCTAAAGCATCTCGACCATAACTTAAATGCATAAACGTAATGATTATTGTGCGACCATCTCGTTTGACTGCTCCGATGTAAGTGTTTTGGCCTTTGGTTGTCCAACCAGTCTTCACACCTATGGCGCCGGGATAATTTAAAACTAACTTATTTAAATTATAAAGTTTTTTGTTTACATTTTTTGGACCAGATTTTGGAAATGTGTATGTTTTTGTTTTCACGATTTTTCGAAAATCTGAACTTTTCATAGCAGCACGTGCGATTAGCGCTAAATCATACGCAGTTGATAGTTGACCTGGAGTATCAAGTCCGTGTGGAGATTTGGGCGTAGTATTAAATGCCTTTACTGACTCAGCTTTATCTTGCATCATTTCGAGAGTTTTTTTCATTCCGCCATTTGCATTTGCAAGAGCAACTCCGGCGTCATTTCCGGAGTGCAACATCAAGCCGTACCAAATATCTTTTATCTTGTATTTTCTTCCAGGATAAATGCCAACTTTATTTCCGATTGTTGCGGGCTCCTTCTTGGTGCCAATATAAGTTTTGTTCATATTCAATTTTGGAAGAAGTGTTAAAGCCGTTAATGTCTTTAAGGTGCTTGCTGGCGGCAATCTTTTATGCGGGTTTTTAGCGGCTAATATTTCACCGGTGTCTAAATCCGCAATTATGTAAGAGGAAGCCGTGGTGTCTGGGGGAGCAGCAACTCCATCCCCTGTTGTGTCATTGAAAATTACGCCACTTTCCCCAAGTCTTCCACCACCGGTTACTTCATCTCCGTTTGCTGCAAAAGATGTGACTGTTACAGCCAGAGCAAGTACGCCGGCTATTAAGGAGAGGTTGCGTCTTTTAAATCTTGAGATTCGCATAGGTGCTAAAGAATAGAGAGATAAATCCTATGCGATTATTCGCCACACCGAATTGAGTAGGATTAGCTTGTGCGAGATATCACAGAGTCCGGATTCCCGATAAAAGCAGATTATCTAAACGGTGAGAAATCTGGCGTTTATCCATTTACACGCGGCATCTATGAACAGATGTATTTAAAAAAGCCTTGGACGATGCGACAGTATGCAGGTTTTGGAAATGCAAAAGAATCTAACGAAAGATATCTACAACTGGTAGCTGCAGGAACTGGCGGATTATCAGTTGCTTTTGATTTACCAACTCAGATGGGTTACGACTCTGATGCTCCGCAATCACTTGGTGAAGTTGGACGTGTTGGTGTCGCAATTGATTCACTTGTAGATATGCGTGAACTTTTTGACAAAATTCCACTTGAAAAAGTTTCAACTTCAATGACCATTAATGCGCCTGCAGCAATTCTGCTTTTGATGTATCAGATAATTGCTGAAGAACGTGGCATTCCCAATGAAGAGCTACAAGGGACCATTCAAAATGATTTGTTAAAAGAATATATCTCTAGAGGAACCTATATTTATCCTCCAAAACAATCTTTACGCTTGACCACAGATATTTTTGAATACTGCACTAAAGAATTACCTAAATGGAACAGCATTTCAGTTTCTGGATATCACATGGCTGAGGCTGGAGCTAATCCAGTTCAAGAAATAGCTTTCACTTTTGCAAATGCAATTGCATATTTAGATTGTGCAAAAGAGCGTGGCCTATCAGTTGAAGATGTTGCAAGCCGGATGAGTTTCTTTTTTGTTTCTAGAACTACACTTTTGGAAGAAGTCGCTAAATTTAGAGCAGCACGACAATTATGGGCTCAAATTATGAAAGAACGATTCGGAGTAACTTCAGAACGTGCGATGCACCTGCGATTCCACACCCAAACCGCTGGAGTTCAGCTAACTGCCCAGCAACCTGAATTGAATTTAGTGCGTGTAGCTCTTCAAGCTTTGGCTGCAGTTCTTGGCGGAACGCAATCCCTGCATACAAATTCATTTGATGAAGCACTTGGATTACCAACTGAGAAAGCAGCGCGCCTGGCACTTCGCACGCAACAGGTAATTGCAAATGAAAGTGATGTGGCTGCAACAGTTGATGCATTGGCTGGCTCTGCAGTTATTGAGTCAATGACTGCTGAAATTGCAGTAGCGGCCAAAGAGTTGATCGCAAAGATTGACCAGATGGGCGGAGCTGTAGCAGGGATTGAAGCTGGATTCCAAAAAGGTGAAATAGAAAAAAGTGCCTATCGAATTTCGCAAGAGATCGAATCTGGGAATCGAGTCGTTGTTGGAGTAAATGCCTTCATCGAAGAAGCAAGCCCATATTTACCGCTAGAGATAAATCCCGAAATTGCAAAAGAGCAAAGCGCTAAGTTGGCAAAATTACGTGAGGGTCGAAATCAAAGTGAAGTAACTAAGGCTTTAGCCGCCTTAGGTGACGCAGCAAAAGGTGAAGCGAATTTACTTTATCCAATGAAGGCAGCACTTCTTGCTAATGCGACTCTTGGAGAGATCTCAGATGCACTGCGAGACGAGTGGGGAAGTTACCGAGCTACTGAAATTTGGTAATTAAATAATTTTGCAAAGCAAAGTACCGCTGGCAAGAGTGTCTCCAACTGAAACGGTCAGCTCACTTATTTTGCCGCCCTTATGAGCTTTAAGTGGTTGCTCCATTTTCATCGCCTCGAGAACCACAATTAACTCACCTTCTTCGACAACTTGTCCTTCTGTTACTTCAATTTTTACGACTGTTCCTTGCATCGGAGTTGTTAATGAATCTCCGGTTTGCAAAGCAGTTCTTGCACTCAGCGCCCGTTTACGTTTACGAATTGGGCTCAAGATTCCAACCTCAAAACGATGACCATCAACTTCAACAACAACTTCTTCTATGACTGGCGTTGTGCTTTCTTCGCTAGTGGCTCCATAAGGTGGGATTTGATTGTTAAATTCACTTTCAATCCATCCGGTGTAGACCGCAAAAGGTTCATTGATAAAGGCTTCATCATTTATGACTGCACGGTGGAAAGGTAAAGCAGTGGCAATTCCTTCAATCTGGAATTCAGCAAGAGCGCGGCGGGCTCGCTCTAATGCTTGTTTTCTTGTTGAACCGGTAACAACTAATTTTGCAAGTAGGGAATCGAAATTTCCACCGATTACATCACCTTTTGTAAAACCTGCATCTACGCGAATTCCAGGACCTGAAGGTTCTATCCATTTGGTTATGACGCCTGGAGTTGGCAAGAAATTCCGACCAGGATCTTCACCATTTATCCGAAATTCGATTGAGTGGCCGCGCAGTATCGGGTCAGTTGAGGATATTTTTTCGCCATCAGCAATTCTGAATTGCTCTCGCACTAAATCAAGTCCGGAAACTTCCTCACTAACTGGATGTTCAACTTGTAAACGAGTATTAACTTCAAGAAACGAAATAGTTCCGTCAACACCAACAAGAAATTCACAAGTACCGGCTCCAACATATCCTGCAGCACGGATGATTTCTTTGCTCGAACGGTAAAGCTCATCAATTTGAGATTGAGAGAGAAATGGAGCGGGCGCTTCTTCAACTAATTTTTGGTGACGTCGTTGCAAAGAGCAGTCGCGAGTCGATACAACAATTACATTGCCATGAGTGTCTGCTAAAACTTGAGTTTCAACGTGACGTGGACGATCTAGGTATCTCTCAACAAAACATTCACCGCGACCAAAAGCAGAAACTGCTTCACGAACTGCCGAATCAAAAAGTTCAGGAATCTCCTCCATTGTGAAGGCAACTTTTAATCCGCGTCCACCTCCACCATGCGCAGCTTTAATGGCAACAGGTAGTCCAAACTCTTTTGCAAAAGCTAAAACTTCAGTACTGCTGGCAACTGGATCTGGTGTTCCTGCAACAAGAGGAGCACCAACTTGTGCTGCAATTTTTCGGGCTGAGACTTTATCTCCTAAAGCCGCAATCGCTGCAGGGGGAGGCCCAACCCAAATCAAACCCGCATCGATCACAGCTTGTGCGAATTTGGCATTTTCAGAAAGGAATCCATATCCAGGATGAATAGCTTCAGCACCACTTTTCTTAGCGACTGAAATTATTTTTTCAATATTTAAATAAGTTTCTGTAGCAGTTACTCCACCAAGTGCATAAGCCTCATCACAAGCCTTAACGTGAAGAGCGTTGCGGTCTCCGTCAGCGTAAATAGCAATTGATTTAACGCCGTGATCGCGGGCTGCTCTTGCGATACGAATCGCAATTTCGCCACGGTTGGCAATTAACACGCTTTTCATAGTGCAGATCCTATCTGGCGCAACTTGTGCCAAGAGTGTCCTAGGGATGTGACCATCTCAAAAAGATCAGGCATGCTCAATCCAATTACACCTGTTGCGTCCCCTTCAATTCTTGAAATAAATGGTGATCCAATTCCATCCAGAGTTGCACCGCCAGCAACTTGAAGAGGTTCACCTGTTTTAATGTAAGCGTCAATTTCTTCATCACTAACATTTGCAAATGTAATTTTAGTCGCCGAAACTCTTTCTGCCATTGCTCCATTTGATAGGTCAATTAATACTTGTCCGGTATACAGCACGCCACTTTTATTTCGGTAAGAACTCCACAGCGAAAGAGCTTCATCGGATGTTGCTGGCTTTCCAACATTTTTACCTTCAAACTCAAGTGTCGAGTCAGCGCCAATTACTAATTGATCTCCCTTGAGAGATGAGGCAACAGCTAGTGCTTTGGCCTTTGCTAAGGCAACAACCATTTGGATTGGTGGCAAATTCAAGAATTCAGGCAACTCCTCATTAATTCCACTGACTTTAACCTCAGCAAAAATCCCCGCGCTTTTCAATAACTGTAATCGAGCGGGTGAGGCAGAAGCGAGTATTACTTTAGTCACGAATTATTTTCCACTTTCCCATAGCCATTACCTTTGGAAAGCACTGATTGTCTATTGGCTAAAGCTTTTTCAATTGCTGAAATTTCCTCAATTGTCGCTTCACCTTTTAGAATTTTAATATCACTCATTACAGTGGAATATTTCCATGTTTACGATATGGCAAAACATCTTTCTTGTTTTGTAATGCACGGAAAGCACGAGTGATGAGTATTCGACTTTGTTGAGGTTCGATTACTGCATCAATAAAGCCACGTTCGGCTGCCAGATATGGATTAGCAAGAGTGTCGTCGTATTCTGTGATTAGTTTTTTACGTACATCCTCTGAGTTGTTAGCTTCTGCTAATTCTTTCCGATACAAGATGTTTACTGCGCCTTGGGCTCCCATGACTGCAATCTGAGCCGTTGGCCAAGCTAAGTTGATGTCGGCACCCAAGTGCTTCGATCCCATAACATCGTATGCGCCGCCATATGCTTTTCTAGTAATCAAAGTAACCATTGGTACTGATGCTTCGCCATAGGCGTAAAGCAATTTAGCGCCACGTCTAATAATTCCGTTCCATTCTTGATCAGTGCCTGGCAAAAATCCAGGTACATCAACCAAAGTTAAAATCTGGATTCCGAATGCGTCACAAGTTCTAACAAACCTTGCAGCTTTTTCACTTGCATTAATATCTAAAGTTCCTGCAAGTTGCATTGGTTGATTTGCAACAACACCAACCGAGCGTCCCTCAATTCTTCCAAACCCAATAATTATGTTTGGAGCAAAAAGTTCCTGGACTTCTAAAAATTCAGAGTCATCAAGCAATGCTTTGATCACTTGATGCATGTCATAAGGTTGATTTGGAGCATCTGGAATCAAGGTATTAAGCGCAAGGTCACTTGAATGCAGAGAATCTGATCCACTAACAGGGAAAACTGGTGGCGCATCAGTGTTATTGCTTGGCAAGTACGACAACAAACTCTTTACATAATCGATTGCATCTAGTTCATTAGCGGCCAAATAGTGAGAGTTTCCAGTTCTTGAATTATGAGTGTGTGCTCCACCAAGTTCTTCCATCTCAACTTCTTCACCTGTAACAGTTTTAATAACTTCAGGCCCAGTGATGAACATATGCGAAGTTTGATCAACCATGATTGTGAAATCTGTCATTGCTGGCGAATAAACCGCACCACCAGCGCAGGGTCCAAGAATTAATGAGATCTGTGGAATTACACCAGAAGATCGCGCGTTACGTCGGAAAATTTCGCCGTAACGTCCGAGTGAAACCACACCTTCTTGGATCCGAGCGCCACCTGAATCATTGATTCCAATTAGTGGCACGCCAGTTCGTAATGCGAAATCCATAACTTTTACAATTTTTTCACCAAAAACTTCACCGAGACTTCCACCCATTACGGTGAAATCTTGTGAAAAAAGCGCGATTGGTCTTCCATCGACTGTTGCAATCCCAGTAACTACACCGTCGCCATATGGACGATTTTGTGGCATATCAAAGTTGACACTGCGGTGGCGAGCTAATTCATCAAATTCGGTAAATGAGTCAGCATCAACCAGGGCTGCGATCCGCTCGCGTGCGGTCATTTTGCCTTTGGCATGTTGCTTTTCAATTGCGCGTTCAGAACCGGCATGCGTAGCTGCATTAATTCTTGCCTGTAAATCTTCGAGTTTTCCTGCAGTTGTGTGAATGTCACCGCTCATACCCGTACCGTACCTCTCATGATTAGCGACCAGCTGCGAGCGCCATTAAATCAGGATCAAATCATCTCACTACTTGGTGATAGTTACTGGCGAGTAAGCCTGTTTGAGAGCATTCCCTCTACGCAAATTAAATTGGTTGAAATGTTAAAGGTGGAAAAATTACCTGCAGGTACGGTTTTGATTGCCGATCACCAAAGCGCTGGACGGGGACGATTAACGCGCACATTTGAAACTCCACCTAAAGTTGCAGTTCTACTTTCAACAGTCCTATATCCGATACGAAATCCAGCAGATCAAGGGTGGATCCCACTAATTGTTGGTGTGGCAGCAGTAAATGCAATTTCGAAATACTGTGGATTAGCCCCGCAATTGAAGTGGCCCAATGATTTATTAATCGGTGAATTAAAAGTTGGGGGAATAATCGCAGAGCAATTTGAAGATTGTGTAGTTGTTGGAATAGGGATAAATGTTTTTCAAGAGGTTAATGAACTACCGGTTCCTACTGCGACTTCATTAATTTTAGAGTGTGAAGAGGGAGTAATTACAACTCGCGAAGAATTGATTGCACACTTGCTTCAAGAGATTAGAAATGAATTTGATGCTTGGAATTTAGCTAACGACAATGTTGAAATTCTTAGGAAATATTCAAAGTTATCAGCAACTCTAGGCAGCAAGATTAAACTGGATTTCCAAAATGGAGATACAAAAGAAAGTACTGCTACCGGTATTGCAGAAAACGGCGGACTTCTAATTTCTAGTGGTGAAACCATCGTCTCTGCAGATATAACTCACCTTCGAGCCATCTCATAAACTTCAAGTAGGATTACGACTATGAGCGCGCCAACTGTCGGAATGATTGGGGCAGGCCAACTTGCGCAGATGTCATTAGCCCCGGCTATTGCTCTCGGAATAAACCTTAAGATTTTGGCTAGCGAAGAAAGTGATAGCGCGGCAAAAACTGCAAAAGTAGAGATTGGCAATTATCGAGATTTAGAAGTTTTGCGAAATTTTGCAAAAGGTTGTGATTTTT
>Ga0214168_1000047_pt1 | contig 44907 bp, 44 predicted proteins | sample LakMenepilimnion_FD_153002 | JGI IMG/M metagenome (GOLD analysis project Ga0214168, IMG submission 153002) | Freshwater microbial communities from Lake Mendota, WI - Practice 29OCT2010 epilimnion v4 | ecosystem: Environmental > Aquatic > Freshwater > Lake > Epilimnion/Euphotic zone | place: Lake...
CCATGACTACGCCTTGAATGTCGTCGGCTTTGATTTTGGCATCGCGCAATGCTTTCTTCACAGCAGACATGCAACGCGCGGTGAGCTCAGATGTTGCTTGATTAAATTGCGAACGGGTGACTTTCACTTCGTGGCTTTGGGCGGCATGCGACCATACCAAAGACACATCAGAAGACGTAGTCAAAGTTTCTTTGGCCGAACGAGCAGCCGCCTTCAATCGGGTTTTGTCTTCAGCACTTAGGCCAGCCTGAGCATCAGCAAGACCCATCGATGCCAAGGTTGCATCTGCCAATGCGTGGTCGTAATCGTCACCACCCAAAGCTGAATCGCCACCGGTGGCCATCACTTCAAACACGCCACGTGTTAAACGCAAAATAGAAATGTCAAAGGTGCCGCCGCCCAAATCAAATACTGCGTAGATACCTTCGCTAGCATTGTCTAAGCCATAGGCAATGGCAGCCGCAGTGGGTTCGTTAATCAGGCGCAGCACATTGATGCCCGCCATCTGCGCAGCGTCTTTGGTGGCTTGTCTTTGCGCATCGTCAAAGTACGCAGGCACTGTGATCACAGCGCCGTGCAAATCATCGTTGAAGGTGTCTTCTGCCCTGTAACGCAGCGTGGCCAAAATTTCGGCACTGACTTCAACAGGTGATTTAGCACCCTGAACCGTTTGAATAGACAGCATGCCTTTTTCAGAAGCAGCCTGTTGGCCTTCGGGCTTCACAAACTTGTAGGGCAACTTTTCTGGATGGGCAATGTCAGACAAACTGCGCCCCATGAAGCGCTTCACAGAGGCCAATGTATTTTCTGGATCTAGGGCAGCATTGGCCACAGCTTCATGGCCTATCTGCCTGCCTTGTCCTGGCAAATAACGCACCACAGAGGGCAAAATTATGTGGCCTTTGTCGTCGGGCAAGCACTCTGCCACGCCATTGCGCACAGAGGCCACCAAAGAATGCGTGGTGCCTAAATCGATGCCAACGGCAATGCGTCGCTGGTGTGGATCCGGCGCTTGGCCGGGTTCGGAAATTTGCAAAAGTGCCATTTAAAACTTCAATGTCTGTGCGGTCAAATTAAGTGCAGGCGTCAAGCCCATGCTGCACTTCCTGTGCAAATTTTTCAATGAACATCAGCGCCCTTACCTGCCCTACCGCTGCCGAATAGTTGTGATCAGCGTCCATCAAGTGCGCGGCTTGCGCTAATACATGTGCATGGGATGCATCAACTTCTTCTAGCAATGCTTCGAGTGCCGTAATTTTAGTGTCTAAATTTTTAAGCGCTTTGCAATCGTCTAGCGCTTCGCGCCATTCCATTTGTTGCATTAAAAATGCGGGCGGCATGCTGGTGTTGTTTTCTGCATTCACTGCAGCACCATGCAATTCACACAAGTAAGCTGCACGTTTTAAGGGGTCTTTGAGTCGGTTGTAGGCTTCGTTGATGCGCACCGACCATTGCATGGCAACGCGTTGTGAAGCAGCGCCTTCAGAAGCAAATCGGTCGGGGTGGGCTTCGCGTTGCAAAGACTTCCATTGAAGGTCTAGCTGCGACCTGTCTAATGCAAAAGCTACGGGCAAGCCAAACAGCTCAAAGTCTGACGCCTGCAGTGAAATCACACGCGGAACGATTCGCCACAGCCGCAGCGATCGCGTTCATTGGGGTTGTTAAAACGGAAACCTTCGTTCAAACCTTCGCGCACAAAATCCAATTGCGTGCCGTCGATGTAGGCCAAGCTTTTGGGGTCGATGAGCACCTTGACGCCGTGGTCTTCAAAGACCACGTCTTCGGGAGCCACGTCGTCTACGTATTCAAGTTTGTAGGCCAAGCCAGAGCAACCGGTGGTTTTGACGCCCAGACGCACACCCACGCCTTTGCCGCGTTTGGTGATGTAGCGCGACACGTGCCGCGCTGCAGCTTCTGTTAATGAGATGGCCATGTGTGTTTCTCGCAAGCTGCAGGGTTAGACCGCTGCGTGTTTTTTCTTGTAATCTTCAACGGCCGCTTTGATAGCGTCTTCGGCCAAGATGGAGCAATGAATTTTGACGGGTGGCAATGCCAACTCTTCGGCAATTTCGCTGTTCTTCAAAGCTGCCGCTTGGTCCAAAGTTTTGCCTTTGACCCACTCGGTCACAAGTGAGCTAGAGGCAATGGCAGAGCCACAACCGTAGGTTTTAAAACGTGCGTCTTCAATGACGCCCGTAACGGGGTTGACCTTGATTTGCAATTTCATGACGTCGCCGCAAGCGGGCGCGCCCACCATGCCGGTGCCCACATCTTCGTCGCCCTTTTCAAAGGAGCCCACGTTGCGGGGGTTTTCGTAATGATCAACAACTTTTTCACTGTAAGCCATGGTGATACTTTCTTAATTCTTCGGTTCAATGTTAGTGGGCAGCCCACTGAATGGTGCTCAGGTCAATGCCTTCTTTGTACATGTCCCACAAGGGGCTGAGGTCGCGCAGTTTGGCCACGTTGGCTTTGATGGTGTCAATGGCGTAGTCAATTTCGGCTTCGGTGGTCCAACGGCCCATGGTCATTCGCAAGCTGCTGTGGGCCAATTCGTCGCTGCGGCCCAAGGCGCGCAGTACATAGCTAGGCTCAAGACTGGCAGAGGTACAAGCCGAGCCCGACGACACAGCCAAACCTTTGATGCCCATGATGAGCGACTCGCCCTCAACATAGTTGAAACTCATGTTGATGTTGTGCGGTACGCGCTTTGTAGGGTGGCCATTTAAAAACACTTGCTCAACGTCTTTCAAACCATTGAAGAGTCGCTGTTGCAGAGCTTTGACTTTGGCAATGTCTTGGTCCATTTCGAGGCGCGCAATGCGGAAGGCCTCGCCCATGCCCACAATTTGGTGCGTGGGCAAAGAGCCAGAGCGCATGCCACGCTCGTGGCCGCCACCGTGCATTTGCGCTTCTAGGCGCACGCGAGGTTTGCGGCTGACGTACAAAGCGCCAATGCCTTTAGGGCCATACGTTTTGTGTGCGGTCAAGCTCATCAAGTCGACCGGCAAGGTGCTGAGGTCAATCTGGAATTTGCCAGTGGCCTGCGCGGCATCGACGTGAAAGATGATGCCCTTCTCGCGGCAAATGGCGCCAATGGCAGCTATGTCTTGAATGACGCCAATTTCGTTGTTGACGAACATGACGCTGACCAAAATGGTATCGGGGCGCAAAGCTGCCTTGAAAACATCAAGGTTGAGCAAGCCGTCTTCTTGGACATCCAGGTAAGTCACTTCAAAGCCTTGGCGCTCAAGTTCGCGCATGGTGTCGAGCACCGCTTTGTGTTCTGTTTTAACCGTAATCAGGTGCTTGCCGCGGCTTTTGTAAAAGTGTGCTGCGCCCTTCAAGGCCAGGTTGTTGGACTCGGTAGCACCGCTGGTCCAGACAATTTCGCGGGGGTCTGCACCGATGAGGTCGGCCACATCTTGGCGGGCTTTTTCGACAGCCGCTTCGGCTTCCCAGCCCCAAGCGTGGCTACGTGATGCGGGGTTGCCAAAGTGCTCGCGCAACCAAGGAATCATGGCATCGACCACGCGCGGGTCACAGGGATTGGTGGCGCTGTAGTCGAGGTAAATGGGAAAGTGAGGTGTTGAGTTCATGCTTGAAAACTTCTCAAGATTTAACAAAGGTGTTACCCAAAGCAAATACCGAATTGGGTGCGTTGATGCGGATGCTCTGTGACACAGGCATGGCAGAAATGGCACGCTTGATGGCGGGCTTGTCTTCAATGGTATGACCCGCTGCCAATTGGTCGTCCACCAATTTTTGCAAATTGACGGAGTCTAAAAACTCGACCATGCGTGAGTTCAAAGCAGACCACAAATCGTGGGTCATGCAGCGGCCGTTGCTGCCGTGGCAGTTTTCTTTACCGCCACAGTGGGTGGCATCGATGGGCTCGTCGACCGACAAAATGATATCGGCAACTGTTATTTCAGATGCCTTTTTGGCCAAGGTGTAACCACCGCCAGGGCCCCGAGTGGACTCAACCAATTGGTGACGGCGGAGTTTGCCAAACAACTGCTCTAAATAAGACAGGGAGATTTCTTGTCTTTGGCTAATGGCAGCCAACGTCACGGGGCCAGAATGGTGTCGCAGGGCCAGATCGATCATGGCGGTAACCGCAAATCGACCCTTGGTGGTAAGACGCATGGCTTTTTCCTAAAATGTTGACTAATTCGCTCGACTATAGCAGAACTTGACCAGATTAGTAGGAATACGAATTGAAGGTCTTTATGCTTTCAGCACCACCACGTTGTCGGTACCCGGCGCCCCAAAGGCCTGAGCCTTGAGCATTTGAAGTTGGTCTCGAACCTGTGCGGCCTTCTCGAAATCGAGGTTTTTGGCATGCTCCATCATCTGTTTTTCAAGCTGCTTGATGGCTTTGGACACATCTTTCTCGCTCATGTCTTCTACCTTGGCCCGCTGCACGGCTTCTTTTTCTAAGCGATCGGCTTCCTTACCAGCCTTCTCGCTGTAAACCCCATCTATGAGGTCGCGCACTTCTTTGACAATGCTGCGCGGCGTAATGCCCATGGCCAGGTTGTGGGCCACTTGTTTGGTACGGCGGCGCTCAGTTTCTCCGATGGCTTTTTTCATGGACTCGGTCATGCGGTCGGCATACAAGATGGCCCGGCCGTGCAGGTTACGCGCAGCACGACCGATGGTCTGAATAAGGCTTCGCTCAGACCTTAAGAAACCTTCTTTGTCGGCGTCCAAAATGGCCACCAGAGACACCTCTGGAATGTCCAAGCCTTCGCGCAACAAGTTGATGCCCACCAGCACATCAAAGGCACCTAAGCGCAAATCTCGCAAAATTTCAACGCGCTCTACTGTGTCAATGTCAGAGTGCAAGTAGCGAACTTTCACACCGTTGTCAGACAGGTAGTCGGTAAGCTGTTCGGCCATGCGTTTGGTCAGCGTGGTAATCAGCACGCGCTCATGTTTTTCTGCACGAATTCGAATTTCTTGCAGCACATCGTCCACTTGGTGAATGGCGGGGCGCACTTCCACTTCAGGGTCAACCAAACCTGTAGGCCTCACCACCTGCTCGACCACTTTGCCTGCATGCGTTTTTTCGTAATCGGCAGGGGTGGCCGAAACAAAAACGCATTGGCGCATTTTGGTTTCAAACTCTTCAAATTTAAGCGGTCTGTTGTCTAAGGCACTGGGCAAACGAAAGCCGTATTCCACCAGCGTGGTTTTGCGCGCACGGTCACCGTTGTACATGGCATTCAGTTGGCCAATCATTTGATGGCTCTCGTCCAAGAACATCAAAGCATCTTGGGGCATGTAGTCGGTCAAAGTGCTGGGCGCAGCGCCTGGCGCAGCACCAGACAAATGGCGCGTGTAGTTTTCAATGCCTTTGCAGTGCCCTACTTCACTGAGCATTTCCAAATCAAATCGAGTGCGTTGCTCAAGGCGCTGAGCTTCTACCAACTTACCCATGCCGACCAACTCTTTAAGTCGCTCTGACAACTCGACTTTGATGGTTTCAACAGCCGCCAAAACCTTGTCGCGCGGTGTGACGTAATGGCTGGAAGGATAGACCGTGAAACGCGGAATTTTTTGACGAATGCGACCTGTGAGTGGATCGAACAATTGCAGGCTTTCAACTTCGTCATCAAACAATTCAATGCGCACTGCAAGCTCAGAATGTTCTGCAGGAAACACATCGATGGTGTCGCCTCTTACGCGGAACTTGCCGCGGCTAAAGTCTTGGTCATTGCGTTGGTACTGCATGCGAATGAGTTGCGAGATCACATCGCGCTGACCTGCTTTGTCGCCAGTGCGCAAAGTCATAATCATGCGGTGATAACTCTCGGGCTCGCCAATGCCGTAAATGGCTGAGACCGTGGCCACAATGACCACATCGCGGCGCTCCATCAAACTCTTGGTGCATGACAAACGCATTTGCTCAATGTGCTCGTTGATGGCAGAGTCTTTTTCAATGAACAAGTCACGCTGCGGCACATAGGCCTCGGGCTGGTAGTAGTCGTAATAACTGACAAAATATTCCACCGCATTTTTAGGGAAGAACTCTCTGAACTCAGAATAAAGCTGCGCGGCCAATGTTTTGTTGGGCGCAAACACAATGGCCGGTTTGCCCATTTGCGCAATCACATTGGCCATGGTGAAGGTCTTGCCCGAGCCTGTGACGCCCAACAAAGTTTGAAACACTTCGCCATCGTTCAGACCTTCCACCAACTCAACAATGGCGGTGGGTTGATCGCCTGCTGGCGGATAAGGTTGGTACAACTCAAAGGGCGAGCCTTCGTAATGTACAAATTGACCCTCGGGGGCAACATACGGAACCGCCTCAATAGGGGCTTCAGAGGAGACTGGGAATACGGCCATGGAACTTCGTGAGATGTGTCAATTGAGGGCAAAAATGGGGAAAAGAGCCGTTAAAATTAGGGGCAACCCTAAAGCCTAACCTAGGTTTTGGGTTTCTGCCAGCCAGAAACTGCTTTTACAACCTCCCACAAGGACTTTTTTCATGTCTCTGTTTACCGCCGTCGAAATGGCCCCCCGCGATCCGATCTTGGGTTTGAATGAACAATTCGCAGCCGACACCAACCCCAACAAAGTGAACTTGGGCGTAGGCGTTTATTTCGACGACAACGGCAAACTTCCCCTTTTAGAGTGTGTGCAATCTGCCGAAAAAGCCATGATGGACAAGCCCACAGCCCGTGGCTACTTGCCTATCGACGGCATTGCTGCTTACGACGCGGCTGTTAAGAGCCTGGTGTTTGGTGCTGACAGCGAGCCCGTGACGTCAGGCCGCGTAGCCACAGTGCAAGGCATTGGCGGCACAGGCGGCCTCAAAATTGGCGCCGATTTTCTGAAAAAAGTCAGCCCCCATGCCAAGGTCATGATTTCTGACCCCAGCTGGGAAAACCATCGCGCCTTGTTTACCAACGCCGGCTTTCAAGTGGACAGTTATGCCTACTACGATGCCGAAAAACGCGGCGTGAACTTCGAAGGCATGTTGGCCAGCTTGAACGCTGCAGCAGTTGGCACCATTGTGGTCTTGCACGCTTGCTGCCACAACCCTACGGGTTATGACATTACTGCCGCCCAATGGGACCAAGTGATTGCAGTGGTCAAAGCCAAAAGCCTCACGCCATTTTTAGACATGGCCTACCAAGGCTTTGGCCATGGCATTCAAGAAGACGGCGCGGTCATTGGCAAGTTTGTGGCTGCAGGCCTCAACTTTTTGGTGTCCACTTCTTTTTCCAAAAGCTTCAGCTTGTATGGCGAGCGCGTAGGTGCTTTGTCTGTGGTTTGCATCGACAAAGAAGAATGCGGCCGAGTTCTGAGCCAGCTCAAAATTGTGATTCGTACCAACTATTCCAACCCACCCATTCACGGCGGTGCAGTGGTGGCTGCCGTGCTGACCAACCCTGAGTGGCGCGCCACTTGGGAAAAAGAGCTGGGTGAAATGCGGGTGCGCATCAAGGCCATGCGCCAAAAGTTGGTCGACGGCCTAAAAGCGGCTGGTGTGAAGCAAGACATGAGTTTCATCACGACTCAAATTGGTATGTTCAGCTACTCGGGCCTGAGCAAAGACCAAATGGTGCGTCTGCGCTCAGAATTTGGCGTTTATGGCACTGACACAGGCCGCATGTGCGTGGCCGCCCTGAACAGCAAAAACATTGACTATGTTTGCCAGGCTATTGCCAAAGTTGTCTAAATTTAAAGACACGGTATACAGAGTTGGTGTCACTTATGTGAATTAAATTAGGTGCGCGACTCCACTTTGCTGTCACCACAACTGCTATATTGCTGCAGTGCAATAAATTAAGGGGTTTCAAGCCATGCTTTACCAAATCTACGAAACTCAACGCTCTGTCATGGAGCCTTTTGCAGACTTGGCCCATACCGCCGCCAAGATGTACAGCAATCCGCTGAACCCCTTTGGCCAATCGCAACTGGCCCACCGTGTGTCGGCAGGTTATGAACTGATGCACCGTTTGGGCAAAGATTATGTCAAGCCCGAGTTTGGCATTCGCACTGTGCAAGTCGGCAAAGTCGATGTCGCCATTCATGAGCGCATTGAAATTGACAAACCATTCTGCGAGCTGCGCAGATTTAAACGCTTTACCGACGATGCTGCTACTTTGACCGGGCTGAAGGGTCAGCCCGCCGTGCTGATTGTGGCGCCTTTGTCAGGTCACTACGCCACCCTGCTGCGTGACACCGTGAAGACCATGTTGAAAGATCACAAGGTTTACATCACCGATTGGAAAAATGCTCGTCTGGTGCCTTTGACAGACGGCGAGTTTCACCTTGATGATTATGTGAACTATGTTCAAGAGTTCATTCGACATTTGCAAGGCAAATACGGCAATTGCCATGTCATCAGTGTTTGCCAACCAACAGTCCCCGTGTTGGCTGCTGTGTCACTCATGGCATCGCGTGGCGAAACCACACCCTTAACCATGACCATGATGGGTGGCCCCATTGATGCGCGCAAGTCGCCCACGTCTGTGAACAACTTGGCCACCAACAAGAGTTTCGAGTGGTTTGAAAACAATGTGATTTACAAAGTGCCTGGTAACTTTCCAGGCGCTGGTCGACGTGTCTACCCTGGCTTCTTGCAGCACACTGGCTTCGTGGCCATGAACCCCGATCGCCATGCCACAAGCCATTACGATTACTTCAAAGATCTGATCAAGGGCGACGATGCCAGCACCGAAGCGCACCGCAAGTTCTATGACGAGTACAACGCTGTGCTCGACATGGACGCTGATTACTATTTAGAAACCATCAAAACAGTTTTTCAAGACTACAGTTTGGTACACGGTACTTGGAACGTTAAAAACCTCCAAGGCAAAAACGAATTGGTTCGCCCACAAGACATCACCACCACCGCCATGTTGACGGTTGAAGGAGAGTTGGACGATATTTCCGGTTCGGGTCAAACCGCTGCCGCACATGGTTTGTGCAACAACATCAAACCAGCCAATCGCCAGCATTTAGAAGTGCCTGGCGCAGGTCACTACGGCATTTTCAGCGGCCGTCGTTGGCGCGAAACGGTTTACCCCGCAGTGGTTAAATTCATTTTGGCGCACAACGATTTGGGAGCCAAGAAAAAAGCGGCTCCGAAAACGACTGCTAAAACTGCTGTCAAAGTCGCGCCTACTGCAGCTGCCAAATCAGTTGCAAAACCCACAGCCAAACGTGCGGTGAAAGCCGTTGCCAAAAAAGCACCTGCACGTAAAAAGTGATCTCACTGGCTGAACGCATCAACGATGCGCTGCCCCAAACGCAGTGCACCCGCTGCGGCTTTCCCGATTGCAAGGCCTACGCACAGGCCATTGCTCAAGACAACGCCCCTATCAATCAATGCCCTCCTGGGGGCCTTGAGGGCGTTGCCGTTTTGTCCAAAATCACTGGACGTCCAGTACTGCCTCTCAATCCAGATAACGGCACCGAAGGCCCCATGACGGTGGCCGTCATTGACGAGGCATGGTGCATTGGCTGTACGCTGTGCCTCAAAGTCTGCCCCACCGATGCCATCTTGGGTAGCAACAAGGTCATGCATACAGTCATTGAAGCTGCATGCACTGGTTGTGATTTGTGTTTGCCTGTTTGCCCTGTCGATTGCATTGAGATGGTCCCCATCTCAAACGAGCGCACTGGTTGGTCGGCTTGGTCTCCAGCGTTGGCGCAACAAGCCCGTCAGCGCTATGAAGCCAGACAATTAAGATTGATAGAGGAAGACAAGCAGCACGCAAGCAGACAGCAAAGCAAAGCTGAAATGAAGCTGGCCGATTTGGCGACGCCCACTCGCTTCAATGCCGAGCCAACTACGGAAGAAGCTATGAGCGCTGTTGATGCTGGCAAAGAAATGGTCCGCAAACGGGCCATCATTGAAGCTGCATTGGCAAAAGCCAAAGCACGGCAGAAGTCTTAATTTTCTTTAAGCGTATTGCGCCGCCAAGGCGCTAAACGCTTTGACCACTTCTTCGGGTGCTTGCACCAATTCAATTAGAACGCCTTCACCGCCAATGGGCAGTTCTTCGCTGCCTTTGGGGTGAATGAAGCAAATATCAAACCCTGCAGCGCCCTTTCGAATGCCGCCTGGCGCAAAACGAACGCCTTGCTGACTCAGCCAATCAACAGCTACCGGTAAATTGTCGATCCACAAACCCACATGGTTCAAGGGCGTGTTGTGAACTGCCGGTTTCTTTTCTGGGTCGATGGGTTGCATCAAATCTACTTCAACCTTGAATGGTCCCACGCCCATTGCGCAAATGTCTTCGTCAACATTCTCACGGTCACTTTTGTAAGTGCCAGTCATCTCTAGGCCGAACAGGTCAATCCAAAGTTTTTGCAGCTTGACTTTGTCAGGGCCTCCAATGGCGATTTGCTGAATGCCCAATACTTTAAAGGGGCGAGTGATAAGGCTCATGCTTCAAACTCCACAATCACTTGGTCTACTGTGAGTGACTCCCCTTGAGAGGCCATGATTTTTTTCACCACACCATCGTGCGCAGCAAACAAAATATTTTCCATCTTCATGGCTTCAATGACTGCCACACGCTCACCGGCTTGAACCTTTTGCCCAGCCGTTACGGCAACGTTGACCAACAAGCCTGGCATCGGTGACAACACGAATCGACTCATGTCTGGTGGTGTTTTGAAGGGCATCATTTGATGCAACTCAGCCATCCGGGGCGAAACAACAAGCGCTTCAATGCGAGTGCCATTGTGTTGAACTTGCAAAGCCAAAGGATTCTTAGGTGTGCCACGCTCTACCTGAGCCGTAAATGGCTTGCCATTGACGGTGCCGCTAATTCGCACATCGTTGAGGCGCGAATGACTTTCAATAATGTAGTGGTTCTCACCCACCTTGATGATGGCTTTGCCGCTCTGACCGCGAAACTCGTCGACATGCACGGGGATGTAACGGTTGGCACCTTTGGCACCAAGCACCACCACACTGTAGTCATGTCCAATTTGCACATCGTAACCAGGCAGTTGACCACTTAGGTTGGCAGCACGTTCGCGTGACTTGCGTCGAACAAATGCCGCCAAGGCGACCAAGAAATCGGGGTCATTGTGCGGTACGTCTTCAGCGCGGAAACCATGCGCATAGTTTTCTGCAATGAAGCCCGTGTTGAAGTCGCCAGACACAAACTTAGGATGGGCTAACAATGCCGCTTGAAATGGAATGTTGGAGCTGATGCCGCGAATCACAAAACCGTTGAGTGCTTCACGCATTTTGGCAATGGCATCGTTTCGATCGGTGCCATGCACAATGAGCTTGGCAATCATGGAGTCGTAGAACATGGGAATTTCACCGCCATCCTGTACGCCCGTGTCTACACGCACACCCAGCAAGTCTTGGGTGTTGGACTGAAACATGGTTTGTACGGGCGGTTGGAAGCGCACCAAACGTCCTGTGGAAGGCAAGAAATTTCGGAATGGATCTTCGGCATTGATGCGGCATTCAATGGCCCAACCGTTGCGCTTCACATCGGCTTGCGTGATTGGCAATTTTTCACCATTGGCTACACGAATCATCATTTCGACCAAGTCGATGCCAGTGATGGCTTCTGTTACGGGGTGCTCTACTTGCAACCGTGTATTCATTTCCAAGAAGTAGAAGCTTTGGTCTTTGCCCACCACAAACTCCACCGTGCCAGCAGATTGGTACTGCACCGCTTTGGCCAAGGCTACGGCTTGCTCGCCCATCGCAATGCGCGTGGCGTCGCTGATGAAAGGTGATGGTGCTTCTTCAATCACTTTTTGGTGACGGCGTTGAATAGAGCATTCGCGCTCGTTCAAATAAATCACGTTGCCATGGCTGTCGCCCAGGACTTGAATTTCAATGTGTCTTGGTTCTTCCACAAATTTTTCAATGAAGACGCGGTCGTCCCCAAAGGAGTTAAGGGCTTCGTTTTTGCAGGACGTAAAACCTTCAAAGGCTTCTTTGTCGTTGGCTGCCACGCGCAGGCCTTTACCACCGCCGCCTGCAGAAGCTTTGATCATGACGGGATAGCCTATGCCTTTGGCAATTTGGACCGCAGCTTCTGCCGATTCAATGGCATCGTTGTAACCCGGAATGGTGTTCACCTTGGCTTCGTTGGCCAACTTCTTAGACGCAATTTTGTCGCCCATGGCGGCAATGGAAAAGTGGCGCGGGCCGATGAAGGCAATGCCCTCGTCTTCGCAGCGTTTAGAAAATGCTTCGTTTTCAGACAAGAAACCATAGCCTGGATGAATGGCTTGTGCGCCTGTGGCTTTGGCCGCCGCAATGATTTTGTCTGCCACCAAATAAGATTCGCGCGATGGCGCTGGACCAAGCAGGACAGCTTCGTCGGCCAGCAAAACATGGCGAGCTTCTTTGTCGGCCTCAGAGTAAACAGCCACTGTGGCAATGCCCATTTTCTTGGCGGTGGCAATAACGCGGCAGGCAATTTCACCGCGGTTGGCTATCAAAATTTTGGTAAACATATTTTTTCCTAATGGCGTTTTAGATCAAGCGTTGTTGGTCATTGCGCTTAAAGCGGAATGTTGCCGTGCTTGCGCCATGGGTTTTCAACTTTTTTGTCTTTCAACATGACAAGTGAGCGGCAGATGCGTTTGCGTGTTTCGCTGGGTTGAATGACGTCGTCAATAAAGCCGCGTGCACCTGCTACAAAGGGGTTAGCGAAACGGTCTTTGTATTCGGCTTCGCGTGCAGCCAATTTCACAGGGTCGTTTTTGTCATCGCGGAAAATAATTTCTACAGCACCCTTAGCACCCATCACCGCAATTTCTGCGTTGGGCCAGGCAAAGTTGACGTCGCCTCTAAGGTGCTTAGAGGCCATCACGTCATAAGCACCGCCATAGGCTTTGCGAGTAATGACCGTGATTTTGGGCACAGTGCACTCTGCATAGGCGTATAGCAATTTAGCGCCGTGTTTAATGATGCCACCGTATTCTTGTGAAGTGCCAGGCATGAAACCAGGCACGTCTACAAATGTGATGACAGGAATACTGAAGGCATCGCAGAAGCGCACAAAGCGGGCTGCTTTGATCGAACTCTTAATGTCCAAGCAACCCGCCAACACCAAAGGTTGATTGGCCACAATGCCCACTGTTTGGCCGGCCATGCGGGCAAAACCAATGAGCATGTTTTTGGCATAGTCGGGCTGCAGCTCAAAGAAGTCACCGTCGTCTACGGTCTTCAAAATAAGCTCTTTCATGTCGTAGGCTTGATTGGCGTTCAAAGGCACCAAAGTGTTCAAGCTTTTGTCGAGCCTGTCGGTGGGGTCGCCGCTTGCGCGCATCGGCGATTTTTCGCGGTTGTTCAGTGGCAGATAGTTGTAGAGCCGTCGCAGCATAAGCAAGGCTTCTACGTCGTTCTCAAAGGCCATGTCGGCCACACCGCTCTTGGTGGTGTGCGTTAATGCGCCGCCCAATTCTTCGGCTGTCACTTCTTCATGCGTCACAGTCTTCACCACTTCAGGGCCTGTGACAAACATGTAAGAGCTGTCTTTCACCATGAAAATAAAGTCGGTCATGGCGGGTGAATACACTGCACCACCCGCTGAGGGGCCCATGATCATGCTAATTTGAGGAATGACGCCACTGGCCATGGCATTGCGCTGAAACACCTCGGCATAGCCCCCCAAAGAAGCCACACCCTCTTGAATGCGAGCACCTCCCGAGTCGTTCAAGCCAATCACCGGTGCGCCTACCTTCATGGCTTGGTCCATGATTTTGCAAATCTTCTCGGCATGCGATTCAGACAACGCGCCACCAAAAACCGTGAAGTCTTGGCTGTACACAAACACCAAACGGCCGTTGATCATGCCGTAGCCGGTGACCACACCGTCGCCCGGAATTTTGTTGTCTTGCATGCCAAAGTCTGTGCAGCGGTGCTCGACAAACATGTCCCACTCTTCGAAGGTGCCTTCGTCTAGCAACACTTCTAAGCGCTCGCGGGCGGTGAGTTTGCCTTTGGCATGCTGTGCGTCAATGCGTTTTTGTCCGCCTCCTAGGCGTGCAGCTGCGCGTTTTTGTTCAAGTTGTTGAATGATGTCTTGCATGATTTACTCGCTTCAATACCGATAGTTCAATGATTTGGAAAGCCAGTCGCCTGATAAGCGGCTAGCAGTTGTCTGGCTGCAGTAGAGGCTGGAACTTGGCCCGAGATTACCTTCTGCGTGAGTTCAGGCAGAAGAGCTTTGACACTGGCTTGACCTCGGAAGTTTTGTGTGAGACCTGCATTGATGCGCTCCCACATCCACGACTGAGCTTGCCCTTGTCTGCGCTGCTCAAACTTTTGCTTGGCCTGTTGCAAACGTTTGAACTTCAAAACGCGGTGCCAAAAGCTGTCGACGCCTTGGTTTAAAAGTGCGCTAATTTGAATGACTTCTGGATGCCAAATTTCTTCGTCAAAATGCGCGTGATCGGGGTGGCCGTGCATGCCCAGCAAACGCAATGCACTTGTAATTTGCGCTTCTGCGCGTGTAGCAGCAGAGGCATCAATGTCGGCTTTGTTGATGACCACTAAGTCGGCCAACTCCATCACGCCTTTTTTAATGGCCTGTAAATCGTCACCTGCGTTAGGCAGTTGCATCAGCACAAACATGTCTGTCATGTTAGACACAGCGGTTTCGCTTTGACCCACGCCCACTGTTTCCACAATGACCACGTCGTAACCTGCGGCTTCGCATACCAACATGGCTTCGCGCGTTTTTTCGGCCACGCCACCCAGTGTGCCGCTAGAAGGACTGGGGCGAATATAAGCTTTTTCATGAACACTGAGGTGTTCCATGCGGGTTTTATCACCCAAGATAGAACCACCAGACACCGTGGAGGAAGGATCGATGGCCAGCACGGCCACACGATGACCTTGTGCGATTAAGAAAAGCCCCACCGCTTCAATGAATGTTGACTTGCCCACGCCAGGCACACCGCTGATGCCTAAACGAAATGATTTGCCTGAATGCGGCAACAGCCCAGTGAGCAATTCATCGGCCTGTAGACGATCTGCCGGCAGTGTAGATTCAAGCAAGGTAATGGACTTGGCCATGGCGCGGCGTTGAACCGCAGGCTCGCCCTGCAACACACCTTGCAAGAGGTCTTTCGGATTCAACCTAATGCCTTCTTAATTTGCTCCAGCACATCTTTGGCGCTGGCAGGGATGGGGGTGCCTGGGCCGTAGATGCCCTTCACGCCTGCTTCGTACAAGAAGTCGTAATCTTGGCGTGGAATGACGCCGCCCACAAAAACGATGATGTCGTCTGCGCCCTGCTTCTTTAGTTCTTCAATGATCGCGGGCACCAAAGTTTTGTGACCCGCCGCCAAGGTAGACACACCCACAGCATGCACATCGTTTTCAATGGCTTGGCGCGCGCATTCTTCTGGCGTTTGGAACAAGGGGCCCATGTCCACATCAAAGCCCAGATCGGCAAAGGCTGTGGCCACCACTTTGGCACCACGGTCGTGACCGTCTTGACCCAGCTTGCTGATCATGACGCGAGGACGGCGGCCCTTGGCATCGGCAAAGTCGTTGATTTCTTTTTTGAGTTGGTCCCAGCCTTCTGCTGAGTCATAAGCTGCTGCGTACACGCCGGTCACCTTTTGCGTATCGGCGCGGTGGCGCCCAAAAACTTTTTCCAATGCATCGGACACTTCGCCCACCGTGGCGCGCAATCGAATGGCTTGAATGCTGAGTTCTAGCAAATTGCCTTGACCGCTTTCAGCGGAGGCAGTGAGTGCATCCAATGCGGCTTGAACTTTGGCAGTGTCGCGAGTTGCGCGAATATTCTTGAGACGCTCAATTTGGCCATCGCGCACTCTCACGTTGTCAATCGCCAAAATATCAATCGGGTCTTCTTTGGTCAGCTTGTATTTGTTGACGCCCACAATCACATCTTTGCCAGAGTCAATGCGCGCTTGTTTCTCGGCAGCTGCAGCTTCAATTTTGAGCTTGGCCCAACCACTGTCTACGGCCTTGGTCATGCCGCCCATAGCTTCCACTTCTTCAATGATGGCCCAAGCTTTGTCGGCCATTTCTTGGGTCAGCGATTCCATCATGTAGCTACCAGCCCAAGGATCGATCACATTGGCAATATGCGTCTCTTCTTGAATGATCAACTGGGTGTTGCGCGCAATGCGTGAGCTGAATTCGGTAGGCAATGCAATGGCTTCGTCAAAGCTGTTGGTGTGCAAAGATTGCGTACCGCCAAACACCGCAGCCATGGCTTCGATGGTGGTGCGCACCACGTTGTTGTAGGGGTCTTGCTCGGTCAGGGACCAGCCAGATGTTTGGCTGTGTGTGCGCAACATGAGACTCTTGGGATTCTTGGCCTCGAAGCCCTTCATAATGCGGCACCACAGCAAACGCGCGGCACGCATTTTGGCAATTTCCAAATAGAAATTCATGCCCACCGCCCAGAAGAAGGACAAGCGGCCTGCAAAGTCGTCCACGTCCATGCCTTTGGCAATGGCGGTCTTGACATACTCTTTGCCGTCGGCCAAGGTAAAGGCCATCTCGAGCGCCTGATTGGCTCCGGCCTCTTGCATGTGATAGCCCGAAATCGAAATTGAGTTGAACTTCGGCATGTGCTTGGCCGTGTACTCAATGATGTCGCCAATGATTTTCATCGATGGCTCGGGTGGGTAGATGTAGGTGTTGCGCACCATGAACTCTTTCAGAATGTCGTTCTGAATGGTTCCAGACAATTTGTCTTGGCTGACGCCCTGCTCTTCAGCGGCCACCACATAACCGGCCAACACGGGCAATACCGCGCCGTTCATGGTCATAGACACAGACACCTTGTCTAAAGGAATCTGGTCAAACAAAATCTTCATGTCCTCAACAGAGTCAATGGCTACGCCGGCTTTGCCCACGTCGCCTGTGACGCGGGGATGGTCGGAGTCATAGCCGCGGTGTGTAGCCAAGTCGAAAGCTACCGACACGCCTTGACCGCCGGCGGCCAAAGCTTTGCGATAAAAGGCGTTGGACTCTTCGGCCGTTGAAAAACCAGCGTATTGACGAATGGTCCAAGGGCGCACCGAGTACATGGTGGCTTGCGGGCCACGCAAAAAGGGCTCAAAGCCTGGCAAGGTGTTGGCGTAGGGCAAGTTGGCGGTGTCTTCGGCCGTGTACAAAGGCTTGACGGAAATGCCGTCGGGGGTTTTCCAGTTGAGGGCCTCGACATTGCCACCGGGCGCAGACTTTTGAGCGGCACGCAGCCAATCGTCCAGCTGTGCGGTCTTGAATTCTTTCTTCGGGTCGGTCATGTCGCGAAATCCTCAATATGATTCATAATTATTGATGCAAAATATTGTACCTGCCTTACAATTTGCAAAACGGCCAACTTTAGGCCAATTTGAACGATTTATCCACCATGTCTGCCCTGTCCGCTGTCCCATCTTTGGCGCCCCGAGCGCTTTACGAAGAAGTTGCCGAACTCATTCGGCAGCGTATCTTCAGCCGAGAACTCGAGCCAGGCAGTTGGATAGACGAGTTGCAAATCTCCAAGGCCTACGGCATCAGCCGAACCCCTTTGCGGGAGGCATTGAAGGTTTTGGCCGCTGAAGGCCTGGTCACCATGAAGGTACGCCGCGGGGCTTATGTGACCGAGGTTTCAGAAAAAGACCTTCGCGATGTGTATCACTTGCTGAGTCTTTTAGAAAGTGATGCAGCCGCTGTGGTGGCCCAAACTGCCTCTGCTGCAGACTTAAAGAAGCTGCAATCGCTCCATGCAGACCTTGAAGCCGCTGGCAAACCCGGCAAAGAAAAACACGATAAGTTCTTTGAAGTGAACGAAGCATTTCACATGTGTTTGCTAGAGTTGTCGCAAAACAAGTGGCGTGATCAAATGGTGGCTGACTTGCGCAAAGTGATGAAACTCAATCGGCACAACTCTTTGTTTAAAACAGGACGAATCAAGGAATCTCTAAGTGAGCACCAGGCCATCATGGCAGCTCTGAACGCAAAAGATCCTGTGGCCACGGCAACCCGCATGCGAGAGCATTTTGCAAATGGTCTTGCGGCGGCCAGCTCAACGCCTTAAGCAGGCACCTCTGCACCCCTCGCTAGCGCCTCACGCGCAATGGCCATTACATCTCGAGGTGGCTGAGGTTTGAGCTTGTGATTGCTCCAAACTTGGCGCCACAACCGTCCTCCTCGCTGACCATGGTAAAGCCCCAGCATGTGTCTTGCGATGGCATACCAAGGGCAGCCATCTTCTTTGAAGGCACGCTCCATGTAAGTCACCATGGCTTCCTCCACGTCTTCTCGTGAAAGCACGGGTTTAGACTGAACGCTTTGTGCGGGTTGCTGAAAAAATGTTTCATCCCAAGTGGTGAGTAGCCAAGGGTTGTAATAAGCCTCACGGCCAATCATCACGCCATCTACTTCGGTGAGATGTTCGGCTATTTGTTCATTGCGCGTGATGCCACCATTGATGGCAATCGTGAGTTGAGGGAAATCTTTTTTCAACTGATAAGCCAGTTCATACCTCAAAGGCGGAATCTCGCGATTCTCTTTGGGGGATAAGCCATTAAGCCAAGCATTGCGCGCATGGACAATGAACACATTGCAGCCGGCTTCTTTGACGGTGCCCACAAAGTCTCGAACAAAATCGTAGCTTTCAATTTGGTCAATGCCAATGCGGTGCTTCACCGTGACGGGCACTGAGACGACATCTACCATGGCCTTGACGCCATTGGCCACCAGCTGTGGCTCGTTCATGAGACATGCACCAAACGCACCACGCTGCACACGATCGCTAGGGCAGCCACAATTTAAATTGATTTCGTTGTAGCCCCACTGCTCGCCCAATTTAGCGGCGAAGGCCAAGTCGTTGACGTCACTGCCGCCCAACTGCAAAGCGACTGGATGCTCTTCTGAATTGAAACGCATATGGCGCTCTACGCTGCCATGGCGGATGGCGCCGGTGGTGACCATCTCGGTGTAAAGCATCGTGTGCTGCGTTAGAAGGCGATGAAAAAACCGGCAATGCCGATCCGTCCAGTCCATCATGGGCGCAACTGACAGGCGCCAAGGACTAAAGTTGGGGTGAGGTGCTTGATTCACACCCCGATCATAATAAATAAATGATGCTTGCAATCCCTTTCAAACAAACGGAATCTCCACAGTTATTGCCAATACGTGGCACGATGGGGCATTCGAGGTACGTTAGTTAAAGGGAAATCTCATCCATGAACGAATCAACCATTTGGTGGCTCATTGCAGGCTCACTTGTTGGCATAGAACTGATGACGGGCACCTTTTACTTGCTCATGATCGCCATTGGCGCTTCAGCGGGTGCTATCGCCGCGCACGCTCAGTTAGGTTTTACAACGCAACTGATCACCGGATCGGTGGTCGGTGGACTGGCTGTCATTTTGTGGCGTGTTTATTCTTTGCAAAAATTAAAGTCGCATCCCGAGCAAATTTCTGCTCAACACTTGGATGTCGGTGAAACAGTGGAAGTGCATGAATGGCTCAGCAACGGCACTGCACAGGTGAAGCACAGAGGTGCCAACTGGACGGCTATTTGTGCAGAAGGCGTTCCGCAAGAACTTGGCGTTTATCAAATCCAAGATATTCAAGGCAACACTTTGGTGCTGCATAAAGTTTAAGTCAACGTTAGCCTCAAAGAAAGAAACATCATGGAAATTGCAATCGTCCTATTGGCCATTGCGGTCTTGTTCATCATCAAAACCGTCAAGGTCGTACCCCAACAAAATGCATGGGTGGTAGAACGCTTGGGCAAGTTCCACGCTAGCCTTACCCCCGGCCTTAATTTTGTGGTGCCTTTCATTGACAAAGTCATCCAAAAACACAGCCTCAAAGAAATTCCACTGGATGTGCCCAGCCAGGTTTGTATTACCCGAGACAACACACAACTGCAGGTCGATGGCATTTTGTACTTTCAGGTCACCGACCCCAAGCTGGCCAGCTACGGCTCGTCCAACTACATCATTGCGGTCACTCAATTGGCACAAACCAGTTTGCGCAGTGTCATTGGCAAATTAGAACTCGACAAAACATTCGAAGAGCGCGACATCATCAATGCACAGGTGGTGGCAGCCATCGATGAAGCAGCCTTGAACTGGGGTGTCAAAGTACTTCGTTACGAAATCAAAGACCTCACACCGCCCAACGAAATTTTGCACGCCATGCAATCGCAAATTACGGCCGAGCGTGAAAAGCGAGCCCTCATTGCAGCCTCAGAAGGACGCCGTCAAGAACAAATCAACATTGCCACAGGCGAACGCGAGGCTTTCATTGCGCGCTCTGAAGGCGAGAAGCAGGCCGTGATCAACAAAGCCGAAGGCGATGCCGCTTCAATTTTGGCGGTAGCAGAAGCCACAGCCCAGGCCATTGAGCGTATTGCCTCCGCCATTCAAAAACCAGGCGGTGAACAGGCTGTGCAACTGAAAGTGGCCGAGCAAGCTGTCATCGCCTACAGCAAGGTGGCACAAGATGCCAAAACCACACTCATCGTGCCTGGCAACATGACCGAGGTATCGTCTTTGATAGCCTCGGCCATGCAAATGGTCAACACAGGAAAAAATGCTGGGCATTAACCCATGTGCAAGCCACCATTGACAGAGAAGTCTGCACCCGTGGCATAACCACCTTCGGTAGACGCCAACCAAGCAATGATGGAGGCAATTTCGCTGGGCTCGCCCAAACGCTTGACGGGCACTGTGGCCACAATTTTTTCCAGCACATCGGCACGAATGGCTTTGACCATGTCGGTGCCAATGTAGCCGGGGCTAACGGTGTTCACTGTCACGCCTTTGGTGGCCAACTCTTGAGCCAAGGCCATAGAGAAGCCGTGCATGCCTGCTTTGGCAGCAGAGTAGTTGGTTTGACCCGCCTGACCCTTTGCACCATTCACCGATGAAATATTGATAATGCGGCCCCAGCCTTTTTCAACCATGTCGGCAACCACTTGCTTGGTCACGTTGAACATGGAGTTCAGGTTGGTTTCAATGACTGCATCCCAATCTTCGCGCGACATTTTCAAAAACATGCGGTCTTTGGTAATGCCAGCGTTGTTGACCAACACGTCAATGGTGCCGTGCTCGGCTTTGGTTTTTGTAAAAGCTTCGACGGTTGAATTCCAATCACCCACATTGCCCACAGATGCGTAGAAGGTAAAACCCAATGCTTTTTGCTCGTCCAACCACTTGGTGAAGTCACGTGTTGGGCCGCAACCAGCAATGACCTTGAAACCTTCTTTGTGAAGTCGCTGGCAAATGGCGGTTCCGATGCCGCCCATACCACCTGTAACGTATGCTACTTTTTGACTCATGGATTTGTCTCCTATGTTAATGAGTTGTTTTAGTTTCTGAAAAATTAACGCTCTAGTGTCAATGACACGCCCATACCGCCACCGATGCACAAGGCTGCAAGGCCCTTCTTTGCATCACGACGTTGCATTTCATGCAAGAGTGTCACCAAAATACGGCAGCCAGACGCACCAATGGGGTGACCAATTGCGATGGCGCCGCCATTGACGTTCACACGCATTGGATCAATGTCCAATGCTTTGTTAACTGCGCAAGCTTGGGCTGCAAAGGCTTCGTTCAATTCAAACAAATCTACATCGCTGGCTTTCCAACCGGCACGTTGCAATGCCTTCTGCGATGCTGGCACGGGGCCCATGCCCATGGTGGCAGGGTCTAAGCCGCTGGTGCCAAATGAGACAATGCGCGCCAGGGGCTTGAGGCCTAAAGCAGCAGCCTTTTTAGCCGTCATGACCACTACAGCGGCAGCACCATCATTGAGGCCTGAAGCATTGCCCGCAGTCACTGAACCGGCTTTGTCAAATGCAGGACGCAAACCTGCCAAGGCCTCTGCATTGGTTTTCTTATTGATGAATTCATCGACATTGAAGACCAAGGGGTCGCCTTTGCGCTGAGGAATCAGCACATCGACAATTTCATCTTTGAACTTGCCCGCATCTTGCGCGGCGCTGGCTTTTTGCTGACTGCCCAATGCCAGAGCATCTTGCATGTCGCGTGTAATGCCATTGGCCTTGGCCACATTTTCAGCCGTAATGCCCATGTGATATTGGTTGTACACATCCCACAAGCCATCGACAATCATGGTGTCAACCATGTTCCAGTTGCCCATGCGCTGCCCATCACGTGAGCCCATCAAAACGTGGGGGGAAGCGCTCATGTTTTCTTGACCGCCTGCCACCACAATGTCACTGTCGCCCCATGCCACAGCTTGCGCTGCCAACATGACGGCTTTCAAACCAGAGCCACACACCGCGTTGATGGTGAGGGCCGGTGTTTCTTTGGCAACACCAGCTTTCATCATGGCTTGACGTGCAGGGTTTTGTCCTGCGCCAGCCGTCAAAACTTGGCCCATGATGACTTCACCAATTTGATCCATGCTAAGGCCAGCGCGAGCAATGGCTTCGCGAATGGCAATGCTGCCCAACTCTGGCGCTGCAATTTTGGCCAATGAGCCCCCAAACTTACCCACAGCTGTGCGTGCAGCTGAAACAATGACGATGTCTTCCATGTGTCTTCCTTTTTTAATCTACGAACTGAATTTAAATTTCGAATTAGGCACGCGCCTTGACGTAGCGCCCTGGCGCCGCTTCAATGACTTTGAATTTGGCATCTTTTCCATAATGCTTAGGCGCAGCAATTTGCTTGCCAGCATGCTTGTGCAGCCAATTAGACCAATCGGTCCACCAACTGCCAGGCAATTCTGTAGCACCAGCAATCCATTGGTCGGCCGTAGCCGGAAATTTGCCATCTTCACGCAACCAGTGGCTGCGCTTATTGGCTGCCGGTGGATTGATCACACCTGCAATGTGCCCCGATGCACCCATGACGAATCGTTTTTTGCCAGGAAGGTGCTGAGTCGATGCATATGCACCACCAATGGGCACGATATGGTCTTCTCTTGAGCCATAGATGTACACAGGCATGTCTAGCTTGCCCAGGTCAATTTGTTCACCGCAAACCGTCACAGCACCAGGCGTGACAAATTTATTTTCCAAATAAGTATTGCGCAAGTACCAGGCGTAAAAAGGACCAGGCAAATTGGTGGAGTCGCTGTTCCAGTAGAGCAAGTCAAACGGCGGTGGTGATTCGCCTTTCAAATAATTGCCAACCACATAATTCCACACCAAATCGTTGGGGCGCAAGAAGCTGAAAGTAGAGGCCAAATCTTGACCTTTGAGCAAACCGCCTTTGCCCATTTGCATTTCACGAAACTTCACGAAGTTTTCGTCAATGAAAACATCCAAGATACCTGTGTCGGTAAAGTCAATGAGCGTGGTCAGAAATGTGGCACTGGCCACAGGTTTTTCACCGCGAGCTGCCAAGACAGCCAAGGCATTGCTCAAAATGGTGCCGCCTACGCAGAAGCCCAAAGCATTGATTTGCTTCGCACCCGTAATGTGCTGAACTTGGCTGATCGCTTTGATGGCGGCATTTTCAATGTAGTCATCCCAAGACTTTTGCGCCATGCTTTCATCGGGGTTACGCCAGCTGACCACAAAAGTGCGATGACCTTGACTGACTGCATAACGAATGAATGAGTTGTTGGGCTGCAGGTCAAGAATATAAAACTTGTTGATACAAGGTGGCACCAACAAAAATGGTTTTTCATAAACCTTGGCCGTGAGCGGTTTGTACTCAATCAATTGAAAATATTCATTTTCAAAAACCACAGCGCCTTCAGTGGTGGCAACGTTTTCACCCACCACAAATTTACTTTCGTCTGTCATGGACACATGACCCTGCTGCATGTCATGCAGCAGGTTCTGAATGCCCTTTGCAAGGCTCTCACCTTGCGTGTCAATGGCTTTCTTTTGCGCTTCTGCATTGAAGGCCAAGAAGTTGCTGGGGGCAGAAGCCGCAACCCATTGCTCGACTGCAAATTTGATTTTGTTTTGTGTGTGTTCGTCGGCCTCAACCGCATCAGCCAAACCCATGAGTGTTTTGGCATTGAGTAAATAGGCGCCAGCTGTGAATGCGGCCATCGGATTGCCGGTCCACGCTTCATTTGAAAAACGGCGGTCCTTCATTTCATGCTTAGATTCAAGGCCATGATTCCAGAGCGCAGTGGCCTCTTCTAAATAGGCGGCCTGCAATTCCTTTAACTTTTCCTGAGAAAAAGTAAGTTGCGGCACTGCATCTTGTGTAGGAGGCACAATACCGCCAAGGTCCATGGTTTGAAAAGTTTGCATGGCCTGACCCCAGCTCTTAGCCAAGTTTTCCTGAAACTCTTCGCCAGCGCGTGACCAAAATTCGTTTTGAGAATTTGTCATGTGCTCATCTCCTGTTATTTTTTAAATCAATACTCATGTACATCGTTGCAATTGCTTGGATTTACGTTGCGCTCATGATGAGCGTTGCCGAGGCCACCAACACAAATGGAACCGTCCTAGGAGGGATTGTCACCTTCATTCTTTACGGGATCCTTCCAACTAGCATAATTATTTACATCATGGACGCACCCCGTCGCAAGCGGGTCCGATTGGCACGTGAGCACGAAGCCTCAGAACTGGCCAAGTCACAAAACGGCAACGAAACTCAGGTGATGACGCCCAAGCCGTCAGCTACTCAAGACCCTAAGCTGTAATCCAGATGTAAGCGGCCATGCGGCCCGAGCCACCTTTGCGCACGGCATCGCGCCTGTGAGAGTGGTATTTGGATTCTTGGCGATAGGTACACCAAGTCAAGGAACTGTCGTTACCGCAAATAACTTGAAAGCCAGTCGCAGTTAGCCGCCATCGAGCAAGCCCTGCCAAATCGGCCAAAAACTTGCCGTCACCCTGAGCCAGAAAAAATGCTTCAGGTCGCGTTGTTTTTAGCGCTGGCTGTTGTTGTGAAGTAAAGGCGTCAAACACATCCTGCCCCACTTCAAAAGCCGTTGGCCCAATACAGGGTCCCAACCAAACCATACAGTCTTGTATGGAAAATCCCTGTTCTATTGCGCCCTGGGCAAGAGTTTCCACCACACCACGGCCGTTGGCACCAGCAAGGCCGCGCCATCCAGCATGAGCCGCAGCAACCCACTTGGCCCTGGAGTGACAGACCAAAATGGGCAAACAATCGGCCGCCATCATGGCGCATGCAATACCGCTTTGAGTGGTCCAAGCCACATCGCCCTCAAGCCCTGAAGGCGTCTGCGCTTCAATGGCCACCGCCTTCACACCATGCACTTGTTTGAGATAAACCGCCGGCACACCCATGGCACTTTCAACCAAGCCACGGTTGACAAGGACTTGACTAGGCTCATCACCCGACATCAGCCCCAGATTAAGAGACGACCAAGGCTCGGTTGAAACACCGCCTTCTCGGGTGGTCATGAGGGCCCGCACAAAGTGCGGTGCGGGCCATTCGGGTTGAAATCCGATCAAGCCTTTAGGCTGCGTCAGGGCAGGCAGAAGGTTGGGCTTTTTGGAAGGCGTCCAATTTCATGCAGGCATCGAAGGCCGCCATGGTCAGGGGCAAGCCATCAAAGCTGACCTCAAACCTTTTGCCGTTGAAGATTTGGGGGACCAAGCAGCAATCGGCCAAGGTGGGCGTATTGCCAAAACAATAGGTCGATTGGGGGCCTTGGGCCAACTGGCGTTCAAAGGCCTCCAGCCCATCTCGCACCCAGTGGCGATACCATGTGTTTTTCTGGTCTTCGTTCAAACCCAAGTTAACGCTCAGGTACTTGAGAACCCGAAGGTTGTTGATAGGGTGAATTTCGCAAGCAATTGATTGAGCCAAAGCGCGGACACGCGCTCGGCCCGATGCATCCTTTGGCAACAAAGCAGGCTCTGGGTGGGTTTCATCCAGATATTCAATGATGGCCATGGACTGGCTCAGGTGCTCGCCATCAACCACCAAGTTAGGCACCAGATTGTCAGCAGCCACAGTGCTGTAGGCGGCTTCCTTGTGTTCGCCCTTGCCAATGTGAACTGCGATATATTCATAGGGCAAGCTCTTCAAGTGCAGTGCAATTCGGACTCGAAATGACGCTGAGGAACGGAAGTAGTTGTAAAGTTTCATAGGCATTAGCATAAACTGGAAACATGTCCGCCGACACCCTCCAACCTCATCTTCCATGGATTGAAAGCCATTTACCGCTGCCCCCTGTAGAAAACGCATGGAGCGAAGATACCGAGGCGCCAGGTTTGCTGGCAGCGGGCTCAGATTTAGGGGTTGAGCGGCTTTTAGAAGCCTATGCCAAAGGCGTGTTTCCTTGGTTCAACGCCGACCAGCCTGTGCTGTGGTGGAGCCCCGATCCCCGCATGGTGCTGCAAATCAAACACTTCAAACTTCACCGATCTTTGCGAAAAACCTTGGCTCGTTATTCGGCACACCCTCAATTTGAGTTGTGCTTTGACCGTGCATTTGACGACGTGATAGAAGCATGCGCGCAAAGTCCCAGAGAAGGTCAAAAAGGAACTTGGATCGTGCCGCCCATGGTGGAGGCCTACAAAGCCTTGCACCGCGCAGGCTACGCGCACAGCGCTGAAACATGGCTCGATGGCCACTTGGTGGCAGGTCTGTACTTTGTTTGCATTGGCAAAGCTGTGTTTGGCGAATCCATGTTCAGCACGCTCAGCGACGGCTCCAAAATGGCACTTGCAGCTTTGGTTCATGTCTGCGAGCAACACAGTATTCAGGCCATTGATTGCCAGCAAAATACGGCTCATTTGGCCTCGATGGGCGCCAGCGAAATGACGCGTACCGCATTTTTAGCTCAAAGTGTGCCGGCCTTGCAACTGACAAGTCCCGATTGGAAAAATGCCCAAATTGATTGGGATGTTTGGCGAGCGGGCGCACCATGACACACCTCAAAGACTTGCCCTTCAGCACGCTGCAGTTTTATGCCACTGCGGCCTACCCTTGCAGCTATCTAGATGGCCGTGAAGCACGCTCGCAGGTGGCGACACCCAGCCATTTGATCCAAACCGATGTGTATTCGGACTTGGTCGAGCGTGGCTTTCGCAGAAGTGGCCTCTTTACCTACCGGCCCTATTGCGATGGCTGCCAAGCATGTGTGCCCATGCGCGTTCTGTGCAATGAGTTCAAGCCCAACAAAAGTCAAAAGCGAGCACTGAGAAAACATCAAAATTTGGTGGCACGCGTGTCTAGATTAGGTTTTGAAAGTGAACACTACGACTTGTATTTGCGCTATCAAAACAGCCGCCATTCGGGTGGCGGCATGGACCAAGACAGCATTGAGCAGTACAAGCAGTTTTTGCTTCAAAGTCGAGTCAATTCGAGGTTGGTTGAGTTCAGAGAAGCCTGTGCCACTGGCGAAGTGGGTGAACTCAAAATGGTCTGCATTGTCGATGTCCTGAACCAAGGCTTGTCTGCGGTGTACACCTTTTATGCCCCAGAGGAGCACGCCAGTTACGGCACTTATGGCGTGCTTTGGCAAATTCAACAGGCCAAAGACCTAGGGCTGCCTTTCGTTTACATGGGCTACTGGATTGGTGCCAGCCCCAAAATGCAATACAAAGAACGCTTTGCGCCCTGCGAGAGCCTTCAAAACGACCAATGGATGCCCCATCCTTCTCCACGCTGACCCATTGGACCAACACAAAGCCAATTTCATCTTGTAAAATAAGATTTCACAAACAGCACCAGGTTCAGTCCCATGAGAAAAGCTGAAGCACACCCGCCAGCAGCACCGACCATTCAAGTTATCGAGCGCTTGTTTTCACTGATGGATGTTTTGGCTTCAAGAGAAGATGCCATTTCGCTGAAAGAGATCAGTGAAAAAACAGGCCTGCATCCGTCTACCGCACACCGAATCTTGAACGACCTCACCATTGGCCGTTTTGTGGATCGGCCCGAACCTGGCAGCTATCGATTGGGCATGCGCATGTTAGAGCTGGGCAACCTGGTCAAGGCGCGTCTCAATGTACGAGATGCCGCACTTGCGCCCATGCGAGATTTGCACAAACTGATCCAGCAACCTGTGAACTTGAGCATGCGACAGGGCGATGAAATTGTTTACATCGAGCGCGCCTTCAGCGAGCGCTCGGGTATGCAGGTTGTCAGAGCCATTGGGGGCCGTGCGCCTTTGCACCTGACGTCGGTTGGCAAATTGTTTTTGTCAGTGGATGAGCCCATGAAGGTTCGAAGCTATGCCACACGCACAGGCTTAAACGGCCAAACCAAAAATAGTATTACGCAGCTTCAAGTGCTAGAACGTGAACTGTCAAAGGTTCGCCAATATGGCATTGCGCGCGACAACGAAGAATTGGAATTGGGCGTGCGCTGTATTGCAGCAGGCATTTACGATGACCAGGGCAAGTTGCTTGCGGGCCTTTCCATCTCAGCACCCGCAGATCGAATTGACGAAGCTTGGTCGGCCAAATTACAAGCAACAGCCGACGGAATTTCTCAGGCTCTGGGCTACAAGGATTGAAGCTTTAGCCAGCCGTGTCGGCTGAAGGAACTTGAGTGCGAGCATTTTGATTTTCGACCCAGCGTCGAACTCGTTCTGCATCTGCAATACGGCTTAATTTGCCAGCAGAGTCTAAAAACACCATGATGATTTTGCGACCTGCCACCTTGGTTTGCATCACCAAGCATTGGCCAGCTTCAGAGATGTAGCCCGTCTTTTGCAAACCGATATCCCAGTTGGGACTTTTAACCAGCCTGTTGGTTGTGTTGTATTGAAGAGTTCTGCGCCCCACTTCTACCTCTCGGGCAGGTGATGTTGAAAGTTCGCGCAACAAAGGAACATCGTAAGTAGCTCCGACCAGCACGGCCAAATCTTTGGCGCTGGATTGGTTGCGACTGGAAAGCCCAGTAGGTTCGACGTAATGTGTAGACGCCATGCCAAGGCCTTTAGCGCGATCGTTCATGGCTTTTACAAACAAGGACATGCCACCTGGATATGTTCTGCCAAGCGCGTGTGCGGCACGATTTTCACTGGCCATCAAGGCCAGGTGCAACAAGTCACCTCGGCTAAGTACCGAGCCAACAGCCAAACGCGAGGTGCTGCCCTTTTCGGTATCCACATCATCCTGTGTGATGGTGATCATTTCGCTTTGCAACAAGTTGGCATCGCTGATGACCAAACCGGTCATCAGTTTGGTGAGTGATGCGATGGGCAAGACGGCCATGTCGTTCTTGCTCAGTAAAACTTCATGTGTGTCTTGGTCAATGACAAGCGCCACACTGGAGCGCAAATCGAGGAGGTCACCAGCTTGGTGTAATCCGGCAATGCGGCCAAAAGAAGGTCTTGTGACTGTTGCCTTTTGCTTGACGGATTTACGAGGTTTTTGAGTATTTTTGGCTGAGGCCTTAGGTGACGATTTGGGTGAAGCCTTGGCAGTATTTTGTGCAGAAACTACCGGTTTTTTGGCGGCAACTGGTTTTCGCGTGTTCTCGTTGGCTGCAACGTAGGTTGAAAGTGACATCAAGGCCAAGATGCACAAAGGCAAACAAGGATTGAAAACACGGCAGGAAAACAGGCGATTTAGTGGATTCAAAGCATTACTTTCGAGGCTCAAAGTCATTCGGAAATTGGCGAGTCTCATAGAAACTTGCGACAGTGTACCAAAATAAAAAAGCTGCGCAAGATCAACACCTTGCGCAAGCTTCTTGAAGACCTTGTTCAGTCTTTGCTTTGAAGCACTTAGCCCTGAGCCGCCACCCTGTCTGCTTTGCTTTGAAGTTTATTCAATGCGCTCAAGTAGGCCTTTGCTGAGGCCACAATGATGTCGGGGTCTGAGCCTACGCCATTGACCACACGGCCACTGTTTTGCAAGCGAACCGTGACTTCGCCTTGGCTTTCGGTCGATCCACTGATGGCATTCACAGAATAAAGCACCATTTCAGCACCGCTTTCCACGATCGATTCAATGGCTTTGAGGGATGCATCTACGGGGCCATTGCCGTCCGATTTGCCATGAACTTCCTTGCCACTGACGGTAAAGACAATGGCGGCGCTGGGTCGCTCTCCTGTTTCACTGTGTTGCGATAAAGATACAAAGGTGTATTGCTCTTTCTCTTGGGTGACGCTTTCATCACTGACCAAGGCCAAGATGTCTTCGTCAAAAATTTCGCTTTTGCGGTCTGCCAACTCTTTGAAACGCGTAAAGGCCGCATTCAACTCTGTCTCACTTTCGAGCACCACACCCAGCTCTTGCATGCGTTGTTTGAAGGCGTTACGGCCACTTAATTTGCCCAACACAATTTTATTGGCTGACCAACCCACATCTTCTGCGCGCATGATTTCGTAGGTGTCGCGCGCTTTGAGCACGCCATCTTGGTGAATACCTGAGGCATGTGCAAAGGCATTGGCACCCACCACGGCCTTGTTGGGCTGCACAACAAATCCGGTGGTCTGACTGACCATGCGACTGGCTGCCACGATGTGCACAGGGTCGATGTTCATCTCTAAACCAAAGTAGTCTTTGCGCGTTCTGACGGCCATGACAATTTCTTCCAAAGAACAATTGCCGGCCCGCTCACCCAAGCCATTGATGGTGCACTCAACCTGACGTGCACCGCCTAACTTCACGCCTGCTAAGCTGTTGGCAACCGCCATGCCCAGGTCGTTGTGGCAATGCACAGACCAAATGGCTTTGTCGGAATTTGGAATGCGTTCGCGAAGTGTTTTGATGAACTGACCATACAACTCTGGCACTGCATAACCAACGGTGTCGGGCACGTTGATGGTGGTGGCGCCTTCATCGATGACAGCTTCCAAAATTTTGCACAAGAAATCCATGTCACTGCGGTAGCCATCTTCTGGGCTGAACTCGACGTCTCCGACCAAATTGCGGGCAAACCTGACGGACTGTTTGGCCTGCTCGAAAACCTGATCGGGCGACATGCGGAGTTTCTTTTCCATGTGCAATTCAGAGGTTGCAATGAAGGTGTGGATGCGGCCACTGTTGGCGCCCTTCAAGGCTTCTGCTGCGCGTGAAATATCGCGGTCGTTGGCGCGCGAAAGTGAGCAAATGGTGGAGTCTTTGATGGCGTTGGCAATGGCCTTTACAGCTTCAAAGTCACCATTGGAGCTGGCTGCGAAACCGGCTTCGATCACGTCAACGCGCAATCGCTCTAATTGACGTGCAATGCGCAGCTTTTCGTCACGGTTCATGGAAGCACCTGGCGACTGCTCACCATCACGCAATGTCGTGTCAAAAATAATCAATTTATCGGCCATGTTTCACTCCTGGTTTTAAATCTTCAAAAAAGCGACTCTGAAATAAAAAAAGCCCGCTGCGTTTGGCATACGGGCTTGTTGGGAAACTGAACAGCGTGCGCTATACATCCCGCCCGTGAGGCGTCAGTAGTAGGGCTAGCAAGTTCGTTTTCATAGAAATACTGTATCACAACTTTTGGAAAACGTCATTACCGGTGAAGTCCGCGCTCATCAGGGTCTTCGGTAGAAGTGCTGATGACGCTGGTGGGCTCACCCTTGAATCGGCGCCAAATGTACATGGCATAACCACTGAGGCCATAGATGACGAACAAACTGAATAAAACGATAGGTGGGTGAATGTTGACCACGGCAATGCCCAAAGCAATGAGCACAATGACCACAAACGGCACACTTTTCTTCATGCTGACGTCTTTGAAGCTGTAGAAGGGCACATTGGTGACCATGGTCAGGCCGGAAAACAGCGCCACCACAAACATGGGCCAAGCCATGGAGCTTGGCGAAATTTCAGCATCGGTCATGATGGAGATGAAGCCCATGACCAAGGCCGCAGCCGCAGGGGAAGGCAAACCTTGGAAAAACCGCTTGTCAACCACCGCCGTGTTGACATTGAACCGAGCCAAGCGCAAAGCAGCGCAAGCGCAGTAGACAAAGGCTGCAATCCAACCCCATCGACCCAATCCCTTGAGCGACCACTCGTAAGCAATGAGAGCAGGCGCAGCGCCAAAGGAGACCATGTCGGACAAAGAGTCCATTTGTTCTCCGAAGGCACTTTGGGTATTGGTCATGCGCGCCACACGGCCGTCTAAGCTGTCTAACACCATGGCACAGAAAACGCCAATGGCGGCCAGGTCAAAACGGCCATTCATGGCCATCACGATGGCGTAAAAGCCACCGAACAAGGCCGCCAACGTGAAGAGATTAGGCAACACGTAAATGCCCTTTCGGGGCTTACGCGGTTGACTGCTCAACTCTACGTCGTCGGAATTTTCTGAACCATCGTGCATGCGAGCTTTCGTTGAGTTGACGCGGATGCCGAAATCAGTTGCGTGTTTTGTCAACCAACTTGTTTTTGGCAATCCAAGGCATCATAGACCTCAATTGTGCGCCCACCACTTCAATGGAGTGCTCAGACGTCAAACGACGGCGTGCCGTCATGCTTGGGTAGTTGGTGCGACCTTCCAAGATGAACATCTTGGCGTACTCACCGGTTTGAATGCGTTTCAGGGCGTTGCGCATGGCTTCGCGTGATTGCTCGTTGATGATTTCGGGGCCTGTCACGTACTCGCCATACTCTGCATTGTTAGAGATGGAGTAGTTCATGTTGCCGATGCCGCCTTCATAGATCAGGTCGACAATGAGCTTCAACTCGTGCAAGCACTCGAAGTAAGCCATTTCAGGTGCATAGCCGGCTTCGACCAAAGTCTCATAACCCATCTTGATGAGTTCAACGGCGCCGCCGCACAAAACAGCTTGTTCGCCGAACAAGTCGGTTTCTGTTTCTTCTTTGAAGTTGGTTTCAATGATGCCGGCCTTACCGCCACCGTTGGCCATGGCGTAGCTGAGTGCCAAGGCACTGGCTTTGCCGCTCTTGTCTTGGTGGACCGCCACCAGGTGAGGCACGCCGCCACCTTGAGTGTAGGTATTGCGCACTGTATGGCCTGGGGCCTTAGGCGCGACCATCCAAACGTCAAGGTCTTCGCGAGGAATGACTTGGTTGTAATGAACGTTGAAGCCGTGGGCGAATGCCAAAGAAGCACCCTTTTTGATGTTGGGCTCAACGTCGTTGCGGTACACGTCTGCAATTTGCTCGTCGGGCAACAAAATCATGACCACGTCGGCGGCTTTCACAGCGGCAGCCACTTCCAAGACTGTAAGGCCAGCCTTTTCTACTTTAGGCCAGCTTGCGCCGTTTTTGCGCAAACCCACTACCACTTTCACGCCACTGTCGTTCAAGTTTTGGGCGTGAGCGTGGCCTTGTGAGCCGTAGCCAATGATGGCCACTGTTTTGCCTTTGATGACGCTGAGGTCACAGTCTTTGTCGTAAAACACTTTCATGGGTTCTCTCCTTCAAAAATCGTTCAAAAAATTTGGGTTTAGGCGCGCAAAATGCGCTCACCCCGACCGATGCCGCAGGCACCTGTGCGGACTGTTTCAAGAATGGCGCTGCGGTCAAGGGCTTCCAAAAACGCATCGTTTTTGGATTGGTCGCCCGTCAGTTCCACGGTGTAGCTTTTGTCGGTGACATCAATCACGCGACCACGGAAGATGTCGGCCATGCGCTTCATCTCTTCACGTTCTTTGCCCACAGCGCGCACCTTGACCAGCATGAGTTCACGCTCGGTATAGGCACCTTCTGTGAGATCAACCACTTTGACCACTTCAATGAGGCGGTTCAGGTGCTTGGTAATTTGTTCAATGACATCGTCAGAGCCAGCCGTTTGGATGGTCATGCGCGACAAGCTGGGGTCTTCGGTGGGCGCCACACTGAGCGACTCAATGTTGTAACCACGGGCAGAGAACAAACCCACCACGCGCGACAATGCGCCGGGTTCGTTTTCAAGTAAGACTGCGATGATGTGTTTCATGTGCGATTCCTCTTTTTGCCGCCCTCCCCTGCACACGGTAATGTGCAAGCTTGGCGGTCAATAGATTCTTCTTAAAGTTTCAAATTGATTTCAAAAATGTTCTTACAGGTCTTCAGGGCTTAGGAGCATTTCGGTAATGCCCTTGCCTGCTTGAACCATAGGGAACACGTTTTCTGTGGGGTCGGTACGGAAGTCCATGAACACCGTGCGATCTTTCAGTTTGCGGGCTTCGCGCAATGCGGGCTCGACATCTTCGGGGCGCTCAATGAGCATACCCACATGGCCATAAGCTTCGGCCAGCTTCACAAAGTCGGGCAAGGCATCCATGTAGCTGTGGCTGTAACGGCCGGAATATTCAATTTCTTGCCACTGACGAACCATGCCCAAGTAGCGGTTGTTCAAAGACAAGATTTTGATGGGCGTGTTGTATTGCAAACACGTGGACAACTCTTGAATGCACATTTGCACAGAGCCCTCACCCGTCACGCAGAACACCTCGGACTCTGGCTTGGCCAACTTGATGCCCATGGCATAGGGAATGCCCACACCCATGGTGCCCAAGCCGCCTGAATTGATCCAACGGCGGGGTTCGTTGAATTTGTAATATTGGGCCGCCCACATTTGGTGTTGTCCAACGTCAGACGTGACATAAGCATCGGCATCTTTGGTCATGTTGTACAAAGTTTGGATGACCTTTTGCGGCTTGATGACCTCGGTGTTCTCGCTGTCGTACTTCATGCAGTCGCGTTGGCGCCAGCCGTCGATGGTGGACCACCAAGCACCCAGTGCATGGCTGTCGGGCTTGAGGCCAGACTCTTTGATCATGGCGATGAGTTCGATCAGAACATCTTTGACATCGCCCACAATAGGGACATCGACCTTCACACGCTTGGAAATGCTGGAAGGGTCAATGTCAATGTGAATGATCTTGCGCTCGTTTTGTGCAAAATGTTTGGGGTTGCCAATGACGCGGTCGTCAAAGCGCGCGCCCACAGCCAACAACACGTCAGAGTGCTGCATGGCGTTGTTGGCTTCCCATGTACCGTGCATGCCGAGCATGCCCAAAAACTTGGGGTCGGTAGCAGGATAGGCGCCCAAGCCCATGAGGGTGTTGGTCACGGGGTAACCCAACATGTCGACCAACTGGCGCAACTCTGCTGAAGCATTGCTTAAGAGCACGCCGCCGCCTGTGTAAATGTAGGGACGCTTGGCTGCCATCAACAATTGAAGTGCTTTGCGAATTTGTCCACTGTGGCCTTTGCGCACAGGGTTGTAGGAGCGCATTTCAACTGTTTCGGGGTAGCCGTGATAAGGCACTTTGTTGAATGAAACATCTTTGGGAACGTCGACCACCACCGGGCCAGGTCGGCCACTGCGTGCTATGTGGAATGCCTTCTTCATGATCATGGCCATGTCGCGGGCATCTTTGACCAAGAAGTTGTGCTTCACGATAGGGCGGGTAATGCCTACGGTGTCGCACTCTTGGAAGGCATCGAGACCGATGGCGGCAGTGGGCACTTGGCCACTGATGATGACCATGGGGATGCTGTCCATGTAGGCCGTTGCAATGCCGGTGACAGCATTGGTGAGGCCGGGGCCAGATGTGACCAAAGCAACACCGACATCACCCGTGGCGCGGGCATAGCCGTCGGCCGCATGCACAGCAGCCTGCTCGTGACGAACCAAGACGTGCTGAATGGTGTCTTGCTTGAAGAAAGCGTCGTAGATGTGCAATACAGCACCGCCTGGGTAACCCCAGATGTACTTGACGTTCTCGGCTTGGAGGGCTTTAACGAGAATTTCGCCACCGCGCAAATCAACGGGCGACGAAGATGAAGCTGCGCTGTTGGCAGCTGTGGCAGCACTGGCCATTTCAGCTTTGGAGATTTCCATATTCAACCTTTGTGAATTTCTCTAACGAAAAACCTTGGGTGCTCTTTTGCGGGACTCTTTTGAAGTCGCATCAGAACTTAAGACCACCAACATAAGCCTGTGCATGTGAGCACTTTGGCCGGATGGTGATCCGTTTGCGTTTTTTCAATTGCAACCCAGTATTATAGAGGCCAGAATGCCATAATCCAAACGCACAAAATCAAGTGCCGTATTTGGTTCCTTACTTTGGCCACAGAACAAGAACTCTCAGATTTCCTTAAAAACACGGAAAAGCGCGCTTTCAAACGCACGCTGTATCACGTGCGCAACGAGGAATCTGCCTTGGACATTCTGCAAGACAGCATGATCAAGCTGGCCACCCACTACGGCGACAAGCCCCAAGCAGAACTGCCCTTGCTGTTTCAGCGTATTTTGTCCAACACCACTCTAGATTGGTTTAGAAGACAAAAAACCCGCAACGCCCTTTTCTCCAACATGAGCGACTTTGGCACCGATGCCGAAGGCGAAGATTTGGACTTTTTGGAAAACCTGGGCGGCCTCAGCGAACCTGGTTTAGGGGAAAGTGCAGAAGACCTAACTCAACGAAAACAAGTATTTCACCAAATTGAGGCAGAAATACAAGAATTACCGCCTCGTCAACGCGAAGCCTTCCTGCTGCGTTATTGGGAGGAGATGAACCTTTCTGAGACGGCAGTTGCCATGGGCTGCACTGAAGGCAGCGTCAAAACTCACTGTTCTCGGGCTGTTCAAGCGCTGAGTAAAGCACTTCGCGCCAAAGGATTCAACACATGAAAACGAACGCCAAACCAGACATGCAAAGAGTTGACCAAGTCGGTCGGGCCATCTCGCGTCGCTTCAATGAGCATGCCTCAGATTTGCCGCATGACATCACAGAGCGCTTGCGTGTGGCCCGAATGCAGGCCCTTTCTCAGCGCAAAACAGAGCCCATTCGCATTTTTGTGCCTCAGTTGGCCACATCCGGCGAGCCTGGCATGGGCAATTCCGACGAAGGTTTAAACCTTTGGAGCCGTTTGGCCTCTGCCCTGCCCCTCATTATTTTGCTGTTTGGCTTGGCCACCATTCATGTTTTTCAAAACGAGCACCGCGCCAATGAGATCGCCCAACTAGATGCCGAACTTCTCATTGATGACCTGCCTCCAGCGGCCTATACCGACCCAGGGTTCTTGATCTTTTTGAAGTCCAACCCCTTCGAATCAAAGGTGCTCGATTGATTCATTCGAGTTTGATGGCCAGCACTCTCGCTGTCGTTTTATGCACGGCAGTGACTGGCGCGCTCGCGCAAACTCTTCAGGCTAACGCAGCCAATCCGCCAGCCGGGTCCTCGGCGGCACCTGCTTCCGCTTCAAATTCACCATGGCAAAGTTTGAAGGCCTCGCAAAAAAAAGCCTTAGCACCTTTGGCACCCCATTGGGCGCAGATAAGCCATGCCCAAAGAAACAAATGGCTGGCCATGTCAAACAACTTTGACAATTTGTCCAACAAGGAGCAAGCCATCCTGCACGAAAGAATGGCAGAGTGGGTTTCTCTTAGCCCCCAGCAAAGAGCACAAGCTAGGCTCAATTTCAATCAGACCAAAACCCTAGACGCCGACGCCAAAAAAACGCAATGGGAGGCCTATCAAGCTCTCAGCCCTGAAGATAAGAAAAAACTGGCGGCCCAGCAAACCACCGGCATTCGAGGCGCGGCCACAGCATCCCAGGCCGCGTCACCCAACAAGGTCATTCCTTTGTCAGGCAAATCTGTCCCCACAGAAAAAGTCAACAAATCCACCACCAGCATTGTGATCGACAAGAAGACCTTATTGCCCACCATGGTGGCCATTCCTGAAGGTACTTGAGTTGAGTGATTCACCTTTAATGCCTGAAGACTCTGTCCATTCAAGCACTGAAACCCAGCTCATTTTCACGACGCCTTCACTGGCGCGCCGCATGGCCTGCTGGTTTTATGAGGGCATGTTACTGTTTGGCGTCATTTTTCTGGCTGGCTATTTGTTTGGCACCCTCAGCCAAACAAAGCACGCGCTAGACAACCGCCATGGCCTTCAAGCTTTCTTGTTTCTTGTTTTTGCCATTTACTTCACGTGGTTGTGGTCCAAGGGTCAAACACTTGCCATGAAGACTTGGCATATCAAAGTGCTAGATGCTTCTGGCAAACCACTGACTCAGTCTCGGGCATTGCTCAGATACTTGCTGAGCTGGTTGTGGTTTTTACCGCCCATTGTTGCGGCCTTCCCCTTCAAATTGCCTGCGCCTGTCGTTGGGCTGCTGGTCCTTGTTTGGGTTTTTGTTTGGGCCCTCTCAAGCAAATTCCAATTGCGTGGACAATATTGGCATGACGTCTGGGCTGGAACGCAGCTGGTGGATGTTCAAAAGAAACCCTGAAATTCATCGCCATCCAAGCTTCATGACCATTGACCCAGTGAATCCCCAAAAGGCTCGAAAGGGCCTGTCCCGCATTTTTCATGCGGGTGGTTATTCCATTGCGGGACTCAAAGCCGGATGGGGCGAAACCGCATTTCGCCAAGAAGCCTTGCTAGCCATCTTTCTCATTCCTGCCGCCTTTTGGCTAGGACAAACTTGGGTAGAAGTTTCCTTGTTGTGCGGCTCGGTTATTTTTGTCATGGTGGTCGAGCTCCTAAACACCGGCATTGAAACAGCCATCGACCGAATTGGCACTGAATGGCATGCGTTGTCCAAGCGGGCCAAGGACATGGGCAGTGCTGCTGTGCTGCTTAGCCTTTTTCTCTGCTTAGGCATTTGGTCTGCCGCCATTTGGAAATACATCCATGGCTAACCCTCTTTTTTCAATTTGCGTTTACTGCGGCTCCAAGCCTGGCAATGAACCGGCCTTTGCTGAATCTGCCCAACAAGTGGGTCAATGGATTGCACAACACGGCGGGCAGCTTGTATATGGTGGTGGCAGAAATGGGCTGATGGGCATCGTTGCCGATGCCACCCTTGCTGCAGGTGGCCGCGTGGTGGGCGTCATACCGCGCGCCCTGGTTGAAAAAGAATGGGCCCACACGGGCTGCACCGAATTGCATGTTGTAGAAACCATGCACGATCGCAAAAGAATGATGGCTGAACGTGCCGATGCATTCATTGCATTGCCGGGTGGCATCGGTACCTTTGAAGAGTTTTACGAGGTTTGGACCTGGCGCCAGCTGGGCTACCACAACAAGCCTATTGGCCTGCTTAATCTCAATGGCTTCTACAACCCTATGCTGACTTTTTTAAGCAGCGTGGTGCAGCACCAGTTCGTAGGGCCATGGCAAATGGATTTAATTCAAACAGACAACGATGCTCTGAAATTGTTGCCCAGTTTGATTCAAGCTGCAGGCATGCCAACGCCGTTCTTGAGCGAGGCTATTTAGAACACTGACGCTTACACGGCGTCGTCGTCAACTTCGCCAGTGCGAATGCGAACCACTCGCTCGACTGACGTAATGAAGATCTTGCCATCGCCAATTTTGCCTGTGCGAGCGGCTTTCACAATGGCGTCAACGCAGCTCTCTACGTCGCCATCTTTGACGGCCACTTCAACTTTCACCTTGGGCAAAAAATCGACCACGTACTCGGCACCGCGGTACAACTCTGTGTGGCCTTTTTGACGACCGAATCCCTTGACTTCCGTCACAGTGAGTCCTGTCACGCCACACTCAGCAAGTGCCTCACGCACTTCTTCAAGTTTGAAGGGTTTGATGATGGCTGTGATTTGTTTCATGCGTCTGGTCCAGTCTGAAAAATTAAGCTCGAAATCGATTGGTAATAGGATAACGCCAATCTTTGCCAAAACTGCGGTGTGTGACACGAATTCCCACAGGAGATTGTCGGCGCTTGTACTCGTTGAGTTTAATCAGGCGGGTGACTTTTTCAACGTCTGAGCGATCAAAACCATCTGCCACCAAAGCTTGAATGCCTTCGTCGTTCTCCATGTACCTTTGAACGATGGCGTCTAAGACTTCATAGGGGGGCAAACTGTCTTGGTCTTTTTGGTCCGCTCTCAATTCAGCACTGGGCGGGCGGGTGATGATTCGCTCGGGTATGGGATTGCGGCCCGTGCCATAAGGATCATTTTGATTGCGCCACTCGGCCAACTTGAAGACTTGTGTTTTGACAACATCCTTGATGACCGCAAAACCGCCAGCCATGTCGCCATACAAGGTGCAATACCCTGTGGCCATTTCACTCTTGTTGCCGGTGGTCAGCACAATGGCGCCCGTTTTATTGGACATGGCCATGAGCAGCGTACCGCGAACACGGGCCTGAATATTTTCTTCGGTGGTGTCTTCTGCCAAACCTTTAAATTGGTCTGCCAAAGCCAATTTGAAACTCTCAAACAATGGCGCAATGGCGATTTCGTCGTAACGCACACCTAGGCGTTTCACCATCTCTCGCGAATCGATCCAACTGATGTCAGCGGTATAGGGCGACGGCATCATGACCGCATGCAAGTTGTCTGCTCCCAAGGCGTCAACGGCCAGTGCCAGCACCAAGGCGGAATCGATACCACCAGATAGTCCCAAGATGGCGCCAGGAAAGCCGTTCTTGCCTAAATAGTCGCGAATGCCCAAGACCAGTGCGTGCCAAAGGTCTTCTTCCCAAGAATTGCTTGCCAACACCTTGGTACCTGAAATTCGCAGGCCCTCGGGGCCTTGATTATTTTGAACGCTGATGGTTTGCAAGCACTCAAGAAATGCGGGTGCTCTGGCGACAACTTCTGCCTTGGCATTGAGCGCAAAGGACCGCCCTTCAAAAATGACCTCGTCTTGGCCACCCACCAAATGCGCATAGACCAATGGCAATCCGCACTCTTGTACACGTTGGCCCATTTGAACCTCGCGCTCGAGTCCCTTGCCCACATGGAAAGGGGACGCATTTAAGACCAGCAACAACTGTGCGCCAGCATTTCGAGTACTTTGCGCAGGCGCTTCAAACCATGCATCCTCACAGATCAACAAACCCATTTTCACGCCGTCGACTTCAAACACGCAGGGCTCATGCCCCTGAGTGAAATACCGACGCTCGTCAAAAACTTGGTAATTGGGCAATTCTTGTTTGGCGTAGGAGGCAATGACCTGCCCCTCGCACAAGACACTGGCCCGGTTGAAACGCTTTGTGACGGAGACGCTGCGGCTTTGGATACCGCCACCTTCAGGGTGCCCCACCACCACGTGCAAACCTTTTAACCCAGCCAACTCGCGGGCCACTGTTTTCAGGGCATCATCGCATGCATCCATGAAGGCAGGTCGAAGCAGAAGGTCTTCTGCGGCATAGCCACAAATGGCCAGCTCAGGGGTGATCAAGACCTTTGCGCCTTGGTCATAAGCTGTGCGAGCAGCATCGATGATTTTGCGGGCGTTGCCCGGCATATCGCCGACGACGAAGTTGAGTTGGGCTATACAAAGTTGAAGGGTCATACAGGTGAAGGAATTCAATTCCAACAATTATGTCATTGAGGTGCAGAGTTCGATGCGCAATGTTTCGGCAAAGGACTGGGATGCGTTGCTAGAGGCCCAAACCGAGCCTACCCCCTTCATGCGCCACGCCTATCTGAGCGCCATGGAAGAAAGTGGCTCGGCCTCAGCTCAATCGGGGTGGAAATTGCAGCTTGTCACCCTTCGCCATGCCATGCCGCCAAAGGTTGGCCAATTGGCGGGGGCTGCTGTTTTGTACATCAAGCCCCATTCTTATGGGGAATATGTGTTCGATTGGGCTTGGGCGGATGCCTACCAAAGACATGGCTTGAACTATTACCCCAAAGCTGTGTCTGCCGTGCCGTTCACGCCAGTGCCTGGCTCGCGCTTGCTGGCCGACTCAAGCCAGAGCCAATCAGCCCTTCTGTCGGCCATGGTTGAGTTGGCCCAAAATGAAGATTGGTCCTCTTTGCACTTGTTGTTTTTGTCGAACGATGACCTTCAAGTGACTGAAACTGCAGGTTGGCTAAGTCGTCATACCGTTCAATTTCATTGGCACAACGCCGCGTACGACGACTTTGAGGTTTTTCTGAGGGCTTTGAATCAGGAAAAGCGCAAAAAGATCAAGCAAGAGCGGCGCAAAGTGGCTGAGGCAGGCGTGGTTTTCAAAGCCTTCGAAGGGGCTCAGATTCAAAGCGCCGACTGGGATTTCTTTTACCAATGCTATGCCCAAACCTATTTCGAGCATGGCAACGCGCCGTATTTAAACCGTGACTTTTTCCAGCGCATGCAAGACACCATGCCCCAGAACTGGGTGCTTTTCATTGCAGAAAAAAATGGCCAGCGCATGGCTTGCAGCCTGATTGGCTTGGGCAACAACGTCGCCTATGGCCGCTATTGGGGGGCCTTAGAGCGAGTCGATTGTTTGCACTTTGAGGCCTGCTATTACCAACCCATTGCTTGGTGCATTGCCAAAGGGGTTGAGCGGTTTGAAGGGGGTGCGCAAGGTGAGCACAAAATGGCGCGGGCCCTGCTGCCGGTCAAGGCCAATAGCGCGCATTGGCTAGCCCATCCTGGCTTTGCCGATGCGGTTGAAAAGTATTTGGAAAAAGAAGGCCACGGCGTGGCGGCCTATATGGAAAACTTGGAAGGCCGATCGCCCCTCAAAGCGAAGTAATCGGCTTTTGGGTTTTTTAGGCGTTTTCTTTTTGGTAGTTGGCAATGCCATCCAAGATTTCTTTCTTGGCGGCTTCTGGGCCTTCCCAGCCAATAATTTTCACCCACTTGCCCACTTCCAAATCTTTGTAATGCTCAAAGAAGTGTGCGATGGTTTTCAAACGCAGTGGGTTTAAGTCTTCAGGCTTTTGCCATTGGGTGTAGATGGACAAAATTTTGTCTGTGGGCACGGCCAACACTTTGCCGTCTTCGCCAGCTTCGTCTTCCATTTTCAAGATGCCAATGACACGGCAAGGCACGACAACACCAGGGATCAGCGGTACTGGGGTAATGACCAAGACGTCAACAGGGTCGCCGTCACCGCTGATGGTTTTAGGCACATAGCCATAGTTGGTGGGGTAATGCATCGACGTGCTCATGAAGCGGTCGACAAAAATGGCGCCAGTGGCTTTATCCACTTCGTATTTCACGGGGTCGGCGTTCATCGGGATTTCGATGATGACGTTGAATTCTTCTGGAACTTTGCTACCGGGGGTGACGTTATCTAGAGACATTTTCTGAAATTTTAAAAAGTTGAAACAAACCTAAGAACCCTAGGATTAACCCCCATTTTACTTTCACAGGGCTTGCTTCTTCAGCCCAATGCCCTTTTAATGCTTTAGTTGGCCAATCGACTCCTAGTGGGAGCGAGGAAGCAACGCAGGGAGGTGCTCCCAGAGCGTTGCACCTCCTTCTAGCTGTAAAAACTAAGGAGATTGATATATGACAGGCAATTCAGCGTTGATTTTGGCGCTAGTTTGTGGACTGATCGCCGTGATTTATGGCGTTTGGGCTCGCGGTTGGATTTTGGCCCAAGACCCTGGCAATGCAAGGATGCAAGAAATTGCAGCCGCCATTCAAGATGGTGCAGCGGCTTATCTGGCCAGACAATATAAAACCATTGCCATCGTAGGCGTCGTCTTGGCCATCCTCATGGGTGTGTTCCTTGACAGCATGACCGCCATTGGCTTCGTCATTGGTGCCGTTTTATCTGGTGCGTGTGGTTTCATTGGCATGAACATCTCTGTTCGAGCCAATGTGCGCACTGCGCAAGCGGCTACCAAGGGCATTGGCCCTGCCCTTGACGTTGCCTTCCGCGGCGGTGCCATTACTGGCATGCTGGTGGTGGGTTTAGGTCTGTTGGGTGTCACGGGCTTTTACTGGTTCTTGGCTGGCAATGGCAACCACACCCCAGACGTCAAATTGTCTGTCATCTTGAACCCCCTCATTGGCTTTGCCTTTGGCTCTTCCCTCATTTCCATCTTTGCCCGTTTGGGCGGCGGCATCTTTACCAAAGGTGCTGACGTGGGTGCCGACTTGGTCGGTAAAGTTGAAGCCGGCATTCCAGAGGATGATCCTCGCAACCCCGCCGTGATTGCCGACAACGTGGGCGACAACGTGGGCGATTGCGCCGGTATGGCGGCCGATTTGTTTGAAACCTATGCAGTCACCTTGATCGCCACCATGGTGTTGGGCTCGCTGCTCATCGCTGGTGCGCCTGGCAATGCGGTCATGTACCCCCTTGCCTTGGGTGCTGTGTCTATCATTGCTTCCATCATTGGCTGCTTCTTTGTCAAAGCGACACCCGGCATGGTCAATGTGATGCCCGCCTTGTACAAAGGTTTGGCAATTGCTGGCGGCTTGTCCTTGATAGCGTTCTATTTCGTCACGATGTGGATCATGCCGGACAACGCCATTACAGCCACTGGCAGCCAAATGAAGTTGTTTGGTGCTTGCGCTGTCGGTTTGGTTTTGACGGCCGCCTTGGTTTGGATTACTGAGTTTTACACCGGTACCCAATACAGCCCTGTGCAACACATTGCGCAAGCTTCTACAACGGGTCACGGTACCAACATCATTGCCGGCTTGGGCGTTTCAATGCGCTCCACAGCTTGGCCCGTGATTTTTGTGTGCATTGCCATTTTGGCGTCCTACAAATTGGCGGGCTTGTACGGCATTGCCGTGGCGGCCATGTCGATGCTTTCCATGGCCGGCATTGTGGTGGCTTTGGACGCTTATGGCCCCATTACCGACAACGCTGGCGGTATTGCCGAAATGGCCGAACTGCCAAGCAGCGTGCGGGACGTTACAGACCCGCTGGATGCTGTGGGCAACACCACCAAGGCCGTGACCAAAGGCTATGCCATTGGCTCTGCCGGTTTGGCCTCTTTGGTTTTGTTTGCCGACTACACCCACAAGCTCGAAACCTATGGCAAAGCCATTTCCTTTGACTTGTCCGACCCCATGGTCATTGTGGGCTTGTTCATCGGTGGCCTCATTCCCTACTTGTTCGGCGCCATGGCCATGGAGGCGGTTGGCCGCGCTGCGGGTGCTGTGGTGGTTGAAGTTCGCCGTCAGTTCAGCGAAATCAAGGGCATCATGGAAGGCACAGCCAAACCAGAATACGGCCGCGCTGTTGACATGCTGACCACTGCGGCCATCAAAGAGATGATCATCCCTAGCTTGTTGCCTGTGGTGGTGCCCGTTGTGGTGGGCCTCATTTTGGGCCCCAAAGCTTTGGGTGGCTTGCTGATGGGAACCATTGTGACCGGCTTGTTTGTGGCCATTTCCATGTGTACCGGCGGCGGTGCATGGGACAACGCCAAAAAGTACATCGAAGACGGCCATCACGGCGGCCA
>Ga0214168_1000048_pt1 | contig 44823 bp, 36 predicted proteins | sample LakMenepilimnion_FD_153002 | JGI IMG/M metagenome (GOLD analysis project Ga0214168, IMG submission 153002) | Freshwater microbial communities from Lake Mendota, WI - Practice 29OCT2010 epilimnion v4 | ecosystem: Environmental > Aquatic > Freshwater > Lake > Epilimnion/Euphotic zone | place: Lake...
TGTAATTGGAAAGCGAACATAGACAGATGGATCAGTAACTGTTTCATAGCCTTGTGCTAATTCGTGATCTGATAATCCAGTTCCGCAACGTGGGCAATATGGTGCAACGCGGTGGTCTTGAACAAGCAGACCTTTTTTGTGAATCTGCGAAAGACTCCACCAAACACTTTCAACGTAGGCCGGTGCCATAGTCCAATACGCTTCATCAAAGTCAACCCAAAAACCCATGCGATTTGTCATCGCAGTAAATGCATCTACGTGGCGTGTAACAGATTCACGGCACTTGTCATTGAATTGCGCGATACCAAATTTTTCAATGTCACCTTTGCCGTTAAATCCCAACTCTTTTTCAACTGCAATTTCAACTGGAAGTCCGTGACAATCCCAACCAGCTTTACGGACTACTTGTTTGCCTTTCATCGTATGAAAGCGTGGAAAGACATCCTTAAACACACGAGCTTCAATGTGGTGAGTACCAGGCATTCCATTAGCTGTTGGAGGGCCTTCATAAAATGTCCAGGTCTCTGCACCGGCGCGACCTGTAACAGACTCTTCAAAGACGCCATTAGCTCGCCAAAAATCCAGAATGGAGTGTTCCATTGCTGGAAGATCGATCTGGGCTGGAATTGGGCGAAAGGACATAAGAGGGGAAGTCTATTCCATGCTCATGCGTAACTTTCTTCGTGGCGAAGTTGGTACTCACGCCTTAATCGGCATAAGGTGCGCGGCGTGCCGAAGAAACCGTTGAAAAAAGCCATCAAGAAAGCAGTCAAGAAGGCTGCTAAAAAGGTGGCTAAAAAGACTCCGGCTAAAAAATCTGCGAAGAAAGCACCGGCTAAGAAAGCACCGGCTAAGAAAGCTCCTGCGAAGAAGGTAGCCGCCAAAAAAGCGCCAGCAAAAGCAGTTAAGAAAAATCCTGGTCGCCCATTTCCTTCAAAGACAACACTAACTGTTGATGAAAAATCTCAGACAGTAAGTGTTAAGACAATTGTTGCTCCACAGAACACACCTGTCGTTGAAGAGCGTCGTTTAGTGATGCCACCACCTGCTCGTCCAGTAAAGAGTGGAAAGAAAATTGCTCCGCTCAAGCCAATTAAGCAGGCACCAACTCCGATAGTTGTATCTGAAAGCGAATCAGCATGGAACGCTGCCGAGTTAAAAGCGATCCGTAGCGAACTAGCAAAAGAATTAGTACGTCTACAAACAGAGTTAGCAGCTATCGAGCGTGAAATGGATGCTCTCATTGCCGATGCTGGAGATGGTGCAGGAGATGATCAGGCTGATGCTGGTACCAAGACATTTGAACGCGAACATGAAATGTCACTGGTGATTAACGCTCGCGACATGGTTTTGCAAACAGAACGCGCCCTCGAACGCATCGATACTAAAACATATGGCAACTGCGAAGAGTGCGGTTCACCTATTGGTAAAGCACGACTTCAAGTTTTCCCACGCGCAACACTCTGCATGCTCTGCAAGCAGAAAGAGGAACGGCGCTAATAATGCGCCCGTGGCGCTCCCTCTATCTCACCGCCTGGGTTGTTTGGTTAATTGATCTAGGCACAAAAGTCTGGGCCGTAGAAGTTTTATCTTCTCGGGCAAATGTCCAAATAATTGGTTCGTTTTTGCAACTCACATTTGTTCAAAACTCTGGTGCTGCATTTGGTATCGGTGCAGGAAGCACAATTATCTTTACATTCTTTGCACTCGCAGTGCTAATTGTCATCACTCGTTATGCGCTACAGATTACTTCTAAGGGATGGGCACTCGTTTGCGGGCTTGTACTCGGCGGAATTCTGGGCAATCTCACTGATCGAATTTTCCGTGAACCTAGCTTCTTGCAAGGACACGTTATTGACTGGATTCAAATACCGAATTGGCCGGTATTTAACATCGCAGATACCGCTATTGTGATTGCAGCAGTAGTTGCAATAATTCTGACTATTCGAAATATCTCACCGATTACGCCAACAGATCCGAGTTGAAAATGAGCCGAGTATCACGAACCTTGTCTGTTCCCGAGGGAGTAGCAGGAGAGCGAATAGATAGCGCGCTGACTCGAGTACTTGGACTTTCTCGAACTGCAGTTGTTCGCCTGCTTGAAGATGGCGACATCACGACTTCTGGAAAAGCCATGGGCAAATCTGACAAAGTTGCAGCAGGACAGATAATCGAAGTATTGATGCCGGAAGAGAAGAACTCCGAACCAATTCCACTTACACCCATTCCAGGTTTATCAATTATTTATAACGATGAATCAATTGTTGTCATCGACAAACCTGTAGGTTGCGCTGCTCACCCAAGTCCTGGTTGGGAAGGTCCTACAGTTGTTGGCGCACTTACTGCAGCTGGTTACACGATTTCTACGAGTGGTCCGGCAGAGCGAGCAGGCATTGTGCATCGTTTAGATGTTGGAACAAGTGGATTAATGGTTATTGCAAAAACTGATCAGGCCTACACATTTCTAAAGGATGCATTTAAATCTCGCACAGTCACAAAGATTTATCATGCACTGATTCAAGGACACATGGATCCGAGTACCGGAACAATTGATGCGCCAATTGATCGACATCCAAAAGAAGATCATCGATTTGCAGTTGTTGCTAATGGAAAAGAGAGTATTACTCACTACGAAGTTATCGAGTTTTATCGTGGTGTTTCTTTAGTTCAGGTAGAACTCGAAACTGGCCGCACCCATCAAATTCGTGTTCACTTTTCCGCACTTCGCCATCCACTAGTTGGCGACCTAACTTATGGCGCAGATCCTGTACTTGCGGCCTCACTATCAATGAGTCGTCCATGGTTACACGCCATGCAACTCGAACTCAATCATCCAGTAACAGGAGAGCGCTTAACCTTTAATGCGCCATACCCTGCTGATCTCACAAATGCTCTGGCGTTGCTTTCAAGCGCAGTTCTTCCGTAACGACTAATCTCACCACCGATGTCCTCTTTTGCCCACCTTCACGTACATACCGAGTATTCAATGCTCGATGGTGCCGCGCGCGTTGCTGACCTCGTCGCAGAAGTAGCGCGTCAAGAGATGCCAGCTATTGCCATGACAGATCACGGCAATGTTTTCGGAGCATTTGATTTTTACAAGCAGGCAAAAAAAGTTGGCGTTAAACCAATCATTGGAATTGAAGCGTACGTCGCTCCAGAATCTCGCTTTGAGAAAAAGCGCGTCAAATGGGCCGATGGTGGCGAAGATGACGTCTCTGGTGGTGGCGCATATACGCACATGACAATCCTTGCTGAAAACAATGAAGGTCTTTCTAATCTATTTCGACTCTCATCCCTTGCATCCCTCGAAGGCTATTACTACAAGCCTCGCATGGATCGTGAGTTACTTACCCAATACTCAAAGGGATTGATTGCAACTACTGGATGTCCCGGTGGAGAAATTCAAACGCGTCTTCGTATGGGCGCATTTAAAGAAGCGATGGCTGCGGCATCTGATTATCGCGATATTTTCGGGCGCGAGAATTTCTTTTTAGAAATAATGGATCACGGCATTGATATCGAATCTCGTGTGAAGGCAGACCTGCTCAAACTCGGTAAAGAACTCGGATTACCACTGCTTGCAACCAATGACCTTCACTACACATTCCACGAAGATGCGCGTTCCCACGAAGCGCTTTTATGCGTTCAATCAGGTTCCACTCTTGCAGATCCAAAGAGATTTAAATTTGATAACGATGAGTTCTATTTAAAGACGCCCGCACAGATGCGTGAGCTATTTAAAGAAATCCCCGAAAGTTGCGACAACACACTTTTAATTGCCGAACGATGCAATGTCACTTTGCGCGAAGGCGAGAATTTGCTGCCACGCTTTGAAGTGCCTGCAGGTGAGAGCGAAGATTCATGGCTCATTAAAGAGTCAGAGCGCGGATTGCTAGAGCGCATGGGCGCACGCGTTACCGATGAACATCGCTCGCGTTTAAAGTATGAATTAGATGTCATGATCAAGATGGGCTTTCCGGGTTACTTCTTAGTTGTTGCAGACCTTGTTACTCACGCGAAGAAAGTTGGAATCCGGGTTGGTCCTGGCCGTGGTTCGGCTGCGGGTTCACTCGTTGCATACGCACTCGGTATCACAGGACTTGATCCGTTAGAGCATGGGTTGCTCTTTGAGCGCTTCTTAAATCCAGAACGTATTTCGATGCCAGATATTGATTTGGACTTCGATGAGCGCAGGCGCAGCGAAATGATTCGCTACGCAACAACCAAATACGGCGAAGATCGCGTTGCCCAGATCATTACGTACGGCACAATTAAATCTAAACAAGCAATTAAAGATTCAACACGCGTTCTCGGATATCCATACGCAATTGGTGAAAAACTAACCAAAGCTTTACCGCCATCAGTTATGGGCAAAGACATTTCTCTCGCTGGTGTCTTTGATCCTAGTAATGATCGATATTCAGAAGCTGGAGAGTTTAGAACTCTCTATGAGAGTGACCCTGATTCAAAAACGGTCATTGACACTGCAATGGGTCTTGAGGGGCTTAAACGTCAATGGGGCGTTCACGCAGCAGGAGTAATTCTTTCTCGCGAACCTTTATTAGATGTAATTCCTATTCATCGCCGTGAAGCAGACGGTTCCATCATCACTCAATTCGATATGGGCGCATGCGAAGCAACGGGTTTGCTCAAAATGGACTTCTTGGGACTTCGAAACTTATCTGTACTCGATGATGCCTTATTAAATATCAAAGCAAATAAGGGCGTAGATGTGGTTCTAGAAGATTTAACGCTAGATGATAAGAAAACTTTCGAGCTGCTTTCTCGCGGTGACACATTAGGTGTTTTCCAACTAGATGGTGGCCCAATGCGCGCACTCTTGCGCAGCATGTCACCGGATTCGTTCCAAGATATTTCTGCTGTGATTGCTTTGTACCGCCCAGGTCCAATGGGTGAAAATGCACACAACAACTATGCGGATAGAAAAAACAAGCGCAAACCTGTCGAACCTATTCATGCTGAGTTATCTGAAGTTCTGGATGAAATTTTGGGTGACACATACGGTCTCATTGTTTATCAGGAACAAGTTATGGCAATTGCTCAGAAGGTTGCCGGTTTCTCACTTGGACGCGCAGATTTGTTGCGTAAGGCAATGGGTAAGAAGAATAAGGAAATTCTAGATAAAGAGTATGTTCCTTTTGAAGCAGGTATGAAAAGCAATGGTTTTGGTAACGCTGCGATCAAACGTTTATGGGATGTTCTGATTCCATTCTCTGATTACGCCTTTAACAGAGCGCATAGTGCGGGATATGGCGTAGTTTCTTATTGGACTGCTTATCTCAAAGCGAACTATCCAACTGAATACATGGCTGCCCTTCTTACATCTGTGCGAGATGACAAAGATAAGTCTGCGCTCTATTTGAGCGAGTGTCGTCGTATGGGAATTCAAGTTCTGCCACCAGATGTCAATGAATCAGATGCCGAGTACACGCCACGTGGGACTGACATTAGATTCGGACTTGCTGCGATTAGAAATGTTGGCGAAGGCGTTGTCGCGTCCATAAAGAGTGGTCGAGATGCAAAGGGTCGCTACCAATCATTTGGAGATTTCTTAGCAAAAGTTGATGCACAAGTGTGCAATAAGAAGACGATTGAATCTCTGATCAAAGCTGGTGCCTTTGATTCTTTGGGCCACACACGTAAAGGTTTGATGGCTGTTTATCTTGAAGCAATTGATTCAGTAATCGAGACCAAGCGCGCAGAAGCAATTGGTCAATTCGATTTATTCGGGGGAGAGTCAGCAACTTCAGTATCAAATGTTGCACTTGATATTCCTGAAGGCGAATGGGAAAAAGCGATGCTTCTTTCTTATGAACGAGAGATGCTTGGGCTTTACGTTTCAGATCATCCACTGCTTGGTGTTGAACATGTTTTGCGTGCTGGCACAGATATGTCCATTAGCGAATTACTAGATGATGGTGGACATCATGATCAGATTGTCACAATTGGTGGATTAATTACTTCAGTAACACGAAAAGTCACTAGACAAGGTGCGTCTTGGGCCGTTGTCACTATCGAAGACCTAGAAGGCTCACTTGAAGCTCTGTTCTTCTCAAATACTTACAATCAATACGCGCTAACCCTGACTGAAGATCGCATTGTTTTGATTCGCGGACGAGTTGATAAGCGCGAAGATCAAGTGCGATTTACTGCCCTTGAAATGAAGAGCGCTGATGTCAGTGCCGCGCCAACTGGGCCTCTAGTTATTACCCTGCCTATTAATCAATGCACACCACCTGTGGTTGATCGCATGAAAGAGATACTTCGTTCACACCCAGGAAAGCGCGAAGTTCATTTGCATCTTGATGAAAATGGAATGCGAACAGTCATGAAATTAGAGACTTTGATTACGTCATCACCATCTCTCAGCGCTGATCTGAAATCAATTCTCGGGCCTAACTGCCTTCAGGGCTAGTAGAATTAGGTATTCCAGCAAGCCGATTTTTTAAGACATAGTGAGGCACGCCAATGATGCGTTTAGTCGACCTTCGCGGTCAACGCCTATCTAAAGCTGGATATACAAACATCATTCCGCGCGCAGCACTCGATGTTGCAGAAGCTATGAAGTTAGTCGAACCAATTTTGGCTCGAGTAAAAAATGGAACTGAAAGTGATTTAATCGCACTCGCGAAAGAATTCGATGGCATCGCTCCACAATCAATTAAGGTGCCACGCGCAGAACTCACCCGAGCACTTGCAGAATTAGACCCAGAGATTCGCACAGCACTTGAAGTATCAGCAGAGCGCATTAGAAAAGTGCACAACGATCAACGTCGCGGTGAAACCGTAACGCGAGTCGTCGATGGTGGAAGCGTCACCGAGAAATGGATTCCTGTAGACCGAGTTGGTTTGTATGTGCCAGGAGGTCGCGCTGTTTATCCAAGTAGCGTGATGATGAATGTAATTCCAGCACAAATTGCACAGGTGCAGAGCATCGCAATCGCTTCGCCACCTCAAAGTGATTTTGGCGGTTTACCGCACCCAACAATTCTTGCTACGTGCGAATTACTTGGTGTCACCGAGGTGTATGCAGTCGGGGGAGCACAAGCAATTGCTCTCTTTGCATACGGCATGGAAGATCTCTGTGAAAAGTGTGATCTAGTTACTGGTCCTGGAAATATTTATGTTGCCGCCGCTAAACGTGCACTACGTGGAATTATCGGAATTGATTCAGAAGCTGGTCCAACTGAGATTGCCATCGTCGCAGATGAAAGTGCGATAGCCGCCGATGTTGCAGCTGATTTGATCAGTCAAGCAGAACACGATGTCATCGCAGCAGCTGTTCTTATAACAAATAGCGAAAAACTCATTGATGATGTTCAAAAAGAGTTATCAGTTCGCGTAGCTCGCACAAAGCACTCGGCCAGAATTAAAGAGGCTCTCACTGGAATTCAGTCAGCATGCGTTTTGGTGGATTCCACCGAACACGGTCTTGAAGTAGCAAATGCTTATGCTGCAGAGCACCTTGAAATTCAAACAAAAAATAGCGCCAAAGATGCAGAGCAGATTCGCAACGCTGGGGCTGTCTTCATCGGTCGCTTCTCTCCAGTTTCACTCGGTGATTATTCAGCAGGCTCTAATCACGTATTACCTACTGGTGGGTGCGCATGCCACTCAAGTGGTTTATCCGTGCAAACTTTCTTGCGTGGTTTACATTTCATCGAATATAACGAGAGTGCGTTTACTGACATCGCACCAACGGTTATCACTCTCGCTAACTCAGAAGATCTTCCTGCGCACGGTGAAGCTATGAGCGTTCGTTTAGAGAAGAAGGGTAAATCATGAGCACGTGGCCACAATGGTTGCCCCTACGCGAAGAACTAGTTCCGATGTCGCCTTACGGTGCTCCTCAAGTGAGTGCGGAAGCATCACTAAATACAAATGAGAATCCTTTTTCTCCATCGCCCGCTTTGATCAAGGCAATAGCCGATCGAGTCAGTGCGATTGGTGCACAACTCAATCGCTATCCTGATCGTGAAGCAACATCACTGCGCACGGCACTTGCTTCTTATGTAAATTCTCAATCAGGCACATCCATTGATATCTCAAATGTATGGGCGGCAAATGGCAGCAATGAAATTATCCAATCTATTTTCCTAGCATTCGGTCGCAAATCTGCCCTGGGATTTACACCTTCTTATTCGATGCATCCACTCATTGCGAAAGTAACGGCTACGCCATGGATTGATGGAACCCGTCGAAAAGATTTCACATTGGATTGCGATGCGGCTTCTGCGCAGATCGAATCTCTCAGACCAGCGCTAACGTTTATTACAACACCTAATAATCCAACCGGTAGTGCTGTACTAATAGGTGAAATTGAGAGCCTTGCACGCAGCACCAAAAATGTTGGCGGATTACTCGTAATTGATGAGGCGTATGCAGAGTTCTCATCAGAAAAATCTGCAGTGACTTTGATTGAAAAGTATCCAAATGTTGTTGTCATCAGAACTATGAGCAAAGCTTTTGCATTCGCTGGCGCACGCGTTGGATATTTAGTTGCGCACCCTTCTGTCATCGATGCAATGAGACTCGTCCGTCTTCCGTATCACCTCAGCGCTTTGACCCAAGTTGCAGCCAGTGCAGCACTTGAATTCAGCGATGAATTATTAGCAACTGTTCAAGGTTTAATTGCTGCGCGAGAAGATGTTGCTAGTCGCATGGAGCAATTAGGCCTTGAGGTGGTCCCAAGTTGCTCGAATTTCTTGCTCTTTTCGGGTTTCAAGCGAGCGAGTGCAGATGTATGGAAAGATTTGCTCGATAAAGGGGTTCTCATCCGCGATGTGGGCCTTGAAGGTTATTTGCGAGTAACCATCGGCAACGAAGCCGAAAACAATAAATTCTTATCAGCGCTAAAAGAAGTTCTAAACAAGTAAAGACAAGCCGAGGAGATTGAAAAATGAGAAGTGCCCGCGTCGAACGCACAACGAAAGAGTCAAGCGTTCTTGTAGAACTAAATCTTGACGGACAGGGCAATATCTCCGTTGACACAGGCGTTGCATTCTTTGACCACATGCTTTCGCAATTAGGTAAGCACTCAGGTTTCGATCTCACAGTTAAAACAACTGGTGATATTGACGTTGACTCTCACCACACCGTTGAAGACACATCCCTCGCATTTGGACAAGCACTTCGCGAAGCACTCGGTGATAAAACAGGTATCCGTCGTTTCGGTGATGCCATGGTTCCACTCGATGAAGTTCTCGTTCAAGCAGCTGTTGATCTTTCAGGTCGTCCATATTTAGTTCACCGTCAACCAGAAATCGTTGAATTAATCGGAACCTTTGACACAACACTTGGAAAGCACATTTGGGAATCAATAGTTGCTGAAGCGCGTATCGCACTTCACATCAGAGTTCTTGAAGGTCGCAACGCTCACCACGTCTTTGAAGCACAATTCAAAGCGGTCGCTCGTGCGCTACGTGATGCGGTTTCATTAGATGCACGTGTCACAGGAGTTCCATCTACTAAGGGCGTTCTTTGATAGCAATCTTGGATTACGGATCGGGAAATCTACGATCTGCCCAACGTGCATTTGCTACAACAGGTCACGATGTAGAAATCACATCTGATTTAGATGTTGCTTTGAAAGCTGATGGGTTGGTTGTGCCCGGAGTAGGTGCATTCGCTGCATGCATGAACGGCATTAATGAAATCAGCGCGGCAGAAGTTATTCGTGCAAGAAAAGACGCAGGAAAGTCCACTTTAGGAATCTGCATTGGAATGCAAATACTCTTTAGTGACGGACTAGAACATGGCAGCCACAAAGGAATTGGAATGTGGAACGGAGAAGTGAGTCAATTAGATGCCCCAATTCTTCCTCACATGGGTTGGAATACAGTCGAAGTTACAGGCTCATCGAAATTATTTAAAGGTGTAGAAAAAGAGTCTTTTTACTTCGTGCACTCATATGCTGCAAAGAAATCTGTCGGCCAAGGGCAAGCATGGACCACGCATGGTGAAAAGTTTTTATCTGCCGTAGAAGATGGCGCACTTTGCGCAACACAATTTCACCCAGAGAAATCAGGAAAAGCTGGTCTTACATTAATTGCTAACTGGAGTGCTGGGTTATGAGTTATCTCGAACTATTGCCAGCCGTTGATGTTAAAGATGGTAAAGCCGTTCGTTTGGTACAAGGCGAATTAAGCAAAGAGACAACGTATGGCTTGCCACTTGATGCGGCTCTTGATTTCCAAAAATCAGGCGCCGAATGGATTCACCTTGTCGATCTCGATGCGGCATTTGGAATTGGTAGCAATGCAGAGTTACTGGCAGATGTTATTGGCGCGCTAGATATTAAAGTTGAATTATCTGGCGGAATTAGAGATGACGAATCGTTGCGTAAAGCACTTGCCACCGGTTGCACTCGAGTGAATTTAGGAACCGCGGCCCTTGAAAATCCTGAGTGGACATCACGCGTCATTGCAGAGTTTGGCGATCGCATCGCAGTTGGATTAGATGTGCGAGGTCAGATTTTGTCAGCGCGTGGTTGGACTCGAGACGGTGGTGATTTGTTCGAAACCATTGAACGCCTCGATAAAGATGGTTGCGCGCGATACGTCGTTACCGATGTCACTAAAGATGGAACATTGGCTGGACCGAACCTTGAATTACTAAAAAGTGTGTGTGCAGTTACAAAAGCACCAGTTGTTGCAAGCGGTGGGATTTCAAATTTGGTTGATATTGAAAATTTGGCTGCGCTCAGAAGTATCGGAGTTGAAGGCGCAATTGTTGGCAAGGCACTCTACGCCGGTGCATTTACTTTAGAACAAGCTCTGGAAGTGAGCAGACGATGACATTATCAGTTCGAATAATTGCTTGCTTGGACGTAACTGATGGCCGTGTTGTTAAGGGAGTTAATTTCACTGATTTAGTTGACGCGGGCGATCCAGTGGAAATGGCTTCTCTCTACGGATCCGAAGGTGTGGATGAGTTAACGTTTTTAGATATTTCAGCGAGTTCGACTGGACGCGAAACTACTCTCGATGTTGTTAGAAGAACAGCAGAACAGGTTTTTATCCCTCTCACAGTAGGTGGTGGAATCCGAAGCGCAGAAGATGTAAACCAATTACTTCGTGCCGGCGCGGATAAAGTTTCAATTAATACAGCAGCGTTAAAGCGCCCAGAACTTATCTCAGAAATTGTTGATCGATTTGGTTCGCAAGTATTAGTTCTCTCAGTTGATGCAAGGCGAGCACGTACTGAATCTGGATTTGAAGTAACCACACATGGTGGGCGGGAGAGCTCTGGAGTCGATGCAATTGCATGGGTTGAAAAAGCGTGCGCACTAGGAGTTGGAGAAATTTTACTCAACTCCATGGATGCTGATGGAACGCGTGCGGGCTATGACATAGGAATGATTTCTGCAGTCAGATCAGTTTCTAAAGTTCCATTAATAGCAAGCGGGGGAGCAGGTGCACTCTCTGATTTTGCTGCGGCCCTTGATGCCGGCGCCGATGCTCTTCTCGCAGCGAGTGTTTTTCACTTTGGGATTCACCGAATCGGTGATGTGAAGTCATATCTGAGCGCTGCTGGTTATTCCATTCGCACGCCCAATAACTCTTAGGGCAGAATTGCGCCATGAGCATCAATGAATTGTCAGCAGAAGTGATTGCTTTGCTCAAAGACCCTAACCTTTTAATTCCTGCGATTGCCCAGGATGTTCACTCTAAAGAAGTTTTAATGCTTGCCTACGTTAATCAACAAGCTTTGGCACACATGATTGCAACGTCTACCGGAACATATTGGTCGCGCTCTCGCAACGAATTATGGATAAAAGGTGCCACGTCAGGACATACGCAAAAAGTTATTTCAATCGCACTTGATTGCGATGGCGATGCTCTGCTTATTTCTGTAGAACAGATTGGAGCGGCTTGTCATACGGGCGAAAAAACTTGTTTTCATCAGCCGATTCAACTGGGATGAATCTAGATGAGTTTCGTTCTTATGCACGCAATTACAATGTAATTCCTGTAACTCGCAAACTTCTAGCTGATGGCGAAACTCCTCTAGGTATTTATCGCAAACTTGCAAAGAGTGCCCCAAATACTTTCTTGCTTGAATCCGCCGAACATGGCGGTGCATGGTCACGCTATTCATTTATAGGTGTTCGCACAGAGTCAACATTGAGCGAAAAAGATGGTGCAGCAGTATGGCTTGGAACATATCCGGCCGGTGCTCCGCAAGGGATTGATCCACTGCAGGCACTTCGTATCAGTGCATCTCATTTAAAGTCACCAGTTATTGATGGTCTACCTCCGCTGACCGGTGGATTAGTTGGGTACATGGGATATGACACAGTGCGCCGATTAGAAAAAATTGGCAATACTTCTGATAAAGATTTACCACTGCCCGAGTTGGCCTTCATGCTCACAAGCGACCTTGCAGTTATGGATCACAGCGACGGCACCGTGACGTTAATCGCTAATGCAATTAACTGGGATGCTAGTGATAATCGAATTGATGAAGCGTATGCAGAATGTGTCGCACGACTAGACCGCATGCAGCAAGAATTAAATGCTCCACTCGATGGATTTGTCAGCGAGCTTGAAGTCCGCACGCTTCCAGATTTTGACTCAAATACAACCGAAGAGAAGTATCGCCAATCTGTTAATGAGATTAAAGAAGAGATCTTGGCCGGAGAGGCTTTTCAAGTTGTTCTTTCACAGAGATTTAGCGTTGACGTTAAAGCCGAACCTATTGATATCTATCGAATGTTGCGCCTACACAATCCAAGTCCTTATATGTATCTCTTTCAATTTAGTGATGGCATCAGCGTCGTTGGTTCAAGCCCTGAAGCACTCGTTAAAGTAAATCAAAAAGAGGTAATGGTTCATCCAATTGCAGGTACCAGAAAGCGATCGGCATCACCAGAGATAGATAAGAAGTTAGCTGAAGAGTTATTGGCAGATCCAAAAGAACGTGCAGAGCACTTGATGCTCGTAGATCTAGGTCGCAATGATCTAGGACGAATCTGCGAACCAGGAAGTGTTGAAGTAATTGATTTCATGCACATCGAACGGTATTCACATGTGATGCATATTGTTTCAACCGTTACTGGCACGTTATCTGAAAAATCAAATTGCGTAGACGCACTCTTTGCTGTCTTTCCAGCAGGAACATTATCTGGTGCACCAAAGCCACGTGCGATGCAGATTATTGAAGAACATGAGAGCACCCGTCGTGGAATTTACGGGGGAGCGATTGGCTACATAGATTTCACCGGAAACATTGATACGTGTATCGCAATTCGTACAGCAGTTGTGCATGGAGGTAAGGCCTACGTTCAAGCGGGAGCAGGAATCGTTGCAGATTCAGATCCTGAATCAGAGAATCAAGAGTGTAGAAATAAAGCTGCCGCCGTACTCGGAGCGGTGCACGCCGCTAATCAATTGGCGGGCAACAAATGACGAATCTTATTATTTCGATTCTTTCTATTGCAGTTGTCCTGCTTGCAGCTTTCTTCCTTTCATCACGCTTTAAATTATCAAATCGTTATGAAAGAAAACCAGAAAAGCTCAACTCCTGGAACCGTCAAGATATTGGCGAAGATCCCAGTACGGACAAACCTTCATCATGAGTGTTCTTGATTCAATCATTGAGGGCGTCAAGGAAGATCTTGAATCACGACGACTTTCAAAGGCGCAGATATTAGAAGCAGTTGAAGTTGCTCCTGCTGTTAGATCTGACATTTCTGCTTTTCGTACGTCCGAACTCTCCTTAATTGCTGAAGTAAAGAGATCATCTCCCAGCAAAGGATCTCTTGCCCCGATTACTGATCCCGCGCTCTTGGCTTCACGCTATGAAAAAGGTGGAGCAACTGCGATTAGCGTTCTTACTGAACGTCGTCGTTTTGGAGGTTCATTAGAGGATTTAGTCGCAGTACGAAAGGCCGTCGACCTGCCTGTGTTAAGAAAAGATTTCATGGTTGATCAGTATCAATTCTTAGAAGCGCGTGCACATGGCGCGGATTTAGTTTTACTTATAGTTGCTGCCTTATCTAAAAATCAACTCTCTGATTATTTAGCGCTGACACAAGAACTTGGAATGCACGCAATTGTTGAAGTTCATACCAATGCAGAACTCGAGATAGCTTTAGATAATCCATGTGAATTTATAGGCGTTAACTCCCGCAATTTAAAAACCCTAGAAGTTGATCCAGTTGGATTCAAAGATCTATTGCCTCGGATACCGCATGAGGTGATTCGTATTGCAGAGTCAGGGATTTCGACTCGAACAGATGTTGAGTTCGCTGTTGAGTGTGGAGCTAACGCTATTTTGGTGGGTGAAGCATTGGTTCGTGCTGGAGATCCCGAATTCGCCGTGCAGCACTTACTGGGGCGACAGTAAGATTTGGGTATGAGCATTCCAACTACCGATGAACGCGCTGGTCATTTTGGTCAGTTCGGTGGTCGATACGTACCGGAAGCGCTTATTGGCGCACTGGATGAATTAGAAATTGCTCACAATACGGCGCAAAAAGATCCAGAATTTTTAGCTGAGTTAGCTCACTTGCATAAAACTTATTCAGGTCGCCCCAGCATCATTACTGAAGCGAAAAGATTTGCAGAACATGCAGGTGGTGCACGAATAATTCTTAAACGCGAAGATCTCAACCACACTGGAAGTCATAAGATTAATAACGTTCTGGGTCAGGCGCTTCTTGCAAAACGATCAGGAAAAAAGCGTGTCATTGCCGAAACTGGAGCTGGCCAACACGGGGTGGCATCTGCAACAGCTGCTGCATTAATGGGCTTGCAATGTGTTGTTTATATGGGAGAAGAAGACACAAAGCGTCAATCACTTAATGTTGCACGAATGAAATTATTAGGCGCTGAAGTAATCCCAGTTACAACAGGTTCTAAGACGCTTAAAGACGCAATCAATGAAGCAATGCGCGACTGGGTAACCAATGTTGAAACAACCAATTATCTCTTTGGCACCGTAGCTGGGCCACATCCTTTTCCAACTATGGTCAGAGATTTCCAGAAAATTATTGGCGAAGAAGCGCGCGCCCAAGTTTTAGAACTCACAGGAAAACTTCCGGATGCAGTCCTTGCATGCGTTGGTGGGGGATCAAATGCCATTGGAATTTTCTACGATTTCATTAAGGACAAAGATGTTCGCCTCATCGGTCTAGAAGCTGGCGGTGATGGAGTTGAAACTGGACGCCATGCAGCAACAATTACCGGTGGCACTCCGGGAGTTTTGCACGGTGCACGTTCGTATTTATTACAAGATGAAAATGGTCAAACAGTTGAATCACATTCAATTTCTGCAGGATTAGATTATCCAGGTGTCGGTCCAGAGCACGCATACTTAAGCGATATTGGACGCGCTGAATACCGCGCAATCACAGATGCTGAAGCTATGTATGCATTTTCCTTACTCTGCAAAACAGAAGGAATAATCCCAGCTATCGAAACAGCGCACGCACTAGCAGGCGCTCTTCAAGTGGGACGCGAACTCGGTAAAGATGCAACGCTTTTGATTAATCTTTCAGGCCGCGGAGACAAGGACGTAGTTACTGCTGCAGAATATTTCGGAATTCCACTGTAATGACTACGCCGCTTGCTCAATTATTTAAAAAAACTCAATCTGAAAATAGAGCAGCACTGATTGCTTACATTCCTGCTGGATATCCCACCCAAGAAGGTTGCAAAGCGGTTATCGATGCCTTTGCTGATGCCGGTGTGGACGCAATCGAAATTGGATTTCCTTATAGCGATCCCGTTATGGACGGACCTACTATTCAAGAAGCCGCAAATACATCTTTAAACGCTGGCACTGGATCCAAAGAAGTTTTCGATGCTCTTGCACATGCAACAAGTCGTGGAATCCCAAGTGTCGTTATGACGTACTGGAATCCAGTTGAAAAATATGGTGTCCAAGAATTTGCTGCATCAATCTCTACTAACTCTGGTTCAGGTGTAATTACTCCTGATCTTCCAGTTGACGAGGCTCAACCGTGGAAAGCGGCGTGCGCAGTGTCGGATATCAACTCCATTTTTGTTGTTGCACCAAGTACAACGGATCAGCGATTAGAAAAAGTTACGGCGCAGTGTTCTGGATTTGTTTATGCAGCATCGCTCATGGGTGTCACAGGTGCACGTACTGGAATTTCATCTGGTGCTAAAGATTTGGTGGACCGAATTAGGAAGGTAACTGATACGCCTGTGGCTGTAGGCCTAGGAGTTTCGACTCGCGAACACGCCAAGGAAGTAGCTGCATACGCAGATGGCGTTATCGTTGGTTCAGCATTTATCAATGCTCTTTCTGGAGCCGATTCTTTGGATTCGGGAATAAAAGCCGTGCGAGCACTTGTTGAACAATTAGCACTAGGAGTTCGAGAGGGTCGGGGATGAAAAAAGCACAACCATGGATCGGATTGCTTGTGCGATTAGGTTTGGGTGGAGTTCTTTTATACGCCGGTTATCTCAAAGCCTTTTCTCCGGATAAATCAATGATGGCTGTGCGCGCATATGAGTTGTTACCTATTTGGTTGGCAAATGCTTTCGGAATAATTTTACCGTGGCTCGAAATGGGAGCAGGTTTACTTCTCATTGTTGGCGTTGCAGTGAGATATGCAGCCATCTTTGGTGCTGGTCTCATGGTTGCCTTTATCATCGCAATCGCCCAAGCATGGGCTCGTGGTCTGTCTATCGATTGCGGTTGTTTTGGCGATGGCGGCGCAGTTGATCCGAGTGAGACAAAATATTTAGAGTCAATCCTGCGCGACATAGGCTTTGCGCTTCTAGGTTTTTACCTTATTCGCTATCCTGTAACCAAGTTTGCACTTGAGAAGAATAAATCACTTCAACAAAATCCAACACCGGGAGAATAAAAGATGTCATCAAAGACACCTAAGGGTCCAGATAACGTAACTCGCAATCTAGTAATCGGAATGGTTGCCCTCGTAGTTGCTGTCGGAGCAATTTTCTCCGTGATCAGCAATCGAGAGAACACCTCAGCGGCTCTTCCTTCAAGTGTTTCCCAAGATGACGGTTACGGCATTGTTTTCAATGGCGACCTCACAGGTGTTCCAGTTGTAGATATTTGGGAAGATTTCCAATGTCCTGTGTGTGCTCGTTTCACACAGACCAATGGCGATTACATTGAAAAACTCATTGAAGAGAAGAAAGCAAAAGTTGTATTCCACACGCTTTCATTCCTTGGACCTGAATCAGTACTCGCAGCAAATGCTGCAGCGTGCTCATCTGATGAGAATAAGTTCCTTGGATTCCATAAAGCGTTCTACGCAAATCTACCTGCTGAAAATTCAGGAGCTGTTACTGCCGATTATCTCGTAGCACTAGGTCAAGGCGTAGGAATCACATCAGATAAATTTAAGAGCTGTGTAGCCAACCTGGATTACCAGGGTTGGGTAAATAACGTTGCTGCATCCGGTGGAGAAGCCAATGTAAATTCAACTCCAACTGTTTTCGTTAATGGAAAAGAAATCCGCAGAGCGACATCCGGAGCAGATCTCGGGGATTACTTTGATCCAGCAGCATTCGCACGAGCTGTAGAAGGTAAGTAAAACTTTGAATAGATCGATTCCAACACCGACCACCTCGGTATTGGAAATCGGTCCATTCACAATACATTTCTACGCACTCTGCATTATTGCCGGCATTGTTATCGCTGTTTGGTTGGGAGATAAACGCTTTAAGGCTCACGGTGATAATTTAGAAAATGTCGTTGCAGATGTTGCCATCTGGGCGGTTCCATTTGGAATTATCGGTGGGCGCCTGTATCACGTGATCTCTTCGCCAAATAATTATTTTGGCAAAAATGGCGAACCCATTGATGCGTTCAAAATTTGGCAAGGCGGATTAGGAATTTGGGGAGCAATCTCAGTCGGAGCAATCGCGGCTTATTTTGCGTATAAGAAGCAGCAAAAGAAAAAAGATTTGCCATCCTTCGGTTATTTCCTCGATGCACTCGCTCCAGGTATTTTGCTGGCACAAGCTATTGGGCGTTTAGGTAATTGGTTTAATGGTGAGTTATTCGGTCGCCCTACAGATTTACCTTGGGCACTAGAAATTCCACAATCGCTGCGTCCAGATGGCTACACAGCATTTGAAACATTTCACCCAGCATTTTTGTACGAATTAATCTGGTGCACCCTGATTGCAACAGCGCTCATCCTTGTTAAAAAGAAATTGGCACCAGGTCAGGTATTTAGTGCCTATGTGGCTTTATATAGCGTCGGGCGATTACTGATTGAAGTTATTCGAATTGATCAAGCAAATACCATCGCCGGTGTGCGTGTAAATGTGTGGGTTAGCGCAATTGTTGCAACTCTTGCAGTGCTGAATTACCTACGATTGGGACGCTCTTCGGCTAAGATTTAAAGATGGCCTTGGAAGATGTTTATGCCCGCAATCTAGAGCACCGAACCCACCGCGCTGGTTGGCTTCGAGCAGCAGTACTCGGTGCAAATGATGGTTTGGTTTCCACTGCTTCTCTCATGATTGGTGTAGCAGCTGCACAGGCCGATAGTTTCTTGATCACTGCAGGCCTTGCTGGGATTTCAGCGGGTGCTATGTCGATGGCAGTAGGTGAGTACGTATCAGTTCGTTCACAAAATGATATTGAAGAATCTGATCGTCTCTTAGAAATTCAACACCTAGCCATTGATCCAGATGGTGAGTTACAAGAGCTCAAGCAAATTTATGTTGATCGCGGACTTACTCCAGAGTTAGCAGAGCAAGTTGCCAAAGCGATGCATGACAATGATGCATTAACTGCGCACCTGCGTGATGAACTTGGCCAGCACCCAAATACAAAAGCACGCCCAATTCAAGCCGCGATTGCCTCCGCTGCAAGTTTTACATTGGGCGGAGTTATTCCTTTCTTAGGTGCATTTGCTCCAACTCTTGGTGCCAAAGCGTGGAGCATCGTCGGCTTCACACTTGCAGGACTTCTAGTTACTGGAGTCCTTAGTGCACGAATCGCAGGATCAGCACCACTTAAGCCAACTCTGCGAGTCATGCTTGGTGGCTGTGTCGGCATGGCCATTACTGCAGGAATTGGACAGCTCGCGCATATCAGCGGGATTTAATCCAGCACATTCACTATTGGATTGCCTGCAATCCTTGCTACGCTTTACCTCGTAATACTCACAAGGGCCAAGGTTGTCCCTAAATAATTCTCGACAACTGGAGCACTGAAAGCAATGAGTTTGCAATCCAACTATCCACGCGCACAGGGTTTATATGACCCTGCCAACGAGCATGATGCTTGTGGCGTTGCGATGATTGCTACGTTAAATAAAGTTGCTACTCATTCAATCGTTGCTCAAGGCCTTACTGCGCTACGAAATCTTGAACATCGTGGTGCATCTGGCGCAGAACCAGATAGCGGAGATGGCGCAGGAATTCTGATCTGCCTTCCAGATGATTTCTACCGCTCAGTTGTTGAATTCCAATTACCCAAAGAAGGTTTCTATGCAACAGGCATTGGATTTATCGAACCTGGTGCGGATGTAAAAAAATCCATTGAGTCACTCGCACAAGAAGAAGGATTGATAGTTCTTGGTTGGCGAGAATTGCCAATTAATGCGGCTTCACTTGGGAAAACAGCCGTCTCTGTCATGCCTCGTTTTGAGCAGATTTTTCTTGCAGGTGCAATGAAAGAATCTGGCATCAACTTAGATCGATTGGCATATTGTTTACGTAAACGAGCTGAGCATTCACTGCCTATTTATTTCCCGTCGCTATCCTCAAAAACTATTGTTTATAAAGGAATGCTTACAACAGGTCAATTAGAAGAATTCTTTCCAGATCTCAGTGATGAAAGAGTTATCTCTCCGCTTGCATTAGTACATTCACGTTTTTCCACCAATACATTTCCATCGTGGCCTTTGGCTCATCCTTATCGATTTATTGCGCACAATGGTGAAATCAATACGGTCAAAGGTAATCGAAATTGGATGCGTGCCCGTGAAACGCTCTTGCAGAGTGAGTTAATTCCAGGTGATATCAAGAGAATCTTTCCTATCGTTGATCCAACTGGCAGTGACTCGGCATCCTTTGATGAAGTTCTCGAACTTTTGTATTTAGGTGGACGCTCGCTTCCTCATTCAGTTTTAATGATGATTCCGGAAGCGTGGGAAAACCACACTTCTATGTCGCAAGAGCGCAGAGATTTTTACGCATTCCATGCATCACTTATGGAACCTTGGGACGGACCTGCGTGTGTCACTTTTACAGATGGTCACCAAATTGGCGCAGTGCTCGATCGAAATGGATTACGTCCTTCACGTTTCTGGATTACAAAAGATGGCTTGGTTGTTTTAGCAAGTGAAGTGGGTGTTCTTGATTTTCCTGCAGACCAGATTGCACGAAAAGGACGTTTGCAGCCAGGAAAAATGTTTCTTGTAGATATTGAACAAGGGCGCATTATTGAAGATGATGAGATCAAAGATTCCTTGGCTCGCAGCGCACCCTATGGAGAGTGGCTTCACGCAGGAATGATCAGTCTTAATGAACTGCAGCCGCGCGAACACATAATTTATCCGCACTCATCAGTTGTGCGTAGACAACGAGCATTTGGTTACACAGAAGAAGAGCTGCGAATTCTTGTAACTCCGATGGCAAAAAATGGCGCTGAACCACTTGGTTCCATGGGTACTGATTCACCAATTGCAGCTCTGTCTGAAAAACCAAGGCTTCTATTTGATTATTTTTCACAATTATTTGCCCAAGTAACTAATCCACCATTGGATGCTATTCGCGAAGAGCTTGTAACAAGTTTGGGTGGATCCGTAGGTCCAGAACACAATTTATTAGATCCAGGTCCATCATCCTGCCGACAAATATCTCTTGCGTTTCCAGTGATCGATAATGACGAATTAGCAAAAATCATTCACGTGAACGCAGATGGAGATCATCCTGGATTGTCCGCTTACGTTGTTCGTGGACTCTTTCAAGTTGCTGGCGGGGGAGACTCGCTTCGTAAACGACTAGATGAAATATGTGCAGAAGTATCTGCCGCCATTACAGAGGGTGCGCGCATAATTGTTTTATCTGACAGAGATGGCGACGCTGAGGATGCACCTATTCCTTCTTTGCTGCTTACATCTGCAGTGCATCACCATTTAATTCGCGAAAAAACTCGTACGACAGTTGGTTTAATTGTTGAAGCTGGTGACGTTCGTGAAGTTCACCATGTTGCATTACTGATTGGATATGGCGCAGCAGCAGTTAATCCATATCTTGCGATGGAGAGCGCAGAAGATCTAGTTCTCCAAGGTGTGATTACTGGTATCACCCCTGAGAAGGCTGTTCGCAATCTCATTAAAAGTTTAGGTAAAGGCGTTCTAAAAGTAATGTCCAAGATGGGCATCTCAACAATTGCTTCTTACACCGGAGCCCAAGTTTTCGAAGCAATTGGTCTTTCTCAAGATCTAGTGGATAGATACTTCACTGGTACAACTTCACGTCTTGGCGGAATTGATTTAGACATCATCGCTAAGGAGACAATTGCTCGTCACCACGTTGCTTACCCACCTGGCGGGGAAGTTCCAGGTTCTCGTAGGCTTCCAATCGGTGGCGAGTATCAATGGCGCAGAGAAGGCGAACCACATCTATTTGATCCAGAAACGGTATTTACTCTGCAGCATTCAACTCGCGCAAAGAGATACGACATTTTTAAGCGGTACACACAAAAGATTGATGAGCAGAGCAAAGAGTTAATGACTTTGCGTGGTTTGTTTGCTTTCAAAGAACGGACTCCTATTTCAATAGATGAAGTAGAACCAATTTCTGCAATCCTCAAGCGTTTTTCTACTGGTGCAATGTCATATGGATCTATTTCACAAGAAGCTCACGAAACTTTAGCAATTGCAATGAATCGCATTGGTGCCAAATCAAACACGGGCGAGGGTGGCGAAGATCCTGATCGCTATCTTCCAATGGCTAATGGCGATTCAAAGCGTTCGGCTATTAAACAAGTTGCTAGCGGACGTTTTGGTGTTACCAGTGATTACTTAGTTAATGCTGATGACATTCAAATCAAGATTGCCCAAGGTGCGAAACCAGGAGAAGGTGGACAACTACCTGGCAACAAGGTTTACCCATGGATTGCAAAGGTCAGATACTCAACTCCTGGAGTTGGATTAATTTCGCCACCACCTCACCACGATATTTATTCAATTGAAGACCTAGCTCAACTCATTCACGATTTAAAGAATGCAAATAACAAAGCACGCATTCACGTGAAGTTGGTGGCAGAAGTTGGTGTCGGAACAGTTGCAGCAGGAGTGAGCAAAGCGCATGCAGATGTTGTTCTGATTTCCGGTCATGATGGGGGCACAGGTGCTTCTCCTCTAACATCACTCAAGCACGCAGGTGCACCGTGGGAATTAGGATTGGCAGAAACTCAGCAAACCTTGCTTCTAAATGGTCTACGCGATCGCATTGTTGTACAAGCTGATGGGCAACTGAAGACTGGGCGAGATGTTGTTATTGCAGCGCTCTTGGGAGCAGAAGAATTCGGTTTTGCAACCGCGCCACTAGTTGTTTCTGGGTGCGTGATGATGCGTGTATGTCATCTAGATACTTGTCCAGTCGGTGTTGCAACGCAGAACCCAGAATTGCGCAAAAGATTTACGGGTAAACCTGAGTTCGTCGAAACATTCTTTGAATACATCGCCGAAGAAGTGCGCGAGCTCTTGGCCCAACTTGGATTTAAAACGCTGCAAGAAGCAATTGGTCATGTTGAATACTTAGACACACGCGATGCGGTTAATTACTGGAAAGCACATGGATTAAATCTTGCTCCACTGCTTATGCGTCCAGATGTTGCCAGCCCGCTTCATCGCACCACTACTCAAGATCACGGATTAGTAAACGCGCTTGATAAAAAACTCATTGAACTATCCGCTGCAGCCCTCACGAAAAAAGAATCAGTTCGTATTGATATGCCAGTACGTAACGTTAATCGCACAGTTGGAACAATGCTCGGAACAGAGATCACTCGTGCTTTCGGCGCCGATGGTCTAGAACCGGGCACAATCGATCTCACCCTTCATGGTTCATCTGGACAATCCTTAGGCGCATTTATTCCACGTGGTCTAACAATTCGTTTATATGGTGATGCAAATGATTATGTCGCAAAGGGTATTTCAGGCGGTCGCGTAATTGTTCGCCCAGATGAGAAGGCACTCTTTGCCTCACATGAAAATGTCATCGCTGGAAACGTTATTGGGTATGGCGCAACATCGGGTGAAATCTTTATTCGTGGAATGGTTGGTGAAAGATTCTGCGTGAGAAATTCAGGCGCAACTGCCATTGTTGAAGGCGTTGGAGACCATGGTTGCGAATACATGACTGGCGGTACCGTAGTTGTTCTAGGTCGCACAGGAAGAAACTTTGCAGCAGGTATGTCCGGCGGACGTGCATTCGTACTAGATGCAGTTGAAGTAAATGTAAATCAAGAGATGGTTGACATCATTGCCGTCCCTAATGAACAAAAAGAATACCTTCGTTCACTAATCTCTTCATTCGAAGTTGAAACGGGCTCTTTAATTGCGCACGAACTCTTGGCAGATTGGGATAAATCACTCTCTCGTATCTCATTGGTAATGCCACGAGATTATGCGCGCGTTCTCGCCGCAATAGAGAAAGCTAATCGCGAAGGTTTGCCGGTTGACCAGTATGTAATGGAGGTGGCCTCACTTGGCTGATCCAAAGGGATTCTTATCCACTCCACGTGAACTACCAAAGCGTCGCCCAGTTGATGTTCGCATTAAAGACTGGAACGAAGTGTATGAACCGCAGAGTTTTGAACACCTGCAAAAGCAAGCTGGTCGTTGTATGGATTGCGGAATTCCGTTCTGCCATCAAGGGTGCCCACTAGGTAATCTGATTCCAGAGTGGAATGACTTGATGTGGCGCTCTGACAAAGAGAGTGCAATTGATCGCCTTCACGCAACAAATAACTTTCCAGAGTTCACAGGTCGCCTGTGTCCTGCTCCATGCGAAACCGCATGCGTTGTTGGCATTAATGCTGACGCTGTCACAATTAAACAAGTAGAACTTCGTACCGTTGAAGAAGCATTCGGAGCTTCTAATGTAAAACCGCTGCCACCAGATCGCTTATCTGGAAAAACAGTTGCTGTAATTGGTTCTGGTCCAGCTGGTCTTGCAGTTGCACAACAGCTCACACGTGCCGGCCACACGGTTGCTGTCTTCGAGCGTGCAGAAAAAATTGGCGGTCTGCTTCGCTATGGAATTCCAGAGTTCAAAATGGAGAAACACATTGTCGATCGCAGACTTGTTCAGATGGAAAAAGAAGGTACTCGCTTTAGACCTGGCGTAAACGTCGGAGTGGATTTAACTGGCGCGCAACTCCGCTCTCGTTATGACGCAGTTGTATTAGCTGTTGGTGCTACACAATGGCGCGATCTCAATATTGCTGGCCGCGATTTCAAAGGAATTTATCAAGCGATGGAGTATTTGCCATGGGGAAACAAAGAAGCACTTGGTGAAATTACTGAACGCCCAATAAATGTTGAGGGCAAAGATGTAATCATTTTAGGTGGGGGAGATACGGGCGCTGATTGTCTAGGAACTGCAATTCGCCAAGGTGCTAAATCTGTTACTCAATTAGAAATCATGCCGCGACCAACTGATGAACGGCCATCAAGTGCACCGTGGCCAACATATCCAATGATTTTTAGAGTATCGAGTGCCCACGAAGAGTCAGATAATAGAATCTTCTCTGTTAGCACCGAGGAATTCTTAGGTGATGCTGACGGAAATTTGCGAGCACTCAAGATTGTTGAAACCGAATTCAAGGATGGAAAGTTTTCACCTGTGCCAGGAACCGAAAGAGAAATTCCTGCCCAGTTTGCATTTCTAGCAATGGGATTTACTGGCCCCGAACAGAATGCTCTTATTAAGCAACTTGAAGTAGAACTAGATGATCGCGGAAACATTAAACGCGATGCAAACTTTCAAACAACCACTGAGGGAGTTTTCGTCGCTGGAGATGCTGGACGTGGTCAATCACTCATTGTGTGGGCTATTGCAGAAGGTCGCAGCGCAGCGGCTGCAGTTGATGCATATTTAACGGAAGAAAAATCACAACTACATGCACCAATCGTTCCTACATCTCGTCCGCTTGTTTTATAGATAGGATGGACACATGCGCCACGCGAAAATAGTTTGCACAATGGGTCCAGCAGTTGAAGCTGCCGGAAAAGTTGAGCAATTAATCGCAGCTGGCATGAATATGGCTCGCCTTAATCTCTCTCACGGTTCTTACGCCGAACATCAAAGCCGAATGGATGCTGTACGAAACGCAGCCACTAAAGCAGGAGTTCCGATTGCTGTTCTAGTTGATTTACAGGGGCCAAAGATCCGCTTGGCTCGTTTTGCTAACGGTCCGCATGATTTGTCTCGCGGAGATGTGTTCACGATTACCACTGAGGAAATTGAAGGAACCAAGGATCGCGTAGGAACCACATACAAAGGATTGCCAGGGGATTGCAAAGCTGGAGATCGCATTCTTATTGATGACGGAAAAGTGACGGTAGAAGTTACATCGGTTACTAAAACTGATGTGGTTACGAAAGTTATTGAGCCAGGTGCAGTGAGCAATAACAAGGGAATTAACTTGCCCGGAGTAGCAGTCTCTGTACCTGCACTTTCTGAAAAAGATATTGATGATCTGCGCTGGGGCCTAAAGGCAGGCGCAGATTTTATTGCGCTCTCATTTGTTCGAAGCGCAGATGATATCAAAGATGTACATCGCATTATGGATGAAGAAGGAATTCGAATTCCTGTTATTGCTAAAATCGAGAAGCCGCAAGCAGTAGCAAATCTCGAGGGCATCGTTGCAGCATTTGATGGCATCATGGTTGCTCGCGGAGATCTTGGCGTTGAGCTTCCAATTGAAGATGTTCCACTAGTTCAAAAGCATTGCATCGAACTCGCTCGAGATGCAGCTAAGCCTGTCATTGTTGCAACTCAGATGTTGGATTCAATGATTACAAATTCCAGACCAACGCGCGCTGAAGCAACTGATTGCGCCAACGCAGTATTAGATGGCGCCGATGCGTTGATGCTCTCTGGGGAAACCAGTATCGGAGAGTTCGCTATAGAAGCCGTAGAAACAATGGCACGCATTATTCAGAAAACAGAAGAAGGTGGACTAGAGCGCATCCGTCCGATGATTAATTCACCACGAACAAAAGGTGGTGCAATCACAAAGGCAGCCACTGAAGTGGGCGCAATTGTTGAAGCCAAATACTTAGTTGCATTTACTCAAAGCGGAGATTCAGCTCGTCGCATGTCACGTCTTCGTTCTCCAATTCCTATTTTGGCTCTGACACCAGAAGTTGGAACCTATAACCGTCTTGCACTGACGTGGGGCGTCGAACCGATGATTACAGAGATGGTTAAGCACACTGATGACATGGTTAAGTTGGTAGACACAGTTTTGATTCAAAGCGGTCGCGCTAAAAAAGGTGAAAACGTAATGATTGTTGCAGGCTCACCTCCTGGAATTCCTGGATCAACGAACGCAATGCGCGTGCACATAGTTGGTGACGCCATAGGTGGCGTTGCCCCTGCTTATCGCTAAGCACGCTTACATTTTCTCTCACATCACTGTTTAGGGTTAGACTTTCACCACGCCTCGGTACTCCAACGGTAGAGAGGGCAGTCTCAAACACTGCATAGTGTCGGTTCGAATCCGACTCGAGGCACATGAGTACAATACGAATTTTGGTCGCAGAAGATGAAGCGCTCATTCGTATGGATTTAGTTGAGATGCTCAGTGAATCTGGTTATGAAGTTGTTGCGCAAGCAACTAACGGGGCAGAAGCAATTGAATTAGCAAAAGTGCACAAACCAGATTTAGCAATTCTTGATGTGAAGATGCCTGTACTCGATGGAATTTCTGCAGCGGAAGAAATAATTTCCATTGCGCCAGTTCTAATGCTTACAGCCTTTAGCCAAAAGGAACTCGTTGATCGTGCACGAGATGCTGGAGTAATGGCTTACGTTGTTAAACCATTTACCATCAACGATTTGATTCCATCTATTGAAATTGCAATCAGTCGACACATTCAGATGAAATCACTCGCTGATGAAGTTGCGGATTTACACGAGCGATTAGAAACTAGAAAATTAGTTGACAAAGCAAAAGGTATATTGATGCAAGCCCTTAATCTTTCAGAGCCCGAAGCCTTCTCCTGGATCCAGCGAGCAGCGATGGATCGTCGATTGAGCATGAGGGCCGTGGCTGAGGCAGTCATTTCGCCCAGCGCCGTCCCTGACGGGAAATGAGCCTTAAAAGTTTCTACTAACTAGCATTCACGCTCACTTTCACCTTGTCCGAATGCGCCTGTTGCCATTACCCTTCTCATCTCCCTGTCCCGGGACACAAGAACAGGAAAGGCAATACATGAAGAAGATCGTCTCCGCTATTGCAACTGTTGCACTCGTTGTTGGAACAGCTGTTGCTGTTGCACCAGCAGCTAACGCAGCGTGCTCTGGCAAGCTAAAGATTGCATACCAAGGTCCACTAACAGGTCCTGAAGCTGCACTAGGTATTAACGAACTTAATGGTGTGAAGTTCGCACTAAAGAAGTTCCTAGCAGCAAATAAGTCAGCTAACGTAGACCCAACAGTTTACGAAGTTGATGACCAAGGAGATCCAGCAGTTGCTGGTCCAATCGCTCCGAAGGTTGCAGCAGAAGAGTGTGTAGTTGCACTTGTTGGTCCAGCGTATTCAGGTGCATCAAAGGTTTCACTACCTGTGTACCTATCAGCAGGACTTTCAATCATTACACCATCTGCTACAAACCCAACACTTCCAACTTTTGGTAAGGAAATCTTCCACCGTGCGGTGTTGACAGATGATTACCAGGGTCCAGCAGCAGCACGTCTAATCGTGTCAAAGAACAAGAACGCAAAGGTGTTCTTGGTTAACGACGCATCTGACTATGCAGTTGGTCTACAAAAGACTGTTGACATCACACTCGCTGGCCGCGTTGTCGGTAAGGATGTAACACCAAACGGTACAACTGACTTCACAGCAACAATTGCCAAGATCAAGAAGTCAAAGGCAACTGCTGTGTTCTACTCAGGTTACTTCTCACAAGCTGCTGTATTCGTAAAGCAGCTTCGTGACTCAGGTTCAAAGATCACTTTCGCATCTGGCGACGGAACTCTTGATGATCAATTCATCAAGTTGGCACGTAAGTCAGCTGAAGGCGCTCTTCTTACAGCTCCAGCTATCCCAATGGAAACAGCATCTCCAAAGCTTGCTGCTGAAATGGTGAAGGCTGGCTGGAAGCCTGGCGTTTACACAACAGAGTCATATGACGCAGCGAACTTCTTCCTTGATGCAATCAAGGCTGGAAATACAACTCGCGCATCAATTAACAAATACGTCTCTACAAAGTCACACAAGGGTCTTTCAAAGACACTTAAGTTTGATGCTGAAGGAGAAGTATCTGGAGCTGACGTAAATGGCTTCATCGTTAAGAACGGAAAACTTGTTCTTCTAGGTGCTATCAAGTAACTAGTAAGGCAATAGTTCATCTGTAAGATCAGTCGGAGTCGGTGAGTAATCACCGGCTCCGACTCTTATAAGAATTGGGTGAGAAATGGATTTTGCACTCCTGCGTGATGCGTTTTGGGGGTTAACCTTTGATGGTTTAGCGCTTGGCGCAATTTATGCGTTGATCTCACTGGGCTACACACTTGTTTATGGCGTACTTCGCCTCATTAACTTTGCACACTCTGAAGTATTTATGATCGGTACGTTCTCCGCCCTTGTTGCATCTGGAATCATGGGCGTAAAGATAGAAGATGACCCACGTACTGGTTGGGGAATGATTTTCACGCTTTTAATATGTTTAATTGCAGCGATGATTGCATCTGCTGTTACGGCGGTTTTAGTAGAGATAATTGCCTATCGCAGGTTGCGCCAACGAGGCGCTACTAAACTAGCAACACTCATTTCAGCTATTGGAGTATCTATCTCACTAGTTGAGGCTTTTCGAATCCTTACGGATTCGCTCCCTCGTGAGTTTCCACGAATCATGGATAAGACATTCCTATTTTCTTATGCGGGCGCAGATGTTCGAAATGACAAGGTAATTGTCATCATTGCTGCTGGTTTAATGATGTTCGCACTTGAGCGTTTTATTTCAAAGTCACGTTACGGCAAAGGTATTCGTGCGGTCTCCATGGATGAAAACACAGCAACATTGATGGGTGTAAACATCAATAAAGTTATTACAGTCACCTTCCTTGCTGGAGGAGCTATGGCTGGGGCTGCGGCGTTTTTCTACATGTTAGTTTATGAAAACACATCATTTAAAGTTGGTTTCTTCTTAGGCATCAGCGCATTTACCGCTGCCGTTCTTGGTGGAATCGGAAATCTCAAAGGAGCGCTCTTTGGTGGCTTTGTTTTGGGAATTTTAGAAACATACACAAGCGCCGTCTTTGGTACAGCGTGGAAAGCTGTTATCTCGTTCTTAATTCTAGTTCTAGTTCTTTTGATTAAGCCGACAGGTTTATTTGGAGAATCAATTCAGCAGGCGAGGGTCTAATGGCTGACAAAAAGTTCCGCTACAACCTTCGCGACCACGCTGCAGAGTACTGGGAGCGCTCTCCTAAGTGGCGAAGGGTTTCGCTGGCAATTAGCTTTATCGCGTTTTTCTATGCACTTCCATTCCTCAACAACCCACTGATCAACACACCAGGTTCTGATTTCCAATCAGTTCTCTTTTATCCAGTAGGTATGTACGTGTTGATGGCTATTGGCTTAAACATTGTTGTTGGTAAAAGCGGTCTTCTAGATCTGGGTTACGTTGCGTTCTTTGCAATCGGCGCCTACACAATGGCGATTCTGGGAACACATACTTCATTGAATTTTTGGGAGATTCTTCCAATCGGTATTGCACTCTCTATGATTTCAGGTGTTTTACTCGGAACTCCAACACTTCGTCTTCGCGGTGACTACTTAGCCATCGTGACACTTGGTTTCGGCGAAATTGTTCGTATTGTTGCTGTAAACATTGAAGCAATTGGTGGTCCACGCGGTATCGCTGGAATTCCAACTCCGCCAGATCTGTTCAAGGCTAAATTCACAATTCTGGATCCAAAGCCTTATTACTGGGTCCTGCTTACTTTCACATTGTTAACTATTTGGATGGTACGTCGCATGGCTGCACGTCGACCAGGTCGCGCATGGGATGCAATTCGCCAAGATGATGATGTTGCACAGTTGATGGGCGTTAACACTTTGAAGTACAAAGTTTGGGCCTTCGTGCTTGGCGCAGCTGTGGCTGGCGCAGGCGGAGTGCTCTATGCATCTCAAATTCTTTCAATTGTTCCAGATCAATTTAGTTTAAACGTTTCAATTTTAATTTTGGCGTGTGTAGTTTTCGGCGGAATTGGAAACGTATGGGGCGTGATTTTTGGAGCAGTGCTACTAGCCTTTACTCCAGAGCGTATTCGTTTCTTAAGCCAACCACGTATTTTGGTATTTGGTATCGCACTCGTTGTGATGATGAATCTACGCCCAGATGGTATTTTGCCGAAGAAAAAGCGTGAACACTTTGATCCAAATTGGAAAACTGTTGAAGAATCTGGTGAAGGAGAGATCAAGTAATGTCAGATAATTTGCTCGAACTCAAAAACATCACCATGAAATTTGGTGGAGTCACAGCTCTTAATGAAGTAAATCTCCATGTGAAAAAAGGTGAAATAGCTGCCCTTATTGGTCCAAATGGTGCTGGTAAGACCACGGTCTTTAACGTTGTCACTGGCGTCTACAAACCAACATCTGGTGAAGTTAACTTCAATGGTCAATCTTTGATTGGTAAGAAACGTTATCAAGTAACCAAGATGGGTATAGCTCGAACATTTCAGAATATTCGCCTCTTTGGAGAGAGCACTGCACTCGAAAACGTTGTTACAGGAGCAGACGTTCACTCTAAGTCTGGTGTTGTTGGAGCGATTTTCGGTACACCGCGATCACGTCGTGAAGAAAAGGCTGCGGTAGAACGCGGAATGGAATTGCTTGCTTTTATGGGACTTAAGCACCGTGCAGGACAGCTAGGAAAGAATTTGCCTTACGGTGATCAACGACGTCTTGAAATTGCTCGCGCATTAGCAACTAATCCGCAGCTGCTCTTGCTTGACGAACCTGCTGCAGGATTTAACCCGGCAGAAAAAGTAGCTCTTGCAGCAACTATTCGAAAAATTAGAGATGCTGGGTACACAGTTCTTCTCATTGAGCACGACATGTCACTCATAATGGATATTTCAGATCGTGTTGCGGTTTTGGACTTCGGTCAGAAGATTGCTGATGATGTTCCAAAAGTTGTTCAAAATGACCCTCGTGTTATCGAAGCGTATTTAGGAGCACCTGCTGATGCGTCTTGAAATTAAAGATCTACACGTTCACTACGGCAAAATCGAAGCCATTAAAGGCGTCAGCGTCACGGTTAATGAAGGTGAGATTGTCACCTTAATTGGTGCAAACGGTGCTGGAAAAACTACGATGCTCAAAACTATTTCAGGTCTTCGTCCTGTATCTAGTGGCCAGATTATCTTCAATGGTGAAGATATCTCGAAGATGCCTGCACATAAGCGTGCTGATTTAGGTTTAGCTCAAGCACCAGAAGGTCGTGGAATTTTTATCGGTATGAACGTCTTGGAAAACCTTGAGATGGGTAAGTACAACCGTAAAAGCCGTAAATCTGAGATGAGTGAGGATCTAGAAAAGGTATTCCACTTGTTCCCACGCTTGAAGGAACGTATCTCGCAAATCGGTGGAACGCTTTCAGGCGGAGAGCAACAGATGCTTGCAATTGGTCGCGCACTAATGGCACGTCCTAAAGTTTTGTTGCTTGATGAACCTTCAATGGGTCTTGCTCCGTTGATGATTGCAAATATCTTTAACATCATCACTGAAATCAATAAGACAGGAACCACGATTCTTCTTGTAGAACAAAATGCTCAGCAAGCTTTGCAACGAGCTCATCGTGCCTACGTTCTAGAAGTGGGCCATGTTGTTAAGGAAGCAAAGGCTTCAGACTTGCTTAACGATCCTGCTGTTCGTGCGGCATACCTCGGAACAGGCGCTCACTAACTTTTAAGTTTTAGCGTTCTGCAAGAATTAAACAAGTAATTCGAGCGGTGCAAGTGCGCTGTCCTTCATCATTTGTAATCACAATGTCATAGCAGCACATTGTTTTGCCCAATGAAACTGCTGTGGCAACACCAGTAACAATTCCCTTGGTCGCAGATTTATGATGTGTTGCGTTGATATCAACGCCAACGATTCTGCGATTTGGTCCAGCATGTAACTGAGTGCCAACTGAACCAAGACTTTCTGCCAATACAACATTGGCGCCACCATGTAACAAACCAACTGGTTGCGTATTTCCTTCAACGGGCATTGTTGCTACAAGGCGTTCGGGGGATGCTTCGATAATCTCGATTCCCATTTTCTTATCGAGAGCACCACTGCCACGTTCGCGGATTAATGCTAGAAAGTCTGCTTGTTCCATGGGTCGAAGTCTAACTTGCCTCATAGGATGCGGGCATGACCAAACGCCTGCTTTTAATCGATGGTCACTCCATGGCATATCGAGCATTCTTTGCTCTGCCCGCTGAGAATTTCACGACAGCCCAAGGCCAACATACGAACGCAATTTATGGTTTTGCCACGATGTTGATTTCACTCATCAAGGAAGAAAAACCAACTCATATTGCTGTCGCTTTTGATGTTTCCCGAAAAACCTTTAGAACTGAGATCTTTCCCGAATATAAAGCCAATCGATCAAAGACACCGGATGAGTTTCGCTCTCAGATGAGTTATCTGCACGAGCTCGTAAGCGCGTTTGGAATTCAGCAATTTGAAATTGAAGGCTATGAAGCAGATGACATCATCGCAACGATTACAAAGCGTGCTGAGAAAGAAAAGTGCGAAGTTCTTATCTGCACAGGGGATAGGGATAGTTTTCAATTAGTTAATGACCAAACAACTATTCTGTATCCAAAACGTGGTGTGAGCGAAATGTCTCGAATGACACCGGAAGCTGTTATTACCAAATACGGAATGAGCGCGGAACAGTACCCAGACTTCGCAGCCTTACGCGGAGACCCCAGCGATAACTTGCCATCGGTTCCGGGCGTTGGCGAAAAGACTGCAGCAAAGTGGATTGTAGATTTCGGTTCACTGAAAAATTTGCTTTCAAATGTAGATACCTTGGGTGGCAAAGTCGGTCAATCCCTGAGGGATAACATCGATAATGTCATTCGCAATCGTGAACTGACTCAACTTGTTCATGATGCACCTATGGATTTTCAAATCGATGCGCTGCTTTGGAGTGGCCCTAAAGAAGAACTCATTACTCCGCTCTTTGAAAAATTGGAGTTTAGAACTCTCAAGGAGCGTTTGGCTCCGCTTCTAAAGAAATCTCCAGAGAAATCTAAATCAACACCAACACCTGACACCCTATTTGAAACTCCTTTTGATGCATCTATTCTCACTCCCGAAGAAGCAACCAAGAGAATCTCCGAGCACACAGGAGAAATTGCAATTGCTTTTGAAGTTGTTGAAGAAAAGATGCATCGCTACTGCGTTGCGCTAAATCGCCAAGACTCTTTTATAGTTCACTCAAATCAGATGGGCTCATGGGCGACAGATGCAAAAGTTTTTAAAATTGCACATGACGCTAAATCTGTGGCTCGAAATTATCCGTTGACGAGCATCGCATTTGATACCAACCTCGCTGCTTACCTACTGAATCCAGGTACTCGCAGCCTAGATTTCAGCGACATCATCGAACGATGGGGCGATGGAACACAAATAGATCAAGGTTCTCCAGAAGCTGCTTTACATTCGCGCGCTCGATTGCTCTTTACCTTACGAGATTCTCTTTCGAAAGAACTTAAAGAGCGAGAACTAGAAAGTCTGTTTGATGAACTCGAGATGCCGATCTCCGAATTATTGGCAATTATGGAGAGCAGGGGCATAGCAGTAGATAGAAAGAAGTTGGAATCTTTGGCTGTGTTTTTCGAAAAGGAGAGTGCGGTTCAGACAAAGATTGCACATGAAGCAGTTGGCCATGAGTTCAATTTAGCCTCGCCAAAGCAGTTGCAAATTGTTCTATTTGACGAACTAAAACTGCCGAAAACCAAGAAGATTAAGACCGGGTATACAACGGATGCCGATGCCCTTAATTGGTTATTTGAAAAATCTAAACATCCTGTATTGGCCGCGATGTTGCGTGTTCGTGAAACTAAAAAATTAGGCGCAACAGTAGAAGGATTGCTCGCAGAAACAACAAAAGCTAACCGTATTCACACTCACTTTGCTCAGACAGTTGCAGCTACTGGTCGCTTATCTTCCGTTGGTCCGAACTTGCAAAACATTCCAGTGCGCACCGAAGAGGGACGGCAGATTCGAGAGTGCTTCATTGCCGGTTCTGGTTATGAGTCTTTACTGACCGCTGATTACAGCCAGATTGAAATGCGAATAATGGCTCACTTATCTAATGATGCCGCGTTGCTTAAAGCTTTCGAATCGGGCGAGGATTTACACGCAAGTGTGGCTGGATTGGTTTTCGGAGTTAAACCAAGTGAAGTAGATCCTGAGATGAGACGCCAGATGAAGGCAATGTCTTATGGCTTAGCTTATGGATTAAGCGCTTACGGTTTAGCTGCACAATTAGATCTATCCGCCAGTGCTGCGCAAGATTTGATGAATAAATACTTTATTCGCTTCGGTGGAATCCGTGATTATTTAAGTGATGTAGTTGAGCAAGCACGTAAAGTCGGATACACCCAAACAGTTATGGGCCGTAGACGTTATTTGCCCGATCTCAGTAGTGATAATCGCCCTCGTCGAGAGATTGCAGAACGAATGGCTTTGAATGCTCCAATCCAAGGTTCAGCAGCTGACATCATTAAAAAAGCGATGCTCAATGTTGCATCCCTAATAAGTGAGAACAAGTTGAAGTCTCAATTGTTATTACAAGTTCATGATGAGTTGATATTTGAAGTAGCGCCAGGGGAGCAGGAAGTTCTCGGTGACTTAGTGCGCAAGGGCATGGGTAGCGCTTTCAAGTTAAAAGCACCACTAGATGTCAGTATCGGAATAGGTTCAAGTTGGAACGAAGCCGCACACTAATTAGTTGTTGGCAGATTATCTTTCATGGCTTCAAGGTCCTCTTCAGATTCAGGAATTCTGTCAGCTTCTTTTAACCTTTCTCTACCGAGAGATAACACAATGAAGCCAAGGCCGATGCATACTGATGTTGTTGCAAGTACAAGTCTTGGTGAAAATAACTCTGATAAGTAACCACCAAGTGCTGCTCCAAGTGCCATGAACGAACCTTCAACGCTCCATAACCAACCCAAAGCTGCGGTTTGCGAACCTTTTGGACGTACAGCTTCCATAACTTCCCAGTAGAAAACTTGAATCGCTCCACCAACTAAACCGAGTGCGGCACCAAAGATCGCCATGGACCAACCAGGGTAAGTAAATGCAATGGGAATAGATACAAAGAACCAAATTAAATAAGTTTTACGCATTGTCGAAAGCGCTGATCGGTTCTTTGAAACTAATCCAGCTAATAAACCACCAATTACGTTAGCGATTCCCATAGATGCAAAGATCCATGCAGTCCGCTGAGGAACACTTTCGAGCGTTGCAAACGCAGGGACAGCAACATCAAAGAGTCCCCAGCCAAAACCAATAAAGCATCCTTCAATCATCAAGAGTTGAAGTGGCTTCGACCTCAATAAAGATACGGCGCCCTTAACTTTCTTCTCCGGTATCCAATTTCGTGAAATAGATGTGAGTCCTAGTGCAGTTCCTCCGATGAACATCAACGCAGAAGCTGTTGCTAAAGCCGAACCAGGATGTGAAGACAGGGCTAGTGATGTTGCAAGCACTGGACCAATGACAAAAGCAAAGTTCATCATCGTTGAATCAGCTGCGTAGGCAACTCTTAAAAAATCTGGTGTGACAACGTCTTTCCAAAGTGGTCTTACGGAAAGATTAATCGGTGGAGCGGTTATACCGAGAACAAATGCTGCGATGAGTAAAACGTTACGATCTTGAGCCATATTGAGCGCAAGGAGCATTCCGGCATAACACGGAACAAATATTCGAAGTGGCCATTTTTGGCCCCACTTATCCATGATTGAACCGCGGATACCTGCAGTAAGAGAACCAGCCACAGAGTTAATTCCAATGGCTAACCCTGCGATTGCGACGGAGTTAGTTTCTTGTTCCGTTTTGAAAAAAATTGCCAAACTAATCATTCCGTAAGAGATGCGCGCCGGAAGGGCAGTCAAAATAAGCACCCACGCGTTAGGGAATCGAAGTAGTTCTCTATATCTCTGCATTTCACGCGATTCTATCCATCAACACCTAGGGTGAGGCCTCTCTATACGCACGGATTTATACGCACGGAATTGACCCATGGACGCGAAAAACCGTACCCTTAGCGCTCCCTGTCCCTACTACTCATCTATCCCTACGGAGCATTTTGACTACTTCACCAGTAATTGCAGTTAATGACATTGGATCAGCGGCAGATTTCTTAGCCGCAATCGAAGGAACAATCAGAAATTTTAACGACGGAGATCTCGTCGAAGGCACAGTTGTTCAAGTAGATCGCGAAGAAGTACTTGTTGATATTGGTTACAAGACAGAAGGCGTTATTCCTTCTCGCGAATTATCGATCCGTCACGATGCAGACCCAAATGAGATTGTAAAAGTTGGCGACAAGATTGAAGCATTAGTTCTTCAAAAAGAAGATAAAGAAGGTCGATTGATTCTTTCCAAGAAGCGCGCACAATACGAACGCGCATGGGGAGATATCGAAGGCAAGAAAGAGCGCGACGAAGTTGTTATCGGAACAGTTATTGAAGTTGTTAAGGGTGGTCTCATCGTTGACATCGGTCTTCGTGGCTTCCTTCCAGCATCTCTCGTTGAAATGCGCCGTGTACGCGACCTGACTCCATACATTGGCAAGCAGGTTGAAGCACGCATCATCGAATTAGATAAGAACCGCAACAACGTTGTTCTGTCACGTCGTGCGTTCCTAGAACAAACACAATCTGAATCACGTACAACATTCCTTAACCAACTACAAAAGGGTCAAGTACGTTCAGGTGTGGTCTCATCAATCGTTAACTTCGGTGCATTCGTTGACCTTGGTGGCGTAGATGGTTTGGTTCACGTTTCAGAGCTTTCATGGAAGCACATCGATCACCCAGGTGAAGTTGTTGAAGTGGGCGATGAAGTAACTGTTGAAGTTCTTGAAGTTGATTTCGAGCGCGAACGCGTTTCACTCTCTCTTAAGGCAACACAAGAAGATCCATGGCAAGCATTTGCTCGCACACACACAATCAATCAGGTTGTTCCAGGTGTTGTGACCAAGCTTGTTCCATTCGGAGCATTCATTCGTGTGCACGAAGGTATCGAAGGTCTAGTTCATATCTCTGAATTAGCAGAACGTCACGTAGAAATTCCTGAGCAAGTTGTTCAAGTAGATGACGAACTTTTTGTAAAGATTATTGATATCGATCTAGAGCGTCGTCGTATCTCACTTTCACTCAAGCAAGCTAACGAAGGACAAGAAGTTGAGATTGAAGCATTCGATCCAACTCAATACGGAATGTCTGCTCGTTACGATGCTGAAGGTAAGTTCATTTATCCAGAAGGTTTTGACGCTGACACTCAAGAGTGGAAGCCAGGATATGAATCTCAACGCGAAGCGTGGGAAAAAGAATATGCAGTTGCACAAGAGCGTTTCCTAGCGCACAAGAAGCAAAAGGCTGAAGCTAAAGCTGCTGACGCTGCTGCAACACCTGTCGAGGTAGCAGCAGAGTAATTTCTAGTGGCCTTCGTTGTAGGACTCACTGGCGGTATTGGTTCGGGTAAATCCCTGGCTGCGCAATTCTTTTCGCAGTTAGGTGCACTCGTTATTGATGCTGATCAACTAGCACGTTCTGCTATTGAAAGAGGTTCAGAAGGTTTTGATGAAGTTCTACTTCGATTCGGTGACACTGTATTAAAAAATGGTGACATCGATCGAGTAGCACTTGGTCAGATTGTCTTTGAGAATCCACAAGCCAAGAAAGATCTCGAAGAGATCATTCACCCACGAATTCGCGCTGAGTTCGAAGAAGCTGTCGCCAGTTTAAATCCAGGTCAAATTATGGTTTACGAGATTCCGCTTCTCGTTGAAACCAATGCTGCGGATCGTTTTGATTTCGTCATCACCGTCGAATCAGATCCAGAACTGCGAAGGCAACGGCTGCGTGCTCGAGGAATGTTTCACTCTGATATTGAGAAGAGAATGGCATCACAGGCCACCGAAGAAGAACGTAGAGCTGTGGCTGATTGTGTTCTCACAAATGATGGCACTGAAGATGATTTGTTGCGCCAAGTAGAAAATATCTGGGAATCAACAATTTTGCCTCGCGCGCAAATTTAGTGCCCCGCGGATAGAGTTAGGCACATGCGCCCAATTACTGATCTTCAAAGGCGAGTCGAGCCTTTCCAGGTCATCAGTGATTACGTTCCTGCCGGAGATCAGCCTGCTGCAATTGAAGAAATTGTTAAACGCATTAATGCTGGAGTGCAGGATGTTGTTCTCTTAGGTGCCACCGGAACCGGTAAATCTGCAACAACTGCGTGGATGATTGAGAAATTACAACGTCCAACATTGGTCCTTGCACCAAATAAAACATTAGCCGCCCAGCTAGCAAATGAGTTTCGAGAGTTACTGCCCAATAACGCTGTTGAGTATTTTGTTTCATATTACGACTATTACCAACCAGAGGCGTACGTCCCTCAGACAGATACCTTTATTGAGAAGGATTCCAGTGTCAATGACGAGGTAGAACGCCTTAGACACTCTGCAACAAACTCACTATTAACGCGTAGAGATGTTGTTGTAGTTGCGACAGTTTCGTGTATTTATGGACTTGGAACACCTCAAGAATACGTGGATCGAATGATCAAATTGCGGGTGGGCGATGAAATAGAGCGAAACGTTCTGCTGCGCCGATTCGTAGATGTGCAATACAAACGTAATGACATGGCTTTTGAACGTGGAACTTTTAGAGTTCGTGGTGACACCATCGAAATTATTCCGATGTATGAGGAGTTAGCACTTCGCATCGAGATGTTCGGAGATGAAATCGAGCGAATTACTACGCTCAATCCACTCACCGGTGAAATCGTTCGCGAAGAGCAAGAGATGTATGTCTTTCCTGCAACTCACTATGCAGCGGGACCGGAAACTATGAAGCGGGCGATGGGGGACATCACCGATGAACTTCAGATTCAGCTCAATCTATTTGAAAAACAAGGCAAGTTACTAGAAGCGCAACGACTAAGGATGCGCACAACCTTCGACTTAGAAATGATGGAGCAGTTAGGTTTTTGTTCTGGAATTGAGAATTATTCGAGGCACCTTGACGGACGCGAACAAGGCTCCGCGCCAAACTGTTTGTTGGATTATTTCCCCGAAGATTTCCTTGTTGTCATAGATGAGAGTCACGTGACTGTTCCTCAAATCGGTGCAATGTATGAAGGCGATGCTTCCCGTAAACGAACTCTTGTCGAACATGGTTTCAGATTGCCGAGTGCACTTGATAACCGACCATTAAAGTGGCCAGAGTTTTTAGATCGCGTCGGACAAAAGGTTTATCTCTCAGCAACGCCTGGACCTTATGAACTTGGTAAAGTAGAAAACGATGTTGTTGAGCAAGTTATTCGCCCAACCGGACTTGTAGATCCCCAGATTGTTCTTAAACCAATTAAAGGTCAGATTGATGATCTATTGGCGGAAATAAAGATTCGTACAGAGCGCAATGAACGCGTCTTAGTTACAACCCTGACAAAGAAGATGTCCGAAGACCTCACTGAGTATCTTCAGGAAAAGGGAATCAAGGTTGAATATCTCCATTCAGAAGTAGATACCTTGCGAAGAGTCGAGTTATTGCGCGAGCTTCGTTCAGGTCAATTTGATGTGCTGATCGGTATTAACTTACTTCGCGAAGGTTTAGATTTACCTGAGGTATCACTTGTAGCAATTTTAGATGCGGATAAAGAAGGATTCCTCCGCTCTGCTACATCATTGATTCAAACTATTGGTCGTGCGGCTCGAAATGTATCCGGCGAAGTTCACATGTACGCGGACAACATAACTAAATCAATGGCAAAAGCTATCGATGAAACTAATCGCCGTAGAGCGAAACAAGTTGCCTATAACCTCGAGCGGGGAGTCGATCCACAACCGTTGCGAAAGAAGATTGCTGATATTACAGATCTCATTAATCGTGAAAGCGATGACACTGATGAGCTACTTGCATCTGGCCGTAAATCTAAGTCAGCAGCCGCGCCGCCAATTGGCCTGCGCAGTAAGAACGCTGGTTCTTTGCCTCGCCAAGAATTAATCGCGTTGATAGAGTCGCTCACTGACCAGATGAGAAGTGCGGCAGCAGAACTTTCTTTTGAATTAGCAGCCAGATTGCGCGACGAAATCCGTGATTTGAAGAAAGAACTTCGTGCGATGCAAGAAGCGGGGCATTGATGAGCATCGACAAGTTAATTGTTCGTGGTGCCCGCGAGCACAACCTCAAAGATGTTTCAATTGAGTTACCGCGTGAATCACTTATTGTTTTTACTGGTTTATCTGGTTCTGGAAAATCAAGCCTTGCTTTTGACACAATCTTTGCTGAAGGGCAGCGCAGATATGTTGAATCTCTATCAGCCTATGCTCGCCAATTCTTGGGGCAAATGGATAAGCCCGATGTCGATTTCATCGAAGGATTATCTCCAGCAGTCTCAATTGATCAGAAATCAACAAACCGAAACCCTCGTTCAACAGTTGGAACAATTACTGAAGTTTATGATTACTTGCGCTTACTCTTTGCGCGCGCAGGTCGCCCACACTGTCCAAGCTGTGGCAAAGCGGTTTCTAGACAAACTCCACAACAAATTGTTGATCAAATTCTCACCATGCCGGCAACTACCAAATTCCAAGTTTTGGCCCCAGTGGTTCGAGCGCGTAAAGGCGAATTTGTAGATCTCTTTGCCGAACTTATTGCCTCCGGTTACGCACGTGCACGTATTGATGGAGAGATTGTTGCCTTAAGTGATGCGCCGAAGTTAAAGAAACAAGAAAAACACACCATCGAAGTTGTAGTTGATCGCTTAAGCGCTAAACCTGAATCAAAATCACGCTTAACAGATTCGATCGAAACTGCTCTCAAATTAGCTTCTGGAATAGTTTTGTTAGATTTTGTAGACGCAAAAGGCGCGGATAAAGAACGCACTTTCAGTGAACATCTTGCTTGTCATGATTGCAATCTTTCTTTCGAAGAGTTAGAGCCGCGCTCATTTTCATTTAACTCTCCGTTTGGAGCCTGCCCTGAGTGCACAGGAATTGGCACAAAGTTAGAAGTAGATGAAGAACTGATTATTCCCGATGATTCAGTTTCAATTTATGAAGGAGCTATTGCTCCATGGGCGGGTGGACAATCTGCGGAATACTTCGTGCACCTACTTGAGGCGTTGTCCGAGGACATCAAGTTCTCACTTAACACGCCATGGAAGCGTCTGCCAGAAAAAGCACGTAATGCAATTATTAATGGTTACGAATACGAAGTACATGTTAAGTACAAGAATCGTTATGGACGCGTACGCAATCACACAAGTGGTTTTGAAGGTGTGGTTCCTTTTATTCATAGACGTCACGGCGAAACTGATAGCGATTACAGTCGCGAGAAGTATGAATCATACATGCGAGAGATTCCTTGTTCTGTTTGTAAGGGTGCTCGTTTAAAGCCTGAAGTACTTGCTGTAACTGTTGGCGACTTATCTATTGCGCAGATTTGCGAACTCTCTATTGCTGATTGCGCAGAGTTTTTAAAGAAGATCTCTCTAAATGCTCGTGAAGCCCAAATCGCCGAGCGCGTGATGAAAGAGGTAAATGCACGACTAGGTTTCTTACTAGATGTTGGTCTTGACTACCTATCACTTGCGCGTCCGGCGGCCACTTTATCTGGTGGAGAAGCGCAACGAATCAGACTTGCTACTCAAATTGGATCAGGCTTGGTTGGCGTTCTCTACGTATTGGATGAACCAAGTATCGGTTTGCATCAACGTGATAACAGAAGATTAATTGACACGCTCACACGTCTACGCGATTTGGGCAACACGTTGATTGTTGTTGAACATGATGAAGAAACAATTCGCACCGCAGATTGGATCGTGGATATTGGTCCAGGTGCAGGCGAGCATGGTGGCAAAGTTGTTGTATCAGGGGATTACCAATCTCTGATTGACTCCAAAGAGTCGATTACTGGTGCATATTTAAGTGGCCGCAAATCCATTGCAATTCCAAGCAAACGTCGACCACTTGATGCGAAGCGAAAACTTACAGTTAAGGGCGCAAAAGAAAACAACCTTAAAGATATCGATGTTGATCTTCCGCTCGGTGTTTTTGTATCCGTTACCGGTGTCAGTGGTTCAGGTAAATCCACTTTAGTTAACGATATTTTGTATAGCGTCTTAGCAAACAAACTAAATGGCGCACGCATTGTTCCTGGACGACACCGATCTGTGAGTGGAGTTGATCTATTAGACAAGGTAGTACACGTTGATCAATCGCCAATCGGACGTACGCCACGTTCTAATCCTGCAACTTACACGGGCGTATTCGACAAGGTTCGTGCTCTCTTCGCCGAAACCACTGAAGCCAAGGTTCGCGGATATCAACAAGGACGTTTCTCTTTTAACGTAAAAGGTGGACGCTGCGAGAACTGTTCGGGGGATGGAACCATCACGATTGAGATGAATTTCTTGCCTGATGTTTATGTTCCTTGCGAAGTGTGTCATGGTGCCAGATACAACCGTGAAACTCTTGAGGTTCATTACAAGAATAAAACAATTGCCGACGTCTTGAACATGCCTATCGAGGAAGCCCACATTTTCTTCGAGTCAGTGCCGACAATTGCTAGGTACTTAAAGACCCTATGTGATGTCGGTTTGGGCTATGTTCGCTTAGGACAATCTGCACCGACTCTTTCTGGCGGAGAAGCGCAGCGAGTTAAGTTGGCTACAGAACTACAACGCAGATCTACGGGTCGAACAATTTATGTACTAGATGAACCAACTACTGGTCTGCACTTTGAAGACGTTAACAAATTACTCGGCGTACTCAATCGTTTGGTCGATACTGGCAATACAGTCGTTGTCATCGAACACAATTTAGATGTCATCAAATCATCTGACTGGGTAATCGATATGGGTCCAGAAGGTGGTTTCCGAGGTGGAACTGTCGTTGCAGAAGGAACGCCAGAAGATGTAGCAAAAGTCAGCGCAAGTTACACAGGACAGTTCTTAGCTGAGATTTTAAAGACTAATCGAAAAGCTCCTGCGAAGAAGAAGTAATCATGGCCGATCCAGCCAGTTATCGTCCTACTGATATCCCAGAAGAAGCTGGTGTGTATCGTTTCTATAACGACAGTGACAAAGTTATTTATGTTGGTAAGGCAAAGAATCTAAAGAATCGTTTGAGTTCTTATTTTGGAAGCAACCTTGCTCATAAAACCTATCGAATGGTTCACGAAGCTGTACGTGTGGATTGGACTGTGGTCAACACAGAACTCGAAGCGCTAGCACTGGAATTTTCTTGGATAAAGCAATACCACCCAACGTATAACGTTCAATTCAAAGATGATAAGTCATACCCATATTTGGCTATTTCTATTGCCGATGAATATCCCCGAATTTTTGTAACTCGCAAAGAGAAGCGTCCAGGTTTGAAGTATTTTGGACCATATACAAATGCCTGGGCCCTGCGAAACACTTTCGATATTTTGTTAAAGGTCTTTCCTGTTCGCTCCTGCACGGCAGGGAATTTTCAACGTGCTCAAAAGAGCAAGCGTCAGTGTTTGTTGGGGGATATCGGTAAATGCGCTGCTCCATGTGTTGGATGGGTATCTACAGAAGAGCATAAGGAAATTGTTCATAAATTGGATGCATTCATGGAAGCAGGTATGCAGGATTTGCTTCCGGCGCTTCAATCTGAAATGGAACTGGCATCTTCACGTGAAGAGTTTGAAAGAGCCGCACGAATTAGGGATCAAATCGAATCATTTGAAAAGGCACAACGCTCCACACAAGGAAATCTCTCTGATGAGTTAGATGGTGATTTCATTGCCATACATGAAGAGGGTCTTCATGCGGCAGGTTCCATATTTATGTTGCGTCGAGGTTCTATCAAAGGTTCTCGTTCGTGGATTGTTAATCAAGAACTCGCCCTTGAGGGAGATGATCAATGGGCTTCATTGCTCTTTTCAATTTATGGGGGAGAGAGCACAGAGATACCTTCCACAATCTATTTGAACTCAGAACCTGCAGATACGCAAGCGCTTGAACAATGGCTCTCCTCTCTTTCTCAATCGAAAGTAACTCTGAAGGTTCCGCAACGTGGTGACAAAGTAGAACTGCTGGAAACCGTAAAGAGAAATGCTCACTACGCTCTTGTGCAGTTCATGAGTAAGAGAGCAAGTGATGCTGCAGTTTCAGGTAAGGCTCTGCTGGAAATTGAAGAAGAACTTAGCTTGGCAAAGACTCCGCTGCGAATTGAATGTTTCGATATTTCCAATATCTCAGGAACATCCGTTGTGGCTTCAATGGTTGTCTTCGAAGATGGCATCGCCAAGAAGAGTGAATACCGTCGATTCATCATCGACACAACAGAAGGTTTTGATGACACCC
>Ga0214168_1000049_pt1 | contig 44414 bp, 42 predicted proteins | sample LakMenepilimnion_FD_153002 | JGI IMG/M metagenome (GOLD analysis project Ga0214168, IMG submission 153002) | Freshwater microbial communities from Lake Mendota, WI - Practice 29OCT2010 epilimnion v4 | ecosystem: Environmental > Aquatic > Freshwater > Lake > Epilimnion/Euphotic zone | place: Lake...
GTGTTGAAACTGGAGCTGGTGTTGAAACTGGAGCTGGTGTTGAAACTGGAGCTGGTGTTGAAACTGGGGCAGGAGTTGTTGCCTTTGCGGGTGATCCTGATTCTGAAATAACTGCAAGCTCTGCACCAACTGCAACAGTTGAATCAACTTGAACAACAATTTTTTGTAATACTCCAGCAACTGGAGATGGAATTTCTGTGTCAACTTTGTCGGTAGAAACTTCTAGAAGTGGTTCATCAACGGCAATCTGATCGCCCTCTTTTTTAAGCCAACGCGTAACTGTTCCCTCTGTTACTGATTCGCCAAGTGCAGGCATGGTTACTGAAAATGTCATTTGCTTCCAACCTTTCTATTAACCATAGCCAAATTACCCGTGAGCATGAAGCGGCTTACCAGCCAGGGCTAAGTGTGCCTCACCCATGGCCTCTGACAAGGTTGGATGGGCATGGATGTGTTGCGCAACATCGGCAGCATCAGCCTCCCAGTTGAATATTAATTGCGCCTCAGCCAATAATTCACCAACTCTTGAGCCAACCATGTGAATACCAAGGATTGGACCATTTTTCTTGGCAACCAATTTAACTGACCCGGCAGTTTTCAAAATATTTGCTTTGCCATTTCCAGCCAAATCATAATTTAGTTCAACCACATCATTTCCAGCAGCTTTAGCTGCAGCAGTTGTTAGTCCAACTGATGCCACCTCAGGTTCAGAGTATGTAACTCGCGGAACGCCATCATAATTAATCGCACGTGGATTTAATCCAGCAATCTCTTCGGCCACCATAATTCCTTCAGCAAAACCAACATGGGCAAGTTGTAAGGTAGGAATTAGATCACCCACCGCCCAAACTCCTGGCACATTGGTACGGCACTTGTTATCGACCAATACATAACCACGATCCATCTTTATGCCAGCCTCTTCATAACCAAGACCTGCTGAAACTGGACCTCGACCAACTGCTACTAACAAAATATCGGCAGAGAACTCTTTGCCATCTTCCAAAGTAATCTTCACACCTTTTTTGCCTGACTCTGCTGATTTGAATTTAACCCCAAGCTCAAAATTAATTCCCCGTTTACGGAAAGCTCGTTCTAACTGCTTGCTAGAAGACTCATCCTCTAATGCAACAAGGTGATTAAGTCCCTCAATTATTGTTACCTCAGCACCGAAAGATTTCCAAACAGATGCGAACTCACAGCCAATTACTCCGCCGCCTAAGACAATTACAGATTTAGGAACATAATCAAGTTTGATTGCCTGCTCGCTGGTAATGATTTGCTTTCCATCGATCTCAAGGCCAGGCAAGGTTTTAGGATATGAACCGGTTGCAAGAATTACATTCTTGCCTGTGTATTTAGTTCCATTGACCTCAACTGAGTTATTTGAAACCAATTTACCGGAGCCTTGTACATATGTAACATTTCTAGATTTAACTAAACCCTCTAATCCTTTATGAAGTTTGGCAATCACTCCATCTTTATAAGTGTTAACAGCTGGCATATCCATAGAATGAAAATCAGCCTTTACACCAAACTCACTAGCATGGCGGGTGTTATCTGCAATCTCACCAGCATGTAACAAAGCCTTGGTTGGGATACATCCTTTATGTAGGCAGGTTCCGCCTAATTTATCTTTCTCAATCAATACAACCTTTTGGCCCAGTTGAGATGCACGAAGTGCTGCGGCATATCCACCACTGCCGCCACCGAGAATTACTAGATCAAAATCGGCCATGAGGTAATCCTGCCACGAATTGACCCTGCTGATAAACCAGCCAGTTTGCCGACATTATGATTGTGATGAAGCCAACTCAGCTAATTGCACAAGTGAGCGCAGACCGATACCGGTGCCACCAACTGGCGTATAGCCATGTGCATTTTTTTCATTGTAAGCAGGCCCTGCAATATCCAAGTGAAGCCATGGAGTTTGCGGGTCAATAAACTCTTTCAAGAATAAACCAGCCACCAACATTCCACCCATTCGATCGCCAATGTTTGCTAGATCGGCAACCGGGGAGTCAAGTGATGCTCTAAGTTCTACTGGAAGTGGCATTGGCCAAAATGATTCACCAGCAATCTCAGCTGCTAATAAAAACTGACTACTAAACTCTTCATTGTTGGTCATTACTGCAGAGGTTCTAGTGCCAAGTGCTACCACTTGTGCTCCGGTCAATGTTGCAACATCAATAATTCCGTCCAACCCTCCAGATTTTTTACCAACCTCTGCTGCTTTAACTAAAGCATCTGCTAATACCAATCTTCCTTCAGCATCTGGGTTTAAAACTTCAACAGTTTTTCCACCATAAATAGTAATAACATCACTTGGTCTTGTGGCATTGTCACTAACCATGTTTTCAGCAAGTGGTGCCCAGCCATCTACGGCAATAGGCAGTTTTAATTGTGCGATCGCAAAAACGGCGCCGATAACTGCGGCTGCCCCAGACATATCAGATTTCATTGCTTCCATGCCATTGGCAGGTTTTAACGCTAGCCCACCAGTATCAAATGTGATTCCCTTGCCAACAAATGCATAACGCTTTTTAGCTTTTGCAGGGGAGTATGTGACATGCAAAAGTCTTGGCGGATTTGCTGATCCTTGACCGACAGCAATGATCCCGCCAAAGCCTGATTTTTTAAGTGCACTATCTGTGATGATCTCAGCTTTGACGCCGTACTTTGAGGATAGTTTTTTAAGCCGTTGCGAAAATGAATCTGGGGTTAAATGACTTGGCGGAGTGTTGATCAAATCACGCACCAAAAAAGTTTGCTCAGCGATAATTTCAGCACGTTTTGCTGCCGCTTTTGCTTGAGCGGTCTCGGTAAATTTAGAGTAAACACTGACAGACCCAAGAGGTGCCTTTTGTTCTGCCTTTGTGTTGCCCAAGAACTCAGTAAATGTATATGCACCAAGTGCTGCACCCTCTGCAATTGCAGATAGCTCAACTACTGATTTATGTGGCAAAGCAAAGGTAGCCATCTTGTGGCCATGCAGCTCTCTGGCGGCAGCTCCTGCTGCACGACGCAAAGTTTCAGCATTTAAATTTGATGAGCCATCTCCTAAGCCGGTGAAAATTACTAACTTGGTATTTTTGCCCGGCAATTTAATAACCTCATCGGCTTTTGCGGTGGCACCGATTGCAGTTAAGGTTGCAAGTAAGGAGACGCTTTCTAGTTGTGCTCCATTAGATTCAATCTGAAGTTTGTTATTTACTTTGGTAAGTCCAACCACCAAGATATCGCTATCTACTTTGGTAGTTAATTTAACCTTGACCATATCGCTCCTGTTTGCCAGAGGGGAAAGTTTGAACTTCAAATACCTGCCAATCCTAAGGGATTGTAGAAAAAGGTGATAATTCGGTATTTGAGTGTAGATTTGCGCTATGAATAACTCACCTCTTTCAGATCGTCATCTTCAGCTAAATGCCAAGATGGCCGATTTCGGTGGTTGGTTAATGCCAATTGAGTATGCACAATCTGGCGTAATTGCTGAGTACACATCGGTCCGCGAACGAGTTGGTTTATTTGATGTTTCACACCTTGGGAAAATATCAATTAAGGGTGAGGGTGCTCTTGCGTTTTTGAATCAAATGGTCACAAATGATTTAACCCGTATCGAAGCAGGCCAGGCACAGTACAACCTGCTTTGCAATGAAAATGGTGGAGTGGTTGATGATTTAATTGTTTACAAATACTCGGATTCAGATCTTTTCTTGATTCCCAATGCGGCAAACACCACAGCAGTTTTTCAGATGTTAAAAGCAAGTGCGCCATCAACATTAAGGTTAGTAAATCAGCACAAGGATTATGCAGTTTTAGCATTACAGGGCCCAGACAGTGTTAAAGCCTTGGGTTTATTAGGGATCGAATCTGATCTTGATTACATGGCTTTTAAATCTGCCAAAATCGAATCCGCTGATGTGATTTTGTGCCGAACTGGTTATACCGGTGAGCTTGGGTTTGAGATTATTCCAACTTGGTCTGATGCTGAAAAAGTGTGGGATAAATTAGTTCAAATTGTGAATCAATTAAATGGCGCGATTTGTGGATTGGGAGCTCGGGATATTTTGCGAACAGAGATGGGCTACCCACTGCATGGCCATGAGCTCTCACTTGATATTTCACCAGTTCAGGCCAGTGCTGGTTGGGCAGTTGGATGGAGTAAACCAAAATTTAGTGGCAGAGATGTTCTAGTTAAGCAAAAAGAGGACGGAACTAAGTTAAAACTTAAGGCAATTTTGGCAAATGATCGAGCGATTCCTCGCAAAGATATGAAAGTTAAAGACTTAGCAGGTAATGAAATCGGAGTTGTTACCAGCGGAACCTTTTCGCCAATCCTTAAAAAAGGAATTGGCTTGGCTTTGATCGATTCAAATGTCAAAAAAGATGATCAACTATTAATTGATATCCGGGGAGCTGACGCACCTTTTACAGTGGTTTCACTTCCATTTGTGCCATCTAAAGTTAGATAAAGCCAAGCCAGTTCTTTAAAACTTTTTTAGCAAGCAGCCCAAAGACGCCATGCGTACTCTGCGATTACTGTGCCGGTGTAAAGAACTCCAAGGTGGGCAAAAAGTCCAATAACTTTTGCTACCAAAGATTTACCCGCAGTGGTTTTTTCCACGCGAACAATTACTGGTGCATTATTGCTAGATAACATTTGGACTCCTACTCCGGAAACTTAACATTACCATTATCGGCAAAGACAAAGGCAATTGAATCACCGTGATTTAGTTTTAAGTCGGCGACCCCGACCTCAGCCCATGCCCATTTGGTATTTAAATCAGCTGGGTTAGGAATGGCTTGTTTACGTTTTTCAAGGATGGCCCAATAGGCAAACTCAGCCGGCATCTCCTTGCAGCTTTCAATGTAATCCTCATGGCCTTTAATACCAATCGGTTCATCTGCTTTAGGTAGATTATTTAATCGACAAACTACCGCCGTTCCGTACTTGTCTGTGCCCTGGATTTTAAAATTTGAATTTTCCATTAACTCAAGAGCGGTTATTTCACCCTCGGTGGCTAGACATTTTTCATAAGGCTTAGCATCTGCATCAAGAACGCCGTAGTCAATGACTACATTTACGCATTTATCTGTTGTTTGCGCGGAGTAAAAAACTATTCCACCAATTATTACAGCTGCTGCAATGATTCCGGGGAAAAATTTCTTTCCCTCATTTAACATTTTCTCAAACATGTGTTGCCTCTCTAGGTGAGAGTTTCACGTAAGCGAAAAAACTCATCTAGATGAGAATTCCCGCCCCGCAATCCTCGACGGGTGGTAAATAACTAAGTTGTGTTGGGTAATCCGACTTAAGATTTTTAATCTCTTACGGTTGCGGGACAGCGTCGGATTTACACCGACTTCCCCCAGGCACACTTTTAAATCATTTCAGTATTAAGTTGAGAGGCTGAGTTTGCAGGCAAAGTAACCCTGAATCAACTCACCACGCCGATTGCCATCACCTAAGCAGCGGATTATGGTTGCGTTATGGAATATAGGCGGCTTGGCAGTACGGGAATGTATGTATCAGAGATTACCTATGGAAATTGGATCACCCACGGCTCACAAGTTGAAGAGCAGTCGGCAATAAAGTGTGTTAAAGCTGCGTTGGATTTAGGCATTACAACTTTAGATACTGCAGATGTTTACGCAGGCACAAGGGCTGAGTCAGTGATGGGCAAAGCTTTAAAGGGTGTTAAGCGAGAATCCTATGAATTATTCACAAAGGTTTATTGGCCAACTGGTACTGGCAAGAATGATCGAGGCTTATCTCGTAAACACATCATGGAGTCTTGCAATGCCTCACTTAAGCGTTTAAAAACAGATTATGTTGATCTCTATCAAGCACATCGTTTTGATTATGAAACTCCACTGGAGGAGACCTTAGGTGCATTTGATGATTTGATCAGAAGTGGCAAGGTTTTATACATTGGTTTTTCTGAATGGAATGGTGAGCAGATTGCAGCCGCTTTAAAAATCCAAGATCAAAAAGGCTATTACCGATTTATCTCAAGCCAACCTCAATACTCAATGCTTTGGCGGGTAATTGAGTCCCAGGTTGTGCCACTTTCTGAGAAAGAGGGGATTGGCCAAATTGTTTGGTCACCTATTGCTCAAGGAGTATTAAGTGGAAAGTATTTGCCAGGCAAGAAAGCACCTGCTGGCTCTCGCGCGACCGATAAAAAAGGTGGCGCAAATATGATTTCGCGTTTTATGAATGAGGAAATTCTCTCTGCAGTTCAAAAATTGATACCAATTGCGAAAAAAGTTGATTTAACTCCGGCACAGCTTGCGATTGCTTGGGTGCTACAAAATCCAAATGTTTCCAGTGCGATCATTGGCGCTAGCAAACCTTCGCAGATCAAAGAGAATGCTAAGGCTTCAGGAGTAAAGCTAGATAAATCAATTATGGCTGAGATAGATGCTGCATTAGCTGGCGTAATCACCACCGATCCAGCATTAACCGTTAGCCCAACACCTAGGGCTTAATTACTTCTTTCTTTTTCGCCCAGCAATTTCAACCTGTGGGGCAGGGGCGCGAAGACGTCGAAGTTGAGTTGCCCGCATCCAGCCATAAAGGCCGATTCCTTTAGTGGACTCATTTGGGAACTGTTCTTTAACAAGTTTTTTGATTCTTCTAGATAACAAGATGCCATCTAGTGTTATAAAAATCATTGATGAGTACATCACTGCAACCGCAGCTAATTGCACTACTGGAATTGGAATTACAGTTAAGAATAAAACCACCATGATAATTATTAGGAAGTACTCGGCAATTGATTTGCGAGTATCAACATAATTTCTAACAAATCTACGTGCTGGACCTCTGTCTCGGATTGGTAGTGCACTTTCCTCACCACGCATATATGCAGCTCTGGCTTCTAATCTACGAATACGTGATTGAGCCTTTAACGCTTTCTTAGCCTCTTTACTTGCATTTGGAGAAAGCGATGAAACCTTAAGTTTTGCCTCTGCCACTTTCCGCTTAGGAGTGGGCTTACCTTTTTTCTCGGACATGAGATTAAGGTAGGGCCAACATTCGCTCTAATGCAACTTTTGCGTAGGTGGCAACCTCAGTTTTTACCTTGATTTGATTAACAACTTGGCCAGAAACCAATGATTCCATCGCCCAAACTAAATGTGGCAGGTCAATTCGGTTCATTGTTGAGCAATAACACACAGTTTTATCTAAGAAAACTATCTGCTTATCCAAGTTCTCCTTGGCCAAACGCTGGACTAGGTTTAACTCAGTTCCAATCGCCCATTTTGATCCAGCAGGAGATTGCTCCACAGTTTTGATGATCATCTCGGTGCTGCCAACAACATCAGCATTAGAAACCACCTCATGTTGGCACTCAGGATGCACAAGCACTTTAACTCCGGAAAGCTTGGCCCGAATATCATTTATATTTTGTATTGAAAATCTACCGTGGACTGAACAATGCCCACGCCAAAGGATTACCTTGGCATTTTTAATCTGATCATCGGTAAGACCACCATTGGCTTTCCAGGGATTAAAGACCACGCAATCAGACAGCGATAGACCAAGAGATAAGACTGCAGTATTTCTGCCCAAATGTTGATCTGGTAGAAATAAGATTTTATCTGCCTTTTCAAATGCCCACTTCATCGCCCGCGCAGCATTTGATGAGGTGCAAACTGCGCCATTGTTTTTTCCAGTAAATGCTTTAATGGCAGCTGATGAGTTCATATATGTAATTGGAATTGTTTGTTTTGCAACACCTAATTTTTCTAATACCTGCCAGCAATCTTGCACCTGTGAAGCAGTTGCCATATCAGCCATTGAACAACCAGCAGCTAGGTCTGGCAAAATTACAGTTTGATTTGGCGAAGTTAAAATGTCAGCACTTTCTGCCATGAAGTGAACACCACAAAAGAAGATAAATTCTGCTCTGTTGTTATCAGCTGCAGCTTGCGCCAATTTAAATGAATCTCCGCGAATATCTGCAAAATTAATAACCTCATCACGTTGATAGTGATGGCCTAAAACCATGGCTCGATCACCAAGGGATGATCGGGCAGCAATCGCTCGGGCTACCAACTGCGGATCACTTGCTGCGGGAAGAGTTCCATCACAGGAGACTCCACGCTCACTATTTGGATCCTGCTCACTTCCCAGCAGCAGTAGATCGCTTATTCCCATATGAGTAAGTGTAAACGCTCACAGGTTTTGGTGCAGAAATCCTTGGCAAGAACTAGTAGCCTATGAGCCTAAGTTAGGTATTGGAGAGTAAGTGAGTATGAGCACAGAGACAAGTACAACAACTACAACTACTGGTATTGCATTAACTGATGTTGCAGCCCAAAAGGTTTCAGCACTTTTAAAACAAGAAGGTCGAGATGATCTAAGCCTTCGTGTTGCAGTTCAACCAGGTGGATGCTCAGGACTTCGCTACCAGCTTTATTTTGATGATCGCGCTCTTGAGGGTGACACTATTACTGAGTTTGGTGCAGAAAAAGTAAAAGTGGTCACTGACAAAATGAGCACACCATATTTGATGGGTGCAAGCATCGATTTTGTTGACACAATTGAGAAGCAAGGCTTCACAATTGATAATCCAAATGCTCAAGGCTCATGCGCCTGCGGCGATTCTTTTAACTAATTTAAGTTAAATAACAGATATGAAGGTGGCGGTCGCCGGCTCAGTCGGTGGCGACCACATCATGAGTTTTGGTGGAAAATTCACCGATTCATTAGTTGCAGGATCCCTCGCCAAAGTTTCACTATCTTTTTTAGTCGACACCTTAGAAATTAGAAGAGGTGGTTGCGGGGCCAATATCGCATTTGGAATGGGTGCACTTGGTTTAAATCCAATTCTAATTGCAGCAGTTGGTCGAGATTGGGTTGATTATGAAGCTTGGCTTAAGCGCCACGGGGTTGATACCTCACATGTTTTAGTTTCTGACAAACTTCACACTGCAACATTTATGGTCACAACAGATACTGAGCTAAATCAAATTGCCTCGTTTTTTCCTGGCGCAATGAGCGAGGCTAGAAATATTGAGTTAGAGCCAATCATTGCTAAAACTGGAAAGTTTGATCTGTTGGTTATTTCACCAGATGATCCAGAGGCGATGATGCGTTACTCCGAAATGGCTAGAGCATTAAATATTCCAGTTGCTGCTGATCCATCACAACAAATGGCGCGGATGGATGGCAAAGAGATTGCACAACTAATTGAGGGCGCAAGGTATCTATTTTTGAATGAGTATGAGTTAGCTCTAGCAATCCAAAAAACTGGTTGGACTGATCGCCAATTATTTGATCGTGTTCAGGTTCGAGTCGTTACTCTGGGATCGAAGGGTGCTCAAATTGAAGAGCATGGCAAGGAAACAATTTATGTAGGTGTGCCACAGGAAAAAGAAAAATTAGATCCCACTGGAGTTGGCGATAATTTTAGATCAGGCTTTATTGCCGGCCTTTCTTGGGGCTTAGGTCATGAAAGGTGCGGACAACTTGGCTCCCTACTTGCAACCTATTGCATTGAAACCACTGGCACACAGGAGTATCGATTTAGTAAAGATGAGTTTCTAACTAGATTTGAAACCGCTTATGGAAAAGCGGCAGCGGATGAGATTAAGCCGCACCTAAATGTGAAATTAGCAGGTTAGTTTTTACGTAATTTCTCAACTGATATCTTCAAAGCCTGGCAAAACTCAACAACCATTTGTTCAGTAATATCTTTATGCAAGGTAAGGCGTATATTGCCAACAATTGGCCGGCCCATTGCCGCCAGCACATGACTTGGTTGCATATCAGCTGATTTGCATGCCGAGCCTGAGTCAACTGCAAAACCTAATTTTTCTAGCTCAAGTAGTAGTCGGTCAGATTCAACATTGGCAAATGAGCAGGATAAAAACTTTGATAAACCATTATCAGTCGAGGCAATATCGACATCGCTGATCTGCTCACTTATAAACTCGATAAGAAGTTTCTTAAGTTTGGCTCTGATATCGGTATCAGAAAGGTATGCCTCAAGAGCAACTGAGCTAGCGATGGCTAGGGGGATTGAGTATGTGCCTAAGCTTCTACTGAAATCATTATGTGGTGAGGGGTTGCGCCATTTTTCAGCATCCTTAATTATCAATAAGCCAAGACCTGCTGGCCCCTGCCAACTCTTACTATCAAAAAGAGCGGTGTGGTATTTGAATTCAGGCAGATAATCAACTCCACTGGCAGTGCAGTCAGCAAAAATCAGAGCTTGTGATTTTGGATTGGCCTGAATATTTCCGGTCTCACCATTTGCCACCTGCCAAACCAAAACATCTTTTTCAGTTGTAGTGGAAAGTTTGATTACGCCATTTTTATCTACCGGCAAACAATTAACTTTGTTGCCATTTTTTTCATGCGATTGAGCAATTGCAAAAACTCGTTGACGATCTATAGCTGAATAAATCATCTGGCTCTGAGTATTTAGTAATCCAGCAATTCCTAATTCAAATCCAAGATCACTCTCACCTGAAAACTCGATCTCATCAGCTCTTACATCTAGCAACTCTGCAAATTTTTGCCGTACCTGCTGGAGGAGTATTGCGGTCTGCCTTGAGTTATTGTTTAACTTATTTGGATCGGCCCAACCTTGGGAAAAAGAGTGATTCAAAAGGGCCATTGCGGCAGGGTGCAGCACTCTTTCCTGCTGAAAATCCGCTGTGATGCGAACCACCTGTTACCCCCAACCACCTGCGTGCGACATTGCTATGGCAGAAGGTTATCCTTAAGCCTATGCGTATGGCTTACCGAAAATCCCCTTTACTGTTATTGGCTCTGAGCCCATTGTTGGCTGGCTGCGCGAAAGAGGATGTGCCAGGACTTGGTTTTGAAGAGGGTCTTTCCAGCGTTAATGACCAATCATTATCACTTTGGCAAGGTGCGTGGATCGCAGCAGCTGTTGTTGGTGTATTTACATTAATTTTGATTTTGTGGCCAGTTTTCTTCCACCGAAAAAAGGATGAGAATTTTCCGAAACAAACTCAGTACAACATTCCAGTTGAGGTGGCATACACAGTCATTCCATTTATTATCGTTGCAGTTTTATTCTATTTCACCGTTCAGCGCGAATCGAAAATTGTTAAAATCTCTCCTGATTCTCAAGTTTCACACTTTATAGATGTTGTTGGTTTTCAATGGTCATGGCAATTTAAATATAAGGATGCCGGTGATTATAAGAGCGCAACTGTTACTGGTACTCCAGCACAGCCTCCAGTGTTATATCTACCGCAGGGTGAGAATGTTCGCTTCACCTTAGATGCTAATGATGTAGTCCATGGATTTTGGATTCCAGCTTTTATGATCCAGATGCAGAATCTGCCAGGGGTAACTAATCAATTGGAGTTCACTGCAAATAAATTAGGTACTTATCCAGGACGTTGTAATATTTTGTGCGGTCGAAATCATGCCCAGATGCTATTTACCGTAAAAGTTGTAACTCCAAGTGAGTATCAAACATATCTAGCTAATTTAGTCGCCGAAGAGAAAGCAGCGCTCTCATGACCACCTACGCCCAACGCCCGGTAATTTCTTCTGCACCAATGGCGCCAGCGCCAACTTCAAAGGGCCGGTTATTAGTGAAATGGTTAACTTCAACAGATCATAAAACTATTGGCTACCTATATTTAATTACATCATTTGCTTGGTTCTTAATTGGTGGTCTGCTAGCCCTATTACTTAGAGGTGAGTTATCAAGGCCTGGCATGCAGTTCTTGAGTAATGAGCAGTACAACCAGATATTTACTATGCACGGCACCATCATGCTGCTCATGTTTGCAACACCACTCTTTGTTGGTTTTGCCAATGTGATCATGCCACTTCAAATTGGCGCAGCCGATGTGGCCTTCCCAAGATTAAACATGCTTTCATATTGGTTGTATTTATTTGGTGGAACGATGGCATTTATTGGATTCATTACTCCAGGTGGAGCAGCTTCATTTGGTTGGACAGCTTATGCACCGTTATCTAATGCCCAGTACTCACCTGGAATTGGTGCTGATCTTTGGTTGGTAGGCCTTGCTATTGGTGGACTTGGAACCATCCTTGGTGGCGTTAACTTTGTAACAACAATTTTGACTATGCGCGCTCCAGGAATGACTATGTTTAGAATGTCTATTTTTTCTTGGAATGTACTTTTAACTTCAATTTTGGTTTTGATCGCGTTCCCACCACTTGCTGCAGCATTTTTAGCGCTGGAATCAGATCGATTATTTGGTAGCCATATATTTGATCCAGCCAACGGCGGAGCTATGTTATGGCAACATCTATTTTGGTTCTTTGGCCATCCAGAGGTTTATATCTTGGCTCTGCCATTTTTTGGTATTGCAACTGAAATTTTGCCAGTCTTTAGCCGCAAACCAATCTTTGGTTATAAAGGCTTGATCGCTGCAACTATTGCAATTGCTGCGTTGTCCGTAGCGGTCTGGGCACACCATATGTATGCAAGTGGCCAGGTACTGCTGCCATTCTTCTCATTCATGACATTTTTGATTGGTGTTCCAACTGGCGTTAAGTTCTTTAACTGGATAGGAACGATGTGGCGAGGATCGGTTACATTCGAGACGCCGATGCTATTTGTGATTGGTTTCCTTATTACATTCCTATTCGGCGGATTGACTGGAATTATTCTGGCTAGCCCACCACTTGATTTTGCAGTATCAGCCTCCTACTTTGTTGTTGCACACTTCCATTATGTTTTATTTGGAACTGTGGTCTTTGCAATGTTTGCAGGCTTCTATTTCTGGTGGCCAAAATTCACAGGAAGAATGTTGGATGAAACTTTGGGCAAAATTCACTTCTGGACATTGTTCTTTGGTTTCCATTTAACCTTCCTAATTCAGCATTGGCTAGGAATTAAAGGCTTTCCTCGTCGTTACGCAGATTACTTAGCATCTGATGGCTTCACATATATGAATATGGTTTCAACTGTTGGATCTGGTCTGTTAGCGCTTTCGATGATTCCATTCTTCTTAAATGTTTGGCAGTCTAGAAATGCGCCTAAGGTTACAAGTGATGATCCTTGGGGATATGGATCTTCATTGGAGTGGGCAACATCTTGTCCACCACCACGCCATAACTTCACCTCCATGCCAAGGATTCGAAGTGAGCGACCAGCATTTGATTTGCATTACCCGCACATGGCTCAGAAAGCTGATCATTAATGAAAACCAGTTGGATTTTATTTTTAGGCTTAGCGCTATTTTATGTAATTATGGCTGTGATCTACTGGCAAGTTGGTGGCGAACCTGTAGGAATTACGGCAATCGCATTAAGCGCCGGGCTTTCCTTAATTGTTGGTTTTTATCTTTGGTTCACCAGTAAGCGTTTAGGAAATGTACTACCTGAAGATAATCAACTTGGTGAAATTGCAGATTCAGCGGGTGAAATGGGATTCTTCTCACCTCACTCATGGTGGCCACTGCCAGTTGCATTATCTGCTTGTACCGTTGGCTTGGGATTAATTATTGGTTGGTGGCTAGTTCTAATCGGTGTAGGAAGTTTGATAATTTCAATTATGGGATTTGTTTTAGAGTACGAGCGCCCTTCAAACGCAGCACACTAAACATGAAAGAGCGGGCTGAAATAGTAGAAACTGGAATTCCTCTATTTTTCAAGGCTCAATTAGAAATTAAAGCTCCAGCAAAGAAAATTTTCGACTTCATCTCAGACCCAAAAAATCACTCGAAAATGGATGGATCTGAAACGGTTAAGGGCATAATTAAAGGGCCAAATAAATTGGTTTTAGGATCAAAGTTTGGCATGCGAATGAAAGTTGGTATTCCTTATGTTATTAAGAATGAAGTAATACAGTGGCAAGAGAACCAGATTATTGCCTGGCAGCACTTGATGCACAATGTTTGGAAGTATGAATTAAAAGAGATAGATGCAAGTACCACCTTAGTTATTGAAAGCTGGGATGGCAGAAATGCTCGCTCTAAGTGGTGGGTTAGCGATTCAGGTGAATGGGTTCCTAAAGCTATGGCTAAAACATTAGTAAAGCTAAAAGAATTAGTTGAGTAATGACTTCACCAATACCTACCGACTCCGGTATCGATAATTTAGCTCAAATTGCAATTGATGGGGCAAGAGCGCTACTTAATGAATCTAAGCCGAACCTAAAAAGATATGACCGAGCAAGTCGCAAGAGATTTACCCGGTTATTCAAGGATGCAAATGCGATTCCGGTAACTGTTTCCCTAACGGATGAAGTAATGCGCATTTCGTCACCCAAGGATGCGGTTCGTATCTTAAGAAAAGCATCAAAAGATGCATCAGTGGCAGGCTTTGGAGTAATAAACACCTTTGGGTTAAAACTGATTTCTTCAATTTCAAGAATTCTCCCAAGACCGGTTCTGTTTGCTGTACATACACAGGTGAAGTTACTTTCAAAAGGGATAATCCTTCCAGCCGAAAATAAAAAGCTAGCAAAACAAATCAAAAGAAGAGCAAAAAAAGGAATACGTTTAAATATCAACGTTTTAGGTGAGGCAGTGTTAGGCGATCACGAGGCCAGTGAAAGATTTGATCGGGTCATTGAAATGATGAAGCGAAGTGAAGTTGATTATGTCTCTGTAAAGCTATCCTCGGTTGTAAGTCAGATCATAGCTTTAGATCGCGAAGGCACGCTAGACCGTGTTAGTGAAAAATTGCGCCAAATTTACCGAACCTCGATTACAACCAATACTTTTGTTAACTTAGATATGGAAGAGTTTCGAGATTTACGTCTAACGGTGGATGCATTTAAATTGGTTTTAAGTGAGGGTGAGTTCAAAAGTTTGTATGCAGGTTTAGTGTTGCAGGCATATTTGCCAGAGTCTCATGTAGTTTTTGCTGAATTGGTTCAATGGTCAAAGGAGCGCAATCAATCTTCAGGTGGGGTAATTAAAATTAGGTTGGTAAAGGGTGCAAATCTTGCAATGGAGAAGGCTGAGGCAGAACTTCACGGCTGGATTGCAGCCCCTTATCGATCTAAATCAGATGTTGATGCTTCCTACTCTAGATTGTTAGATACAGCCCTTCGCTCTGATCATGCAAAGGCTGTTCGAATCGGCGTAGCAAGCCATAACCTATTTCATATCTCTTTTGCTCTTGAGATTGCTAAGAAACGTGGAGTCCTAGAACAACTCGATATAGAAATGCTTGAGGGTATGGCTAATCCAGAAGCTTTGGCTGTTGCTAAACGCTCACTTCGAATTTTGCTTTATGCACCAGTAACCAGAGGAGATGATTTCGCATCGGCGGTTGCTTACTTAGTTAGACGATTAGATGAAAATACTGCAGTTGAAAACTACTTACGCTCCTCTTTTGAAATGGGAACAAATCCAGAAAAATTCAATGAGCAAGCAGAAAGATTCAATAAAAGTGCCGCTGAAAGACATTTAATCTCAACACAAAGTATTAGACATAGAAAGACCCAATTTAAAGTTGGGGACAGCTTTGAAAACGCCCCCAATGCTGATTTAACTTTGGATTCATTTGTCTCCAAATTGAATAGAGAGTTAAAAACAATTTTGAAACTTGATGGGCTAGAGATACCAATTGTTATCGATGGTAAGGAGATCTTTGATCGCTCTCAAATAGAAGGTTATGACCCAAGTGATAATGCAAAGGTTTGGTATAGGTATGCAGTTGCAAAAAGCTCCGATGTTGAATCTGCAGTAAAAGTTGCAAAGAAAGCGTCCCCTGGATGGAATGAACTGGGCGCCGAAGCTCGTGCAGATATATTGAAGAAGTTTGGCGCAATTGCTCATGAGGAGCAAGAAGAAACAATCGCAATCATGGCTCGAGATGCCGGTAAAACTGTTGCAGAGGCAGATCCTGAAGTATCAGAGGCAATTGATTTTGCAAACTACTACGCACTTTCTGCTATTTCACTTGATCTAGAAAAACACTCATCACCAGTTGGAATTGTGGTGATAGTTCCACCTTGGAATTTTCCTTATGCAATTCCAACTGGGGGAATCTGTGCAGCCCTTGCTGCTGGCAACTCTGTGATATTCAAATCTGCTCCAGAAACTGTTGCCACCTCATGGCAGTTAGTAAATCAATTGTGGCGTGCAGGAGTACCAAAAGAGGTTCTGCAATTTGTGTCAACTGAGGATAATGAAATCGGAAAATCTTTAATTACCCATGAAGATGTAAACGCAGTAATACTCACTGGTGCATATAGCACTGCTGAGTTGTTTTCTTCATGGAAGAATGAACTTAATTTGTTAGCAGAAACCAGTGGTAAAAATTCGATGGTTCTTACCGCCTGTTGTGACATTGATGTGGCGGTCAAAGACCTCGTTCAATCAGCATTTGGCCATGCGGGGCAGAAGTGTTCAGCAGCGTCATTGGCGATCGTGGAAAAAAGCATTTATGAGAATCCAAACTTTAAAAAGCAGTTAATTGACGCTGTTCAATCTTTGCGAGTAGGCCCAGGCTATGTCTTCTCGACAACTGTTGGCCCAATTATTAAAAAACCTGAACAACAGTTGGAAAGAGCTTTGACAGCATTAGATGATGGCGAAGAGTGGTTGATAAAGCCAAATCAAATTGATGAGGCAGGTTTGATGTGGTCTGCCGGTGTTAAATCTGGCGTGAAGCCTGGTTCATGGTCACATTTAAATGAATGGTTTGGACCGGTCTTAGCAATCATGGTTGCGCCAGATTTAGAAACCGCTATTGAATGGCAAAACGCCACTGATTTTGGATTAACTGCTGGAATTCAATCATTAGATCCAAAGGAATGTGAGTTTTGGATTGAGAATGTGGAAGCTGGAAATCTTTATGTAAATCGCGGCGTAACTGGCGCAATTGTGAATCGTCAACCATTTGGTGGTTGGAAAAAGAGCTCAGTAGGCGCTACTGCAAAAGCTGGTGGTCCAAATTATGTTGCAACACTTAGAAATTGGAATCAGATGAAGCACTTCCTTCCCATGAAGGAAGCAGCAAGCAAATGGCTAAAATCAAATATTGCCCTGGCTATTGATCGAAGTGGCTTAGAGGTTGAACAAAATGTGCAGCGCTATCGAAGATATAAGAAAGGTTTTTTAGTCCGAATAGAAAGTGGTACCAGCAAGGATGAGTTGGATTTTCTGAATTGGATAAAGAAAGATTTGGGAGTTATCACAAGATTAAGTAGTGACACCCTAATTCCCGGTTTAGCCAATTTGGTCGTTGAAAGTACGGTTGAGTTTGCAGAGCATGCAATCGAGTTTGATCGAGTTAGATGGTTATCTGCCGAAGTGCCACCAGTTTCTGATCTGATGATCAACGGAGTTGCATGCGATAGAAGACCAATTGCAACTAGGGGAGATGTTGAGATTTCTAGATGGTTCTTAGAGCAAAGTGTTTCAATCACTCAACATCGATACGGTAATACAAATGCAGGACCTAAGCCTGCCTGCGTTGGATTGGTAATTTAATCGTTATCTATTGATCAATGGATCAATGACGGAAGCAATAAAACTTGGCCGACCAGTTAATCTCTCTTCAAAATCTGCCGCCACACTAGCTTTAAATCCTGCGTTAACAGCCACGTATCTAAATGGCTCTGGTTCCCACTTACCTATTTTTTGATCTATAAAAGGTAGGTTGGCAGTTTCTTGGCCACAGATCTTTTTCGCAAGTGTTTTTGATACTAGATATGAAAGAGTAACTCCATCGCCAACGTAACCACCAATTGCGGCTTGACCAGATCTAAGATCTAAGCTTAAGTAACTTTGCCACCTTCGAGTCAAGGCAACAGCCCCGCCCCATCGATATTCAAAGCTGAAATCTCGAATTTGTGGAAACCAGGATTTTGCACGTTTTTCTAATGCTGAATGCATTCGATTATCCAACTCACTTCTTTCTGATAATCTTGAAAACAATTTGTATCGAACGCCTCGACCACCAAGTGCGATGCGATTATCAGCTGTGATCTGTGCGTAGGTAATAAGGTGGCAAGCTTCTTGGAATGTTGCTCGCTGCGCATTCCTAATTTGAGATATTACTTCCTTGGGCAACACTTGCGATGCAACCATTAATGAATAGATAGGTATTTGTTTATTACCCATCCATTTCTTTGGAGTAAATGCCTCAGTTGCTCTGATTGAGTATTTGCATGATACTTCAAATCCATTGGCGATGATTTTGCCGCTATCAATATTGCTGACTTCAGTTTTCTCAAATATCTCGACCCCAGAATTTATTAGGTATTCAAAGAGGGCTCGAGTGAGTTTAAATGGATTAAGGCAAGCGCAGTGCGGAGTAAAGACGGCTCCTAATGCCGAAGGAATGCCGATCAACTCCTGCGTTTGGTTTTTGCTCAAGAAATTGTGCTCGCTATCAATTTCCTTAGATATTCGTTGCAGCTGACCATTGTTTCGGGCAAATACGAATGAACCACCTTTAGCAAAATCTATACTCCATTTGTTTTCAGATGAAATAACTCCGATTTCATCGATTGAATTTATCAGCTCACGCCGAAGCGCTCTATAGCTATCTTCACCATGCTCGCGAATTAAACGCTTACTTGATGTTGGATATTCAGCCGATGCCCAGCCACCATTTCGCCCACTTGCTCCAAAACCAACATACTCTTTTTCAAATATAGCAATTGATAGAGAAGGTTGAAGCTTTTTTAAATGATATGCACTCCACAAACCACTAAAGCCACCACCGACGATAACTACATCAAATGATTTATTGCCAGCAATTCCATTTCGCGGATTAATCTCCTGGCGAGCCTGCCACAAAGAGGTGTTCATAAATGTAGTTTAGTTACAAACTTAATTTTGAATACAACTAACTACAGCGCGGGGAAGTGACTTACCAAGAACTAGTTAAAACGCTTCTTTAGTGATGCCCACCCTCAAGTTGTTTAAGCTCATCAGGGGTTGGTTTTGCGATATTTTCAGCATTTGCTGCACTAAATCTTGCTTGCAGTTTTGCTCTAATACCCTTTGGATTTAAAACTCCGCGAGCATCCTCTTTAACTAAAGCAATTGCAGCTGGCTGTTGATGTTGAGTCAAGGTGTATTTCTTCTCAGCAGAAAGCTCCTCGTGCACCTCAATGAACTCTCCATGAGGCAGCATTACCAAGCGACCAGTTTCCTTGCCATGCAGTACTAATTCGCGGTCTGCTCGCTGCAGAGAAAGGCAGATCCGTTTAGTGATTACGAACGCAAGAGGCGGTAGGACGATAATTCCGATTCTTGAGAACCACATAATTTGATTGATCGTTAAATCAAAATGAGTCGCAATAATGTCATTGCCACCGTTGATCAATGCAACCAACATAAATGTTAACGACATAACACCTAGTGCAGTTCTATTTGGAACATTTCTTGGACGATCCAATAGGTGGTGCTCTTTCTTATCACCAGTCATCCAGCTTTCAATAAATGGATAGAGAGCCATGCCAGTAAATATGATTCCCGGAATAATCAGTCCAGGTATCAAAATATTCCAAGAGACTGTGTAGCCAAATAAATAAGTTTCAATAGGTGGTGCCATTCGAACTAATCCATCTAACCAACCCATATACCAATCAGGTTGCGAACCAGCTGAAATTTGGCCAGGTGTATAAGGCCCGTAAAGCCAAATAGGGTTAATTGATGCAACAGCGCCTAGGAGTGCTGTAATACCAAAAACTATAAAGAAGAAACCGCCAGCCTTTGCCATGTAAACAGGCATTAATGGGTATCCAACAACATTCTTCTCAGTTCTTCCAGGACCTGGATACTGAGTGTGCTTCTGGTACCAAACCAACATTAAGTGAACAGTTATCAAGGCAAGGAAAATTCCAGGCAATAGAAGTACGTGCACGATATAAATTCGTGGAATAAATACCTCTCCTGGGAAAGCCCCACCAAATGCAAAGAATGATAGGTATGTTCCAACGACAGGAATCGATTGAATAATCGCATGGGCAATTCTTATTCCAGTTCCTGACAGAAGGTCATCTGGAAGTGAGTATCCAAGGAATCCTTCAACAATTCCTAGAGTTAAAAGTGCAATTCCAAGTATCCAGTTGAACTCACGTGGCTTACGGAATGCACCGGTGAAGAAAACTCGCAACAAGTGAACAACAATTGCGGCCATAAATATCAAAGCTGCCCAGTGGTGAATCTGTCTCATCAATAAACCACCACGAACATCAAAGGAGATGTGAAGAGTGGATGCATAAGCTGCGCTCATTTCAACATCTTTTAACGGCTGATAGCTGCCCTCATAAACGACATGGCGCATTGAAGGATCAAACCAAAAGGTTAAGAAGGTTCCGGAAAGTAGAAGAATTAGGAATGAGTAAAGTGCAATCTCGCCAAGCATAAATGACCAGTGGTCAGGGAATACCTTTTGCAGATTCTTTTTCATCCAAGATGCAGCACCAGTTCGCTCATCTACATAATTGGCTACATTTGCAGCTACTTTTTCACGAGCACTCATGATTTCCTCTCCCAGAAACTTGGTCCAACCGCTTCAGTAAATGGTTGCTTAGCTATTAAATAACCTTCACTATCAACTGTGATTGCTAGCTGTGGCAATGGGCGAGCAGCAGGCCCAAAAATAACTTTCGCAGCACGGGTTACATCAAAGGTTGATTGATGACATGGGCAAAGTAGGTGCTTGGTTGTTTGTTCGTACAAAGCAACTGCACATCCCATGTGAGAACAGATCTTAGAGAAAGCAATAATTCCTTCATGTGTCCAAGAAAGTCGTTCTGCATCTAATTGAAATTCGGCAGGACGCAATCTAATAAGAAGTACGGCATCTTTTGCAATATCTTCCAGGGTTCGCTTCTTACCTGCAGCTAGTGCAGGCATAACCTGAGCAACTCCGCCAACCTCTAGGTCACTTGCTTTGATTGGGCGATCACCTGGATCAGTTACCAATCTTGTTCCAGTTTTCCAGTTGGTTTCATTAAGTGAGTTGCCAGGTAGTGGGCCTAAATCTCTTAGCAAGATTATTGCTGGCAATCCGGCAAGTCCGGCAGCAGCAGCAAGTGATCTCTTGATCAATGGTCTTCTACCAAGCCCGGCAGTTTCAGCTCCAGCCTTAGCAGCCTTAACAAAATCTTGGCGATCTGAATCCTCAGATCTCATCTCATGTCGATATGCAATTACTTCTTGATCTGGCATCAAAGTTTTTGCCCAATGCACTGCGCCAAAACCAATGAATAGCAAACTCATCGCCATGCCGATACCAATTCCTAATTGGTGCGCATTAGTGCTTCCCATAATTGGCACAAATATGAATTGATCCTCATCAACAAAGAAGAAGGAGAACAAAAACAGTACTGTTCCAAATGCTGAAAGTGAGAATAAAACGGCAACCTGTCTTTCGGCACGCTTTGCTGCAATTGGATCTGTATCAGCTTTGCGGTGAATATGTTCTGGTAGCCCTGGATCTGCTAACGGTTCTAACTCACTAGACATATATTTACCTTGCCTTCGCAGTTAACCAGACAGCAATACCAATTAACAATCCAAGACCTAATGTCCAAACTAATAATCCTTCTGTTACCGGACCAACTCGGCCTAGGGCAGCTCCACCTAAATTTGGCTCAGTTTCTGCCGCTTTAATCCATTTAATAATTGAAAGTTTTTCCTCTGGTGTAATGATTTTATCTGAAAACACTGGCATAGCTTGTGGGCCGGTAATCATCGCTTCATAAATATGTTTTGGTTCAACACCCATAACAGATGGAGCGTATTTTCCTTGGGTTAGTGCGCCACCTTGTCCTGCAAAGTTATGACACATTGCGCAGTTATTTCTAAACAACTCACCACCTTCAGCGGTATTGCCATCTCGCTCCCATTCAATCTCCTCATTTGTATAAGCACGAGGTCCTGGGGCAAGGGATGCAACATAGGCGGCAAGGGCAGCAACCTCTTCTTCGTTATAAACCGGAGCCTTACGCATTGCTTGCTGACTCATATCTTGCATCGGCATACGACCTGTTGCTACTTGAAAATCAACTGATGCAGCGCCAACGCCAATTAAAGATGGAGCAATCGCAGCACCCTCACCATTTAAGCCATGACAAGAGGAGCAACCTTTTAAGAATATTTGTTGACCCTCTTCAATTAAAGTTGAACGAGCGGCAGCATCAACAGATTTTGGTGCTTCGGTAGCACTTGCAACTGAAAATGTAAGACCAAGCCCGGTTAAAGCAAAAAGTAAAAGTAAAGGAGCAGCCAACTTATGTTTGCGGTATTTAGATATAAATTTCATGATTATTTAATTAGGTAGATCGCAGAAAATAGTGCAATCCACACAATATCTACGAAGTGCCAGTAGTAGGAGACCACAATCGCTGTTGTGGCTTGAGAGTGACCAAATTTTTGTGCCCGGAAAACTCTAATTAGAACGATTAAGAATGCAATTAATCCGCCAGTCACATGCAGGCCATGGAACCCAGTAGTCATATAAAAGACTGAGCCATATGCATTTGAAGAAAGCGACAAGTTTTCACTTACTAGAACTGCATACTCATATACCTGACCGGCGATGAAGAATGCTCCCATCAAAAATGTTAAGGCAAACCATTCGCGCATTCCCCACTTACTTATTTGCCACAAGCTACCTTCACGCTTTGCTTGGAAACGCTCAGCAGCAAAGACGCCATATTGGCAGGTTACTGAGGAGAGCACTAATACTGTTGTGTTAGTTGCAGCAAAAGGAATATTTAATAATTCAGTTGACTCCGCCCAGACCTTTGGACCCTGCACAGCCCTTGTTGTGAAGTACATTGCAAAGAGTGCTGCGAAAAACATTAACTCAGATGAGAGCCAAACAATCGTGCCAACTGCAACCAGGTTAGGACGGTTGGTCTTAACCGATGGGGTGGCATAGGTGGTCATAGGGCAGATTATTCCCGAAATAGGTAGGAATGCCTCATTTAGATATGGGGGAGCAGCCCTTCTATTTGGTGAAACTGATCACCAAGAGGGCGCAATTGCAGGATGGGAAAGCAAGTTGGGTGGCTAGGTAGGATTATCACCATGCAAAGGTTAGTTATTGCCCTCTATTCCGATGATTCCTCAGTTCGACAGGCGGTATCTGCTGCCCTTGGAAAACAGTTGGATCAGGATCTACCCCTACATGAAGTTAAAGAGTTTGCCACCGCAGATGCATTAAGACTTTATGTTGATGGGAAAAAACAGGTTGATTTATTTATATTAGATGGTGAAGCAGTACCTGAAGGTGGCATGGGTGTTGCCAGACAACTTAAAGATGAAGTTTTCAACTGTCCACCAGTTTTATTAATCACAGCGCGAACATCAGATAATTGGTTAGCTACTTGGTCAAAGGCTGAAGCAACGGTTATGCACCCGATTGATCCATTCACGATCGCAGCAAAATGCGCATCGCTCTTAAAAACGCATTCTGCGCTCGCTAAGTAAATAAGACGTAGCTATGGGTTGGAGTGAAATCTTTGCCGCGTTAACTGACAAAAAAGATTTATCGAATGACCAAGTCACTTGGGGTATGTCACAGATTTTAGAAGGCGCAGCAAGTAATGAAGATATCAAAGCCTTTCTCACTGGATTAAAAGCAAAAGGTGAAAGTGCGCAAGAGGTTGAAGCATTGGTTGCGCAGATGTATAAATACTGCTCGCCAATTAACATAACTGAAAGAGCGGTTGACACCGTTGGAACCGGTGGAGATGGTGCTAACACAATTAATATTTCAACAACTGCTGCGATTATTACAAATGCAGCCGGAGCCCGGGTAGTAAAACATGGCAATCGTGCAGCATCATCAAAATCTGGATCCGCAGATTTGCTTGAAGCTCTTGGCGTTAAAATCGATTTAACTGGCAAAGAGGTTGAAGAGACTGTTTATAAAATTGGAATTGGTTTTTGTTTTGCCCCAGTATTTCACTCCTCAATGAAACATGCAGTGGCTGCTCGGAAAGAGTTGGGTGTTCCAACTGTATTTAATATTCTTGGACCACTTGCAAATCCTGCAAAGCCAATTGCCGTGGCAATCGGAGTGGCTCGAAGTGAACTACTTCCATTGATGGCTCAGGTTTTGCTTGATCAGGGCAAAGAAGGCTTTATCTTTCGCGGCGATGATGGTCTAGATGAAGTTTCCTTATCTACTACTACAACAGTGATTCAAATTAGCAAAGGTAAGTTGAAGCAAGAAACCTTTGATCCGACAGAATTAGGAATTATTCAAGCACCACTTACAGCTCTTGCTGGTGGAGATGCGACATACAACGCGCAGGTAACCAACCAAATATTTGCAGGCAAAAAAGGAGCAATGCGAGATGCTGTGACTTTAAACGCTGCCTTTGCGATTGCCGCGTTTAAAGGGGATTTTGATTTACCTCTTCAAACTCAAATTGCAAATGGTTTTGTCTTGGCAAACAAAGCGATTGATTCTGGTGCAGCGCAATCTGTTCTAAAAAAATGGGTTGAGCTAAGTAATGAGATCGTCTCAGCTAGATAGAGCTTAAACCCCAGTAGTTTTTTCTTTGAATATGGGCGGCATTTTTAGCAAAATCTAGTAATTCCTCAATGGTATGAATCTGCATGGAACCTAGTCGCTCAAGCAAATTATGAAGAATTTCTGTTGTGGCTTTTGCATCATCAAGGGCGCGGTGGTTTGGCTCAGTTTTTGTTCCAAAAAATGTTGCCAGTGTTGATAATTTGCAATTCGGCACATCCTCTTTGGTTAAAATCTGACGCGCAATAGTTACCGTATCCAAAGTTTTGTATTTAGGCCAAGATATCTCTAATTCACTTGCTGCATTTTTAAGGAAGCTAAGATCAAATGGGGCGTTATGGGCAACTATTACGGCATGATCCTCACGACCTGCAAACTCTATGAAACTAGGAAAGACCTCATCAATAACGGGGGCGTGCGCAAGCATTAAATCTGTAATGCCAGTCATTTCAGTTATGTATGCAGGAATGGCGGCAAGTGGATTTACAAAGGTTGCAAATTCACCAATTTGAACACCACCTTTAACCTTAACTGCGCCAATTTCTGTAATTGCTGCACCTTTTTTGGGAGATGCTCCAGTGGTTTCCAGGTCAACAACTACAAAGGTAGTTTCCAGTAAGGAGGTTGGCATGATTTAAAGATATCGCCTAGCTCTGACAAACAAAGAATTGTGCTTAAATACTAAAAAATGCCTTGATTGCACTCACAATCATTTCAACTGCAATTGCTGAAAGTAGTAATCCGGCAATTCTGGCCAATAAATCAACCCCTGAATCTTTAATAAGGGCAAGAATTTTTGTTGAAAACATGAAGGTTAGTCCGATAATAAAGTGAACAGCGAAAATTGCAATACCAAGAGCTGCCAATTGATCGTTACCTTCTGCTTTTTGAACATAAAGCATTGTGGTGACAATTGCGCCAGGACCTGCAAGAAGTGGAGTTCCAAGTGGCACTAACGCGATGTTCTGCGTGGTCGCAGATCCGCTATCAGTTAAGGATCCGGTCAATAAACCTAAACCGGTAATCAAGAGCAGGATTCCTCCTGCTCCTTGCAATGCTGCAAGTGAAATATTCAGATAATCCAGGATTGCGTTGCCAAATAATGCAAATGAAACAATTACAAAAAGTGATACAGCAGCTGCTTGCCAAGCAAGACGGCGCTGTTCTTTAACAGATTTACCGGAGGCAAGTCCAAGAAAAATTGGTGCCGCCCCTGGTGGATCTAGAATCACAAAAAGCGTCACAAAGGCTTGAGCGCCAAAGGTTAGTGCTGAAATAGCCAATGCATCAGTCATAGAATTATCTTAACTTAAGAAAAGTAATTACAATCCTTAATTACTGCGTTTCACAAGGCAAAAAGGATGACCTGCGGGATCAAAATAGACTCGAAAATTGTCATCGGGATCTGAACTAGGTTGTATTGAAGATTTCACAGCACCGATTTTGAGTATCAGTTCCTCAGCTATATCTAAATCAGGCACATTAAAATCTAAATGCGCTTGCTGTGGCACAGGTCCTTCTGGCCAGGTTGGTTTTAGGTAATTATCAATTTTTTGAAACGCAATCCTGGTTTGATCAATTTCGATAAGTTCTACCCATTGTGGTTGACCATCTTTACTCCTATGCGCAACCACAACTTCAAAGCCGGTGATCTGAGAATAGAAGTTGGCAAGCTCCACCGGATCTGGACAATCAAGGGCAGTTAAGGAGTAATTTGCTATTGCCATGACTGAATATTAACTACTTTACCCAGGGCATTATTGCTAGATAAAGAAATTGTGTCGTTGCTACTCTTGATAAGGATAAAGCCAACCCCTAGCCTTGCCCGATAAGCCAACTGGAGGAAAAATGGGATTAAGTAAAGATGCAAAGAGCTTTACCAAAATAACGCTCGATGAAAGTGAAATGCCAACCCAGTGGTACAACATAATTCCTGATCTTCCATCACCGCCACCACCACCATTGCACCCAGGTACACATCAACCGGTTGGACCAGCAGATCTTGCTCCACTTTTTCCAATGGATTTAATTTTGCAAGAGGTTTCAACTGAGTCATATATAGATATTCCTGGTGAAGTGTTAGATGTTTATAGAACTTGGCGGCCATCACCATTATTTAGAGCTCGCAGATTAGAACAACTTCTTGATACACCTGCGCGCATTTACTACAAGTATGAGGGTGTATCACCTGCAGGATCACACAAAACAAATACTTCTGTACCACAGGCCTATTACAATAAAAAAGCTGGAATTAAGAAAATTACAACGGAAACAGGAGCTGGCCAATGGGGTACAGCTTTAGCTTTTGCTTGTGCACTTTTTGATATTGAGTGCGAGGTTTGGCAGGTTGGCGGTTCATTTGATGCAAAGCCATACCGTAGATTAATGATGGAGGTTTTCGGTGCCACAGTTCATCGTTCGCCATCACAACTAACTGAGGCTGGTAGAAAATTGGCATTAGATCCTAAGAACCATTCAGGCTCACTTGGTATTGCAATTTCAGAGGCGGTTGAAGCAGCGGTAGCTGACCCAACAGTTGCTTATGCACTTGGATCTGTTTTGAACCATGTATTAATGCACCAAACAATTATTGGCGAGGAAGCACTTAAGCAACTAGCGAAAGTTGGAGAAACTCCAGATTTACTAGTTGGTTGCACAGGTGGAGGATCAAACTTTGCTGGTTTGTCATTCCCATTTATTCGTGAAAAATTAAAAGGAAAGATGAATCCTGAGATTCGTGCTGTCGAACCGGCTTCTTGTCCATCACTTACTCGTGGAAAGTACGCTTACGATTTTGGTGATACTGCCGGAATGACTCCGTTAATGAAGATGCATACTTTGGGTCATGACTTTATTCCAGATCCAATTCACGCGGGTGGTCTTCGTTATCACGGAATGGCTCCATTAATTTCGCATATCTATGAACTTGGAATGATGACTGCTGAAAGTGTTGGTCAGAAGGAGTGTTTCTCTGCTGCAGTTCAGTTTGCAAGAACTGAGGGAATTGTTCCTGCCCCAGAGCCAACTCACGCGATTGCAGTTGCAATTGCAGAGGCACTGAAAGCAAAAGAAACTGGTGAAGAGAAAGTTATCTTGACTGCGCTTTGCGGACACGGTCACTTTGATTTAGCAGCTTACGATGCCTACCTCAACGGAAACATGGTTGATTCTGTTCTTAACGATAAGGATTTTGAGGCTGCATTAGCCGCGCTTCCTGTTATGTAATTAGAAATCTAATCAGGCTACGAGTAGATTTTCACCATGATTAATCGTGCTCGGCTCAAGGATCTTCGCAAAATTGAAGATCAAAGATTTCTAGATGCGCACCCAAAAAGTGGTGAGCTATTTACAAAAGCTAAAGAGTCAATGCCAAATGGTGTACCAATGTCTTGGATGTCGAAATGGCCTGGTGCATACCCAGTTTTTGTTGAAGAGGCTAAGGGTGCAAGTTTTGTTGATGTAGACGGCAATACCTATATTGATTTCTGTTTAGGTGACACCGGCTCAATGACCGGACACTCTCCAGAGCCAACAGTTGCCGCAATTCGTGAGCAGGTTGGAAGAGGACTGTCTGCGATGCTTCCAACTAAGGATGCTAATTTTGTTTCAGCAGAATTGGCAAAGAGATTTGGCTTACCTTTGTGGCAATTCACAGTTTCAGCAACCGATGCCAATCGTCACGTAATTCGATATTCAAGATTGATAACTAGGCGAAAGAAAATCATTGTGATTGATCGCTGTTATCACGGAAGTGTTGATGAAAGCTTTGCTACTTTAGATAATCAAGGAAATACTGTTGCCCGAGAGGGAAATATCGGAGCGCCGGTAGAGCTTGATCAAACGACGCGAGTAGTTGCATTCAATAACTTAGATGATATGAAGCGCGCCCTTGAGCATAATGATGTTGCGGCAATTCTTATGGAGCCAGCCATGACTAATGTTGGAATTGTTTTACCGCAGCTAGGATATTTAAAGGCGGTTGAAAAACTAGCAAAAGAGTATGGCGCGAAGTTAATAATTGATGAAACTCACACAATTTCAGTAGGTCCAGGTGGAATGACTGCTCAAGAAGGATTACAACCTGACTTTTTAACAATTGGTAAAGCTATTGGTGGCGGATTTCCAACCGGTGCTTTTGGCATGCGGGAAGAGATCGCGAAATCCATTAAAGAGATGGTAGAACTTGAAGTAATTGATACTGGAGGAGTTGGTGGAACACTGGCTGCAAATGCGTTATCAATGGCGGCAATGAAAGCAACCCTAACTAAGGTGCTAACAGCAGAAAATTTTGAAAAAATGGTAAAACTTGGAAACCGTTGGTCTGATGGAGTTGAGAGTACGATCAAAAAATACAATCTACCTTGGAGCGTTAACCGCTTAGGAGCTAGAGCTGAATACATGTTCAGTGAGAAGTCTCCTAATACCGGCAAAGAGGCGGCAGATGCGGGTGATTTTGAATTAGAACAATACATTCACCTTCGCATGTTAAATGATGGATTTTTAATTACACCATTTCATAATATGGCGCTAATGTGTCCTGAGACTACTGAAGCTGATGTGGATTCACACACAAAAGCATTTGATCTAATGTGCGCTCAACTGACAGAAAAGTAGAAGTTTTTTAAGTGAGTAGCGATGGTTTGCAATTGGTACCAATATCACACGCAAAAGAGTTCGCAGCCGAAGCTTTATCTTGGAGTTTAAAGCTTTGGGGTGAAGGTAAAGATGAATTCACAGCAGAAGATTGGCGCGGCTTTTACACCCGAACATTAAATTCAGATTATGAAAAGTGGGATTTTAATGGGATTGATCAAGAATTGTTGTTTATGGTTCTTAGAAACAATAAAGATGGCCAGGAGGTTGTTGCCTCTATTGCATTGTGTGATTTTGATGATTTCGAGGAGTTTAGGCAGTACAAGCCATGGATAGCAGCTTTTGTTGTTCGAGAAGATTTACGAGGTACTGGGATTGGAAGCCAAGTTCTAAGACTAATTGAGCAAAAAGCAATTGAATTTGGAATAAAGCGGGTTTACCTGTGGACGGAAGAATCTAGAAATTATTATGCAAAACGAGGTTATCAATATATAAAAAGCTTACAGAAGGGTGCAAGACAGATTGATTTAATGGATAAAGTTTTAGTATAAGTTTTATCTAAATGCTGCGATGCCAGTAAGTGCTTGACCTAAAACCAGCATATGAATCTCGTGGGTTCCTTCGTAAGTTAATACCGTTTCAAGATTACTCATATGTCTAAAGATTGAATACTCAGATGTAATGCCTGCACCACCAAGAATTGATCGAGCGCTTCGAGCAATCTCCAATGCTGCATTAACATTATGAAACTTACCCATGCTGATCTGTTCTGGAAGTATCTTTCCTGCATCCTTTAGATCGGCCAGGTGATAGGCAAGAAGCATTGAAGTAGTTATTTTGGTTGCCATATCAGCAAATTTGGCCTGAGTTAATTGATGTTTTGAAATTGGGCCATCAAACTGTTCACGGGTTGATGCATAAGCAAGTGAGACTTCAAAACAATCTCGCGCTGCTCCAACTGTTCCAAAAATAATTCCATAACGTGCTTCAGCAAGACATAGCAGGGGGGCTCGCAAACTAGTTGCCTCTGGGAGTCGAGCTGAATCAGGAACTCGCATGTCGTTAAAGACTAATTCTGAAGTTATTGATGCTCGCAGTGAAAGCTTGTGCTTAATTGGATTTATCACCAAGCCTGCAGTTTTAGTTGGAACACAAAAACCTCTTATGCCCTCTTCGGTTTGTGCCCAGATAACTGCAACATCTGCAACGCTGCCATTGGTAATCCACATCTTTGAACCATTAATAATCCAGTCACTGCCATCTTTTTTAGCGAAGGTTGCCATTCCAGAGGGGTTTGATCCGTGGTCTGCTTCAGTTAATCCAAAACATCCGATTGCTTCACCCTTTGCCATTTTTGGCAGCCATTCTTGCTTTTGTTCTTCGCTGCCGAATTTATAGATTGCAAACATGGCAAGAGACCCTTGCACTGACACAAGTGATCGCAAACCAGAATCAACCGCTTCTAATTCCATACAAGCAAGGCCATAAGACATTGCATCTGTTCCTGCGCAGCCATAATTCTTTAGGTGCATACCCAGAACGCCAATGCCACCAAGAGCCTTTGCTAAATCCCTCGCTGGAAGCTGACCATCTTCATACCATCCGGCAATATTTGGTTTTAATTCTTTCGCAGCAAAATCTCGCACCACATTTTGAATTGCTTTTTGTTCTTCAGTAAGTCTGGCCTCAACTTGCATTAGTACAAGTGGGTGAATTGGAGCGGCAGGTGGCTTACTCATGGCAAAAGTCTATCCTCAAGATTGTGGTTGGTGATATCAAAATCTCTTAGGCGACACATGCAGGTGATCAATCTCATTACTAAACGATGTTGTATTCAGGACGTAGCTGGCCACTACCGGAGAAGCGTTCAGCGCTTAATTTATCTATATTCACAAAAGGTTGTTTATTAAGGTAAAGATCTCTAAGGATTTCACCAATTGCTGGACCCTGTAAAAATCCGTGACCGCTAAAACCTGTGGCATAAAAGAAACGTGAGATCTTTTTGAACTCACCAAGAATTGCATTGTGATCTGGTGTCACCTCATACAAACCTGCCCAACCTTTACCGATACCAACATCCATTAATCGCGGTGCTCGATTGATTGCAATTGCACCTAATTTTTCTAAAAATTGTGGATCACGTTTTAAACCAAAACCTGGCTCAGTAGTTTTGTCTGAAAATCCCATTAACAATCCTTTTCCTTCACGGTGCCAATAAAGGGAAGAAGAGTAATCAATAGTCATTGGCATCTGCGCTGGCAGATCTGAAAAAGTCTCCCCAAGTGCTTCAGTAATTACTAACTCACGTTTATATGCAGTTACCGGTAAATCCAAACCAACCATTGAACCTATTTTAGGAGACCAGGCACCAGCACAATTAATAACGGTTGATGTATTTACAACACCAGCTGAGGTAGTAACTGAGGTGATTTCACCTGCATTTAAATTAATTCCTGTGACCTCAACATTAGTTATTACTGTGGCACCAAGTTTTTTTGCCCCTCCGGCATAACCAAGCACAACTGCTTCGGGGGTGCAATGACCATCATGAGGAGTGAAGGATGCGGCAAGAACATCTGAGGTATTTAACAATGGCGAGATTTTTAAAGCTTCACTAGGAGTCAGCATCTTTGATTCAACATTAAATTGTTTATGAATTTTGGTTGATTTTTCAAATAGATCAACATCAGATTGTTTTGTTAGCGCAAAAAGATAGCCAGTCCGGTGAAGATCAATTTCATACCCAGGGCGAGTGTTAAAGTTTGCAAACAACTCAAGGGATCTTGCGCCCAAAGCCACATTAAATTCATCAGAAAAATTTGCTCTTACTCCACCCGCTGCCTTTGAAGTGGAACCACTTGCTAATTCATTTTTTTCACAGAGTAAAACAGAGACTCCAGCTTCAGCAAGATGAAATGCAGCGGAGGTTCCCATGACCCCTCCGCCAACAATTACAACATCTACTTGGCTTGGTAGAGACATTATTTAATGTTTAACATGAATTTCGGATCGTGTTTAATCTCGATCAAATCCATTTGAGCCTTCTGAAGTTTGTTTGACCAATCCCAGTTCATTGATTGCCATCTAGTGAATTGATCTAGCACCCAAATTCCGCTTTGTCGTGATCCATTTCCACTCATGCCATTTCCACCAAATGGTAGGTGAGCTTCAGCTCCAGAGGTTGAGTTGTTTATGGAAACCATGCCAGCAGATATGCCTTCTCTAAAGCGCCAAACATTTTGTGGGTCAGTTGTATAGATCGCTGAGGAAAGTCCATACCCATGACCATTAGACAATTCAATAGCTTCATCCAATGTTGAGAATTTTCCAACCGTTACTAACGGCCCAAATGTTTCAGTTGAATAAAGTTGATCAGCCTTAGTAATACCAGCAACTATCACTGGGTGGGCAAATACACCCTTTTCAGGATCTCCTACAAAACCTTTTCTTGGGTTGCTTGCTGTAATTCTGCCAGTTGAACTAGAACCAAGAACTTTGTGATGCGGTTGGATCATTTTTAGATGCTCTAAATGGTTGTCTAAATACTTCTGGCTAATCATTGGTCCAAATAAGACATCTTTAAATGGATCACCAACAGCTGCGTTCTCGACAAGGGATGCAAATTTAGCCAGCACTGTGTCATAAATTGATTCATGGATCCACAAGGTTCCAAGTGATGTGCAACGTTGGCCTGCTGTTCCAAATCCAGCAAAGAGTGCGCCATCTAGTGCAAGATCAATATTTGCATCAGGCATAACAACCATTGGATTCTTTCCGCCAAGCTCTAAACAAGCACTTTGTATGTATTCACCTGTTTTGGCGCCTATTTTTCTACCAACCTCAGTTGAACCTGTAAAACCAACTTTATTTATTACTCCCTCTTTCAAACCCGCATCAAGAGCTGCAAATGTTTGCGCTCCATCTGCTACAACAGTTATCAGCACATCTTTAGGAACGCCACCGGCATGGAAAATCTCAGTCAAAGCATTGGCAACTGCTGGCGTAAATTCAGATGGCTTCCAAACAACAGTATTTCCAGCAAGAAGTGCTGGGACTATGTACCAGGAAGGCACCGCAGTTGGGAAGTTTCCTGCAGTTATAACAAATACATTGCCAACTGGCATTCTGAAGGTAAATAGGTTTTTGTTCTGCATCTCACTTGGAACGGTTTGACCATAAAGGCGGCGACCTTCACCTAAAAAGAAATCACAGGTATCTACAACCTCTTGAACTTCACCTAGTGCCTCGCTATAAACTTTGCCCATTTCCTTGGTAATGAGTTTGGCCAAAATCTCTTTATTGTTCTCAACCAAGCGACCAACATTTGCAATGATTCGTCCACGAGTAGGTGCGGGTAACTTTGCCCAGCCCTTTTGCGCTTTTTTAGCAGTTCGTAGCACGGTCAATATTTCAGTCGCCGAGCTTTCCGGAACTGTTGCGATTACTTCATTTATATCTGTTGGGTTAGTTGAGGTGAACATGGGCTCATTCTCTCTCAGATAAGCAAAATTGGAAAATGCCGATATGGTTTGAACATGGATGGCTCAAAGCGCACCGTTGCCGCAGTAATACTAGATATTTTGGCCGAACGAGGAGTCAAGCAAGCATTTGGTATTCCAGGCGTACACAACCTGGGCTTTTGGAACGCACTTTCAAAAAGTAGACCGGAAATTGTTAGCGTCAGGCATGAACAAAGCTGTGTTTATGCAGCTGACGGACTAGCAAGGGCAACAGGAAAACTATCTGTTGCGATAACAACAACTGGTCCTGGTGCAGCAAATACGCTGGGTGCTTTTGGTGAAGCTGCGATATCAGGTTCACAACTTCTTTTGATCTCATCTGAGACACCGATGAAAAATAGAGTTGAATCTGGTGCTCGTGGCATTTTGCATGAAATGAATGATCAAAGCTCCTTATTCGCACCCCTTGCAAAACGAGTAAAAATAAACGATAAAGAATTAGTTTTATCTAAGAGCACAACCTCAGCACTTGAGGCAATTTCAACAGTTGTAGATTTTGTCGAAATGCTTGGCCAGGCGCCAACAGGTGCTGGGTATATTGGAGTTCCGGCAGATATTTTGAATCAAGAATTTGATCAACCAATTCCTGCCCCAAGTAAAGGCTGCAGTGATTTTCTAACCAGTGAGCGAAATAGAACAATCGATTTTGAAGCGATTAAGAAATCTTTGGCGGGTATTTCTAAAATTGGAATCTGGGCAGGTGGCGGAGCGCAAGGGGCTGGGGAGCAGATCGCAAAGCTTTCTGAGCATTTAAACGCTCCGATCTTTACATCTTTTGCAGGCAGAGGTGTAGCAAGCTCAAGTAGAAATTACTTTGATCTGCCAATACATGAAAAAGAGTGTGAAGAGGTTTTAGGACAGTGCGAAGCGTTATTAGTATTTGGTTCACAGCTAGATGGAATGAATACAAAGAATTGGAGCATCAATTTTCCAAAAACTATTCTTCTATTTGACGCTGATCCAACAATTGCACTTCGTAATATAACCGCTCAATTAGTGGTTAAAACTTCTGATCTGGCTGCTACTGCGACCAAGTTATTAGATTTGCCTTCCTGCCAGAAATGGATTGATATCGAGAGTGTAAGTGAACAGGGTAGGAAGCGAATTGCTGAAAGCGATAAAGGCAGCGCGGGAATGAAATTAGTTGATGTCATTGAAAAGAGTTGGCCAAAGCAGAATTATGTAGTTTGCGATATGGCAATTTCTGGCTATTGGACAGGTGTATATCTAAGAGCCAGGGGCGAGCGTTCAATTGCTTATCCAGTTGGTTGGGGAACCCTAGGTTTTGGTTTACCGGCAAGTGTTGGACCAGCAGCTGCCGGAATTCCAACCTTAACTGTTTGCGGCGACGGTGGAATTGCATTTGGTCTAGGAGAGTTGGCCACAGTTGCACAAGAGCAATTACCACTAACAATTTTGCTCCACGATGATGGCGGCTACGGAATGCTTAGATTTGATCAGTTAGTTATGAATCATCCGGAGCGAGGGGTAAATCTTTTTAATCCTGATTGGAAAAAGCTAGCTGATTCATTTGGGATTGAGTTTACAGAGACCGATTTGGATAATTTATCTAAAGTTTTAAAGATGCGAGCAAATAGTAATGCTCCCGGAATAGTTTTAATCAAAGATGAAATTTACCCACCAAAAAGCACTAGCCCTAGGTGGAATGAGCAGTAAATTAGTTGGTTAAACCTGCAGAGATTATTAGATAGTAAATTGTGAAAATTACTGAAGCCCACAAAAATCCGGTCCACCAGGTAAGGCTAAGTTTTAGTTTGTAGGTGTCCCAGTTTACTTTTACTAAATTCTTATCAGCCTTAACTTTATTGCGATAAGAGATCATCATGTAGGCAGAAACCAATACTGCCCAAAAAAACATAAATCCAGATCTCATATGGCTAGTTTAACCTCATAAGAATCATTTCTCGGTATTGAGAAGTTTGTAGAAAAACCAGGTTGAAACCAATTCCCCGTCTGGGTTTTTTGCATACTGTGGAATCTCACCTGACATCTTCCAACCCCATTGTTCATATACTCCCTCAACGAGAAAATTTGTTGCTGAATCTAGAAATAGAAGTGAAAGTCCTATCGATCTTGCATATTCAGTAGCAGCTCGTTCCAATGCGCTTCCTATCCCTATTTTTTGGGCTAAGGAGTGGACTAGCAATTTACGAAACTCACCTCGATGCTTTCCATTTGCTCGAGATTCAGGGGTAACGATAACTGAACCTAAAACTTGCTCATCTGCAACAGCTAGAAAAATGCCATTCTTTGAATTTATCTTTGAGAATTCCTGCTGCCAAAACTCTTCATAATCTTCAGAGGTAGAGTCATTCATAAATCCAACGGAGTAGTTATGGGCGATCGAGTCTGCTAAAAGTTCTACCAGCGAGGTTTTCATATTTGGGGTTATCTGATCGGCGCTGGTGATCTGAATTATCGCAAACCTGCGGGGTGTGATCTTTTCCATGTCGTTATTGTAGGCAATTCTATCTACACTAGGAGGTATGGCTCTTATACAAACCCCATTTGTTAGCGCCGAAGAGATTGACTCACTGTGCACATACGAAAAAATCATAGACAATCAACGACAGGTATTTAAGAACTTCTTTTTAAATGAAGCGGTCATGGGGCCTCGGGCGATCTTGGCTCAAAATGAAAATGCTCAATTTTCTTACATTGCAAGAGCCTCAAAAGAGGGACCAACAATTGTTAAGTTCGGAACGGTGGTTCCAAGCAACTCCAATCGAAGTATTCCTGTAGTACAAACTATGGTTTCAGTAATTGATGCGCAAACCGGAAGTGTTAAATTATTTCTCGACGGTGAATCAGTAACTAAATGGCGAACCGTAAGTGCAAGTATGGCAGCAGCCTCTGAATTGAGTAATCAAGTTAAAAGGATTGCGGTAGTTGGTTTAGGTCACCAAGGTCAAGCTCATTTAAGAGCGGCCCAGAGTATTTTTCATCCAGAGAAAATCTACGGTGTTTCAAATGTGGACATTGACATTGATTTCGGATTTGATGTTGAGGTCACTAAGGATATTTCGGTAATTGGCAATTGTGATTTGGTATTTCTCTGCACCAACTCAATTGAGCCGGTGATCAATATGAATCTATCTCCTGGAACCACCTGCATCTCAATCGGATCTTTTGCGCCTAACAGACAAGAGGTTTCTGCTCCTGTGTTAGCTCTGGCTGATAAGGTATTTGGGGATGATGCTAAGACTATTTCTGAACAATCCGGGTCAGTTGTGATGGCTCTGGGCTTAGCCGATCGTAAATGGTCTGAAGTTGAATCTATTGGCGCTCTCTATGCAGGCAAAACCAGTGGAAGAGATAATAAAGACCAGGTAATTTACTATTTCTCAGTAGGACTTGGAATCCAAGATGCTGCCCTTGCTGAATTTATTTTGAAAAATGGAAAGTTTTAAATGAAGAATAAAACTACTTTAGATGCCAATGCTGCAAAGAAGCTTTTGCAGACAAATTGGGGGATTAAAGCTGATCTATCAGCGCTGCCTAGTGAGCGAGATATTAATTTCAAAGCGGTAGGTGATAAAACCTATGTTTTAAAAATTTACACCGAGGTTAATGCAACTTTGAAGGCTAGTCTTAATTTCCAAAATAAAGTGTTGAACTTCCTTCGGGATAATTCAATTCATTGTGCCCCGGCAGTAATCGGAGCAAAGAAGAATAAAACACTTATCCCTATATCAAAGAGTAGTTATGCCAGGCTATTGAGTTTTCATGATGGAGTGGCATGGGGAAATGCGGCCACGCATAGTGGCGAGGAGATCGAGCAGTTGGGTCGGCTTATCGCAACTGTGGATAAAAAATTAGCCTCATTGAAAATTACTCAAACTGAGAAGAATTCACTAAATGCCCCTTTTATGTGGAACATGCTGCAAGCGGGAAAAATTCTTAATTGGAGTGGAAAGATTGAAGATCAAGAGTTAAGAAAACTGGTCGAAAAAGCACTAACTAATTTCCAAAAGAATATCGTTCCAGAATTGAAGAAGTTGCCAAAGCAGGTTATTCATAATGATGGCAATGATTACAACATAATTGTTGGATCTGAGACTCTGTCATTGATTGATTTTGGTGACATGATTTATGCACCAAAAATTGTTGGAGCAGCAGTTGCAGCTGCCTATGTTGGGCTTAAATCAGAGGATCCCGTTAAAGAGATAGCTACCTTTGTTCGTGGTTATCACAGCATTAACCCACTTTCCCTTGATGAGTTATCTATATTTCTAGAATTGGTAAAGGTTCGCTTGGCTTCAAGTGTGGCAAATGCTGCGCTTCAAAGAGGTAACAACCCAGGAAATGAATATTTATCTATTAGCCAAAATGATGTTCCAAGAACTTTAAAGTTAATTGATGCCTTTGATAAGAATTTTGCGATCTTTAGATTGAGAAATGCAATCGGTTTTGAGGCTAATCCAAATGCCAAGGCAATTAGAGATTTCCTACTAACTGTAAAGCCTGCCAATATCCTTAAGAAGTCTTTCAATGATCTAAAGCGGGTTTATATCAATTGGTCTTTTGATAATCCTGAAATTCCTAGAAGCACCAGCGCTATTGAAGATTTAATGGCAAAAACCGGGGCGGATGTAACGATTGGTTACTACTGTGAAAATCGTAATGTTTATCAAGGTGAGGCATTCAAACCTGAAGCTGCAAGTGCTAGAACCTTTCATTTAGGTGTTGATATTGGAATGCCGGCAGGAACTGAGGTTTTTGCTCCGCTTGATGGAGTAATTGAAGTGTTTAACAATAATTCAACACATTTGGATTATGGCCCAGTAGTAATTTTGCGGCACAAAACTGATACTGGTATTAACTTCTGGACTTTGTATGGGCATCTATCAATTGATTCCATGCCAAACTGGAAAATTGGCAAAGAGATAAAAGCTGGAGAATTAGTTGGGCGAATGGGTAAAGAGGAAGAAAATGTTGGTTGGCCGCCACATACTCACTTTCAATTGCTAACTGATCTGTGCGGAATGGGTATTGATATATATGGTGTTGCACCTAGGGATGAGGTTGCACTTTGGCGTGGCATCTCATTAAATCCCAACTTAATTCTTAGCATCCCTAATGGAACAGATGCTCATGCGAAGATTTCCCCTGAGAGCATTAGAAGTGAAAGACGTGTTGTAATCTCTCAAAATCTTTCCTTAAATTTCAAAAAACCGATCAATATAGTAAGCGGATCCGGTGCCTACCTCTTTGATGAAAAAGGCAAGAGTTATTTGGATCTAGTGAATAACGTCGCTCATGTTGGTCATGGTCATCCAAGAGTGGTTGCAGCAGCTGCAGCTCAGATGTCTGTTTTGAACACCAACACAAGATATTTGCACCAATCTGTTGTTGAGTATGGAAAAGCTTTGACCAGCACAATGCCTGATCCATTGTCAGTAATTTTCTTTGTAAACAGTGGAAGTGAAGCTAATGATTTAGCGATTAGGTTAGCTAGAGCGCATACAAAAGCTAAAGCAGTAGTGGCACTTCGCCATGGTTATCACGGTCATACTCAATCTGTCGTAGAAATTAGCCCTTATAAATTTCTTGGAAAAGGTGGCCAAGGGGCTGCCTCCCATGTTGGAGTTGCTGAATTACCAGATCTATTTCGTGGCAAATTCACCGGCAAAAATGCCACCGATAAGTACATAGAAAACCTTAAGAAAACTATCAAAGGCTTGAAGCAACCTTTGTCTGCTTTTTTTGCTGAATCGATTGTAAGTACTGCAGGTCAAATTGTTTTGCCGGATGGCTACCTTGCAGCAGCTTACAAATTAGTTAGATCCAATGGCGGAGTGTGTGTTAGTGATGAGGTTCAAATTGGAATGGGCAGGGTGGGAGATAAGTTCTGGGGTTTTGAATTACATGGCGTTGTGCCAGATATTGTTACATTAGGTAAGCCACTTGGAAATGGTCATCCATTAGCGGCAGTGGTAACAACTCCTGAAATCGCAGCATCATTTAACAATGGCATGGAGTACTTCAATACATTTGGCGGAAATCCAGTGAGTGCTGCAATTGGACAAGCTGTTCTTGAGGTTGTTTATGATCAAAAACTTCAACTAAATGCGAAGAATATGGGCGAGTACTTGCGTCTGGGTGTTAAAGAGTTAGGAAAGAAGTATCCAATAATTTCAGATGTTAGAGGCAGTGGATTGTTTATTGGCGTTGAAATGATGATTGATGAGAAAACTCCCGCAACAAAAGAGGTTGCAGATTTAATGGAGTTCGCACTAGCTAAGGGAGTGCTTCTATCCTGCGATGGACCTGACAACAATGTGCTAAAAATCAAACCGCCACTTGTGATTACGAAAAGTGATGTCGATCTACTCTTAACTGTTTTAAGTGATTGGCTAGCTAAGAAATGAATCCACCATTAACTGGAATTAAAATTGCTGATTTTTCTAGGGTACTGGCAGGCCCATACGCAACCATGCTTTTAGCCGATCTTGGGGCTGAGGTAATTAAGGTTGAACGTCCCGGAAGTGGCGATGACACTCGTGGCTGGGGGCCACCATTTGATTCAAATGGGGACTCCACATACTTTCTTTCAGTTAATCGTAATAAACAAGGTTTGTCATTGGATTTATCAAAAGAATCTGATCAACAAAAAGCTTTAGAGTTAATTAACTCCTCCGATGTGGTGGTTGAAAATTTTGGTCCAGGTGGCATGGAGAAATACAACCTTGGTTATTCAAAACTAATTAGTAATAATCCAAATTTGATTTACTGCTCAATTTCAGGATTTGGCACATCTGACAAGGCCACAAAGCTTCCTGGATATGACTTATTGGTGCAAGGTATGAGTGGATTAATGAGCATTACTGGCGGGGATGAAACAGATCCAACTAAGGTTGGAGTTGCCTTAGTTGATGTGATCACAGGCTTACATGCAGTTATTGGAATATTAGCCGCCTTGCGAGCTCGGGATGAGCAAGGTGTTGGACAAAAAGTGGAGTTGAATTTGTTAAGTTCAACATTGTCAGCTTTAGTCAATCAAGCATCTGCCTATATATCAGGGGGTGTGATTCCAAAGGCGTTAGGAAATGTTCATCCATCAATTGCGCCATACCAAGTTTACGATGCCTCTGATAAGAAGTTCATAGTTGCAGTTGGCAATGACGCTCAATTTATTAAATTTGCTGGCATAGTATCTCCAGACTTACTTGGTGATAAAAGATTTGCGACTAACCAATTACGTGTTGAGAATATAACTGCATTAAATGAGCGATTATCTTCAGTCTTTTCCACCAAGAGTGCAGAGTATTGGGTGGATAAATTGCAACATATTCACATTCCAACCGGGGTGATTAATAATGTTAAAGAAGCATTTGATTTAGCCACATCCCTTGGTTTGTCTCCGGTTGTAGAGATCGAAGGAGTTAAATCTGTTGCAAACCCGATCAAATTCAGTAAGACTCCAGTGCAATACAAAAGCGCTCCACCAAAGCTTTCAGATTAAATAATAATTCAGGGGCATTATGAAAAGTGAGATAACTACAAAATTTTCAATTCTTGCACTGCTTTGGGGCGTCTCTTTTTTATTGTTGCTTCGCGTAGTTCAAGCCTTTGACTGGGCTGCAGCAATTTCAGTCAGGGCTTTTATTGCAAGTGGTAGCTTATTTTTGTTGTCCCTCTTGCTAAGGCGAAAATTAGATTTTTCTGTTGGAGCAAAGCACTTTGCCGTGCTCGGCGCAACCTCAGTATCTTTTCAACTTATTGGATTATCAATCGCTGTCCCAAGAATCGGCACAGCATTAACCGCTATTTTGGTAGGAGCCATTCCACTTTTCTCATCTGTTATTGGAAGACTAATGAAGATTGAAGAGATTGATAAGGTTGGATTTATTGGCCTTGTATTAGGTTTTGTTGGAATAATATTTCTAGTGGGCTTTCCTTCAGCAAAGTTGGGATCAGATTTCTTTCTCGGATTCTTCCTTTGTTTAGCAGGCTGCATAAGCGCAGCATTTGGCAGTAATTACTCAAAATTAAAGCTTTCAAATGCTGGAAATTGGGAGCAGGTTATTGGCGCCTTTTTCTTTGGCGGTCTATTCACATTACCTTTACTTCTATTTGTTCCAATCAAGTCTGGCTTAGATCCAAGTGATTGGGTCAATATGGTTGCCCTAGCTGTGATCTGTAGTGCATTTTGTTATGTAATCTATTTTTCACTTGTTTTAAAAATTGGGGCTACCAGATCGATAAGTGTGGAGTTTTTAGTTACGGTAGTTGCTGTATTGATTGGCGCCTTTTACCTAAATGAAGCTATTTCAATAATTCAGCTCTTTGGCGCATTATTAGTGGTGCTGGGGTCGATCTTGATATTAGATCTGCTTTCATTTTCAAGTAGGAGTAAGCATGAGTAACACACCACAATCTAGTTATCTAGATTTGCCTGATAATTTGCCGGTGCCGCAAGATGATGGTGGGGCAGATCATTTAGATGGTATGAAATTAACCTCTATCAGATTGAAAGCCACAAATGGCGAAGAGATTGATCTTTCGAAATTAGATGGCACAAATGTGGTTTTCATTTATCCAAAAACTGGAGTGCCAGGTGTTGCATTACCAGATGGCTGGGATGACATTCCAGGTGCTCGTGGCTGCACACCCCAAGCCTGTTCTTATCGTGATAACTATCCTGAGTTAATGAAGTACGCCAAACGAATTTTTGGATTGAGTGTGCAAAGTAGTGATTATCAAAAGGAGTTGCATGATCGAGTGGAGCTGCCTTATGAGATTTTAAGTGATGCTGATTTCACCTTTACAAACGCACTAAAACTTCCAACCTTTGAGGCTAGCGGAATGAAATTGCAAAAAAGATTGACTTTGATTATTAAGGATGGAGTAATTGTGAAGCATCATTACCCAGTTTTCCCAAGTAATAAGGATGTTGATTGGGTGATTAGTTCTTTGAAGGCTTTGGCTTAAACAACAACTCATCTATACCAATTCGATGAGCTTTAAATGAGTTCACCGGTGCATCACTTGGATAACCAACTGCAATTCCACATAGCAATCGGTAATCCTTAGAAATTTCAAACTCATTACGAACTACATCATCCCAAATGCTTACCGCGCCCTGGGCGCATGTACCAAGACCATGGGCATGGGCTGAGAGCATTAAATTTTCCATCATAAGACCTGCATCACTTGCTGCGTAGATATGAAGGCTTTTATGGATGTATACAAACATCGCAACTGGAGCGCCAAAAAACTCATAGTTTTTGCCCCAATGTTTATCTCGTTCAACTCGATCGCCACGCGCAACACCTAATGCACCATAAAGCTCTTTACCAACACGCTGAGCCCTTGGTCTTAACTCTGCAACGTATGGTTTCAGGATTATTCGGTTACTTGTTGGCAACCCATATCGTTTAATGAAAAGTTTTAATTTACTTAACAATCCACCGCGCATACCGGCTGAAAGTGTTTGCCAGCGAGATAAAAACTCATTACTGATTCGGTCTCGTTTATCACCAGTTGCAAGGGCAACTTTAAATGGCCTGGTGTTTGACCAACTTGGGGCGGTTAGTGAATCTTTTAATATTTGATCAATTAGAGCTTGTGGAACGGGGGTGGGCAGAAAATCTCGGGTAGTCCTACGAGATGCGATGAAATCTGAAACCCAAACGCCATCTTTACTCGCAGGATCAAAACCCATGTGATTTACCTAGCTCTTTTTAACCGAAGCGTTATAGATAGATTGAATTGTGGAATCTAGTAACGCATCAAATTGATCATCACTTTGCTTTGCGGATAAGCCTTCAGTTAATGCACGTGAGAATGAGGCAATGATGCCCTTATTCTTTGCAAGCAAGCTATTTGCTTCATCTCTTGAGTAACCACCAGATAGTGCAACTACTTTGAGCACTCTTGGATGGGCAACTAGCTCCTGATATAGATTTGCTTGCGTTGGTATTGAAAGCTTCAACATTACAGTTTGTGTATCACTTAACTTATTCAAGTGGTTTAACAAACTTACTTTAAGAAGTTCTTCAGCCTTGGCTTTTTCAGCGCTCTTGATATTTACCTCAGGCTCAATAATTGGAACAAGCCCACCTGCAATGATCTCTTTTCCAAGTTCAAATTGCTGCGCCACAACCTCTTCGATTCCAGCAGCATTAGCAAGGTTAATTACAGATCTCATTTTGGTTCCAAAAACGCCATGCTTATTAGCAGCGGCAATCCGCGCAGATAACTCCGGGATTGGTTTCATTAACTGCACATCATTTTTTTCTTCCGCAAGTCCATTGTCAACCTTAAGGAATGGCACGATCTTCTTTTTGCTCCACAAGTACTCTGCAGTTCCCATGCCATCAATTTCTCGCTCCATGGTCATTTCAAAAAGAATTGCTCCCACAATGCGATCGCTGGTGAAGACTTTGGATTTGATTAATCTTGAACGCATTTGGTGAATCAGATCAAACATGGCTGCCTCACCTGAGTACTCAGATTCCTCGATGCCATACAGCTTTAAAGCTTTAGGAGTGCTTCCTCCGCTTTGGTCCAAGGCGGCGATAAAGCCATTTCCATTTTTAACTTGATCGATCATTTGCTGATTCATATTCACCCTTTCGCGTAAGGGGCTGATTGTAGTGGTATTAAAGTTGACGAGACTGGGATCGGCTCGTATGTGTGCTGAATTTGCATATCGATATAGTGAAATTCCTACTTAGCTCGAATATTACACGATTGGATCGGATTCCCAGAAGGTGGATCAACCCTATTGATTGTTTAGACTCTCCAGCATATATGGCATATTTGAGTAATGGGTAAAACCTATTATGAGATTGATGTATTTGGTGCTGAACCATTTAGCGGGAACCCAGTTGGTGTGG
>Ga0214168_1000051_pt1 | contig 42838 bp, 44 predicted proteins | sample LakMenepilimnion_FD_153002 | JGI IMG/M metagenome (GOLD analysis project Ga0214168, IMG submission 153002) | Freshwater microbial communities from Lake Mendota, WI - Practice 29OCT2010 epilimnion v4 | ecosystem: Environmental > Aquatic > Freshwater > Lake > Epilimnion/Euphotic zone | place: Lake...
CGCTCTGGGCTTGGCCGCGAATCACTGTAATCCCGGTGCCGGCGGTCGCCTCTTCGAGAAAATCCACACGGCGTTGAAGGGGTTCGATCAGGGTCACCTTTAAATCTGGGCGAGCTAAAGCGATCACAATTCCTGGCAGCCCTGCCCCGGATCCGATATCAAAGACTGTTGCCCCCTCTTTGAAGAGGGTCGTGACAGGCAGGCAGTTAAAGATATGGCGTTCCCAGATGCGCTCAGCTTCGCGAGGCCCTATGAGCCCGCGCTCAATTCCAGCGCCTTCAAGGAGGGCTGCATATGCCGAAATCGCCCCTATTGAGCTGGGAAAGTATCGCTCGATGAGGGTTTCACGTGAAACCTCCACCATTTTTAGGCTGGGTAGATAACTACGTAGCGATCTGGGTCTTCACCATCAGATTCACTCGTTAGGCCTAGATCCTGAATCGTGTCGTGAATGACCTTGCGCTCAAAAGCGTTCATTGGGTCCAACTTGATCGATGAGCCAGTTGTCTTCGCTTTTTCCGCCATCTTCTCAGCGAGTTTTTTCAACTCTGACTTTCGTCCTGAGCGGAATCCCTCGATATCGAGCATTAAACGGCTGCGATCCCCTGTTGAAGTCTGAACCGCTAGGCGGGTCAACTCTTGTAGGGCATCTAGAACCTGTCCTTGATCGCCGACGAGGTGGTTGAGTTTGCCGCCGACGATTGCCAGGGCTGCGCGACCATTTTCCACGTCGATGTCGATGTCGCCATCTAGATCTGCAATATCTAACAAGCCCTCTAAGTAGTCGGCTGCGATGTCGCCCTCTTCTTCAAGCTTCGCGGCGCTCTTTGGAGCTTTGAGATCCGCGTTCGCCTCAGCCTTTACCTCTTCAACAACTTCTTCTGCTACTGCTTTGCTCTTTGCCATTTTTATCCTCGCCACCCATTGTGGGTTTGTAGTGGTTTAAACCTTTTATATGTATTTGTGCCGATATGTATGGTTTTACTTACGCTTCTTTTTCTTAGCCTTTGGTTGTTGGCGTTGACCCTTTGTGTCGCCCTCTGGACGAGGTTCATCGATGGTTGTGCCTTCAGTATCTGTTCCTGCTTTACGAGCTTTCTTATGTTGTAGCTCTTCATAAGCGGGTGATCCTGGTGTTGGGTTTCGTTTAATTACGTAGTACTGCTGTCCCCATGTCCATAAGTTTGTTGTTGACCAATAAATAAGAACACCAATTGGAAAGTTAACACCGGAGATTGCAAAAATAACTGGGAATAAATACAACATAATTTTTTGCTGTTGCAACATCATGTTGTTGCTGGCGTCCATCTTTGGCATTCCTTTAACCATCAACTGACGCTGTGTTGTAAATGTTGTGAGTGACATAAATGCAATTAAAAACACTGTCACAATTTTTACAGTTGCACTTGATGATCCCAGGAAAGTCTCTGAGATTGGCGCACCGAAGAATTTTGCTTGTGCTGCATTAACAACGTCTGCTTGTGTGAATACACCGTGTTTTACGGGTGGATTTTTTCCAATTCCATTGAGCACTGTAAAGAGTGCGAAGAAAATTGGTGCCTGCGCCAAGATTGGAAAACAAGAAGCTAGTGGGTTTGTTTTGTGCTCTTTGTAGAGCTTCATCATCTCTTCTGATTGCTTCTGACGATCGTCTTTGTATTTGGTTTGAATTGCCTTCATTTGTGGTTGAAGAGCAGTCAAAGCGCGCTGGCTCTTAATTTGTTTTACGAAGAGTGGGATCAAAATAATACGGATGATAATCACAAGACCGATGATTGAAAGACTCCAGGTCACACCACTTGCTGAACCAAAGATTGGTGAGAGCAAATTATGAATATTGATAATGACCCAAGAAACAGCGGTATATAAGGGGTTTAGGATTGATCCCATTTTTTAGACTCCTACCTTCTGTGATTTCATAACAACATAATCAACGCCGCCGTGTGACCACGGGTTACAACGCAATAACCGCCATCCGGCCATTGCAACTCCTTTTAATCCATACTCTTCGATTGCAGTTGCTGCATACGATGAACATGATGGGTAGTACTTACAACGTGGAGCGAATGCAGGGGAGATCCACTTTTGATAAAAACGAATAGGCGTCACTAAAAGTGTTTTCATTGTGTGGCCGCCTGATTTGATTTCTTAACGAGGCGGGTAACAATCTCTGAAATCTCTTTATTGGTTTGTGCTTTCTCTGCTTTTCCGATTGCACGTAAAACAAGGAGAGCACCTGCTGGCAGCGCAGAAATATTTTCGGCAATTGCATGACGCGCCTTACGGGCGATGCGGTGACGAAGCACAGATCCTCCAACGCTTTTGCTAATAATTAATCCAGCTTTGGGGCTTTCATTAGTACCTGTGAGATAGAGGTATCCAACAAAAAATTCAGTTGCTACGCGGTGACCACTTTTGGTGGTTCGGGCGAAATCTGAGCTTTCTGTTAAACGTGCGCTTTTAGTAAGCACAAAGTTCTTCGAACTCGATTACGCCGAAAGTCGAACGCGACCTTTTGCGCGGCGTGCTGCGAGAACAGCGCGGCCTGCACGTGTAGCCATGCGTGCGCGGAAGCCGTGCTTCTTTGCGCGACGGCGCGTATTAGGCTGGAAAGTGCGCTTAGTCATTTCGAACTCCTTCTAATCAAAACAAATCTAAATCGGGCCATAAATGCGGGGGAAGTGCAGTAAGAGGGGTAACGGTAGAGGTCTGGGGATAACCCGGTCAAACTGGCCGAGAGGGTCATTTTCAGGTTGAGGGTTGTGGATAACTACTTGCGCTTTTGGCAATATGGCTCTACTTTTCGCTCTCCTCCACAGGTTTTGACCCCTTAAAAAGGCTCAACCTTCGGTTTAGGACACAGCCTGTGGATAACCATGTGGACAAGAGCTTTTTAGGGAAAAGGTGCGAAATGGCCGTTATTGAGATGGAACTTACCGATCTCTGGGGCCGCGTTATCGACGTCGTTGCAGCCGACGCACCACAACACCGCGCATTTCTCTCACTGACAAAACCACTTGGACTTCTACAGAGCGACGGAACAACAAATTTATTGGTTGCTGCCCCAAATGCATTTGCGAAAGATGTTTTAGAGACTCGTCTTCGTGCGTTGGTCAGTGAAGTTCTTACTCGCGAACTCGGTGAGAAAACAAATATCGCTGTAACAATCGATGAGACTCTGGAAGCCACAGATCTTCCTGCACCAGATGTTGATATTGAAATCGTTCCTGCTCGCGCCGGCACAGGCCGCGAAGATGTTGTGACACAGAGTTCGTCTAAAACTTCAGAACCATCACAACTTAACCCTCGTTATATTTTCGAAACTTTTGTTATTGGTGCATCAAATCGTTTTGCTCACGCCGCAGCTGTTGCAGTTGCTGAAGCGCCAGCAAAGGCTTACAACCCACTCTTTATTTATGGTGAGTCTGGCCTCGGTAAAACCCACTTATTACACGCTATTGGCGCTTATGCGAAAGAGTTATATGGCGGCGTCCGTGTGCGTTATGTATCTAGCGAAGAGTTTACGAATGACTTCATTAACTCGATTCGTGATGACAAGGCGTCGGCTTTCCAACGCCGTTATCGCGACCTAGATATTTTATTAGTCGATGACATTCAATTCTTAGAGAACAAAGAACGCACCCAGGAAGAGTTCTTCCACACATTTAACACTTTATATAACGCTAATAAACAAATTATTATTTCTAGCGACCGTCCGCCAAAGCAGTTAACAACCCTTGAAGATCGTTTGCGCTCCCGATTTGAGTGGGGATTAATTACTGACATCCAACCGCCTGAATTAGAAACACGTATCGCGATTCTTCGTAAAAAAGCGGCGCAAGATAAGTTAAATGCACCTGATGATGTTCTTGAATATATCGCTTCGAAGATTTCTACAAATATTCGCGAACTCGAAGGTGCCCTTATTCGTGTAACTGCCTTCGCTAGTTTGAATCGCCAAGGTGTAGATCTCGGTCTTGCTGAAATCGTTCTAAAAGATTTGATTCCAAATGACGCTTCATCAGAAGTAACAGCTGCAACGATCATGGCTCAGACCGCCTCGTACTTCAGCCTTACTATCGATGACCTTTGTGGCACATCCCGATCTCGTGTGTTGGTTAACGCCCGCCAGATCGCTATGTACTTGTGCCGCGAACTCACCGAACTCTCTCTTCCAAAAATCGGGCAGACCTTCGGCGGCCGTGATCACACAACAGTGATGCACGCCGATCGCAAGATTCGCCAGTTGATGGCAGAGCGTCGCTCTATCTATAACCAAGTGACAGAGCTGACAAATAGAATTAAGCAGCAAGCACGAGCGTAATAAGTCCGAATTTTCCTATTTAGGGGTGTTTACCCCCAAGATGGGGAAAACTTGTGGATAACTGTGGAGATCTAGCCGATTTCTGTGGGTAACTAACAAGTTATTTAACTAGAAGCGTAAAGAAAAGGGGTGTGAGGTGAAGTTAGCTCGCGTTACACACATCTTCGCCCACAGAAAAAGTGGAGAAGTTCAAGGCTCTGAACTGGGCTTTTACTCTTTACCCACAGATATCGCGCTAGTTACTACTACTACCTTTATATATAGAAATTCACCCGATAGAGAACTTACACACAACGAGTTAAACAGAGGTGCGGCATGAAATTCACCGTCGAACAATCAGCACTAGTAGATGGCGTTAACTGGGTCTCCCGTTCACTTTCAACGCGCCCAATTATGACCGCGCTACTTGGAATCGTTATCGACGCAAGTGGTGATGAGGTCTTCTTATCTGGATCAGACTTAGAAACGTCGAGCAAGGCACACTTCGCCGCCGACATTAAAGAAAAAGGAAAAGTTTTAGTTCCAGGAAGATTGTTGGCTGAAATCACCCGCTCACTTCCAAACAAACCAATCTCAATTTCTTTAGATGGTTCTCGTGTGTTAGTTACATCTGGTTCTGCAAAGTTCACACTTCCAACTTTGTCACTTAATGATTATCCAAACCTTCCAGAGTTGCCAGAACCAACCGGTGTTATTTCAAGTGACACATTTGCAAACGCAGTTGCACAAGTTGCAATTGCTGCGGGCCGTGATGATTCACTACCAACACTTACTGGTGTGCATGTTGAAGTAAACGAAAACACAGTTACTTTGGCAGCAACAGACCGCTACCGTTTAGCAGTACGCGAAATCCAATGGCAACCATCACAACCTGGTGTTTCAACAACTGCCTTGTTACGCGCTCGCACAATTGCAGATGCCGCGAAATCACTCGTTGGTGCAAAAAACGTTTCTGTCTCACTTGCACCTACTGCAAGCAATGATCGCCTCGCAGGATTTTCCGGCGACGGTAAAACAATGACATCGCGCATGTTGGATGGAACATTTCCTCCATACCGCCATTTACTACCGCAAGACATAACCAGCACCGCGGTTATCGAAGTTGCGCCATTTCTAGACTCTGTTCGTCGCGTTGCACTCGTGACAGATAAAACAGTTCCACTACGTCTTGAGTTTGCGAACGCACAACTCTCCCTAGAAGCTGGCGCTGGCGAAGACGCACAAGCAACAGAAATTCTAGATATTTTATTAACCGGCGAACCAATTTCAATTGCGTTTAACCCAACATTTTTAGCAGATGGTTTACAAGCTGTTGGAACACCATTTGTTCAAATTTCATTTACAGGATCAAGTAAGCCAGCGATCTTGATGGGCAAAGCAGAATCCAACTCACCAGCAATTGAAAACTATCGCTACTTATTAATGCCAATGCGCTACGCCTCATAAGGCACGCATGCGCATTAAAAAGTTAGAACTCACTAACTTCCGCTCGTATAAAGAGCTTTCATTGGAGTTTGCACCTGGAGTCTCAACTTTTATCGGCGATAACGGCTGCGGGAAAACAAACATAGCTGAATCAATTATCTATTTAGCTTTTCTCTCTTCACACCGGGTTTCTAATAACCAACCACTCATTGCACTCGGCAACGAACAAGCAATTATTCGCACGGAAATAACACGCGAAGATCGAACACTTCAAGTTGATCTTGAAATCAACCTCAATAAAGCAAACCGTGCACGGTTAAATCAAAACCCCACACGTAGCCAACGCGAAATATTAGGCGCGTGCCAAGTTATTTATTTTTCGCCCGAAGATTTAGATCTAGTGCGCGGGGACCCAAATCAACGCCGCGATTTCCTCGATAAATTACTTATTACACGCACCCCTCGAATTGCAGGCGTTATTGCTGATTACGAACGCGTTGTTAAACAACGTAACGCTTTACTTAAAACAAGATCATCAGCTAGCGCGCTAGCGCCATGGAGCGAACAACTAATTAAATTTGGCGCACAATTATCGGCTGAGCGAATAGCGCTAGTAGAAGCACTCAACCCTTGGGTTGCTCAAAACTACGCAAACCTCAATGAAGTAAAAGCAGCCAGTATCAGTTATAAGTCCAGCACTGAAGGTTTAACCACTAATCCCGAAACAAATATGCAAGTTCTAAGCGATCGATTAACAGAGGTTTCATATCAAGAAATCGAACGCGGTGTAACCCTGGTTGGACCACACCGCGATGACTTACACCTACAACTCGGAGAGTTTCCAGCAAAAGGTTATGCAAGCCACGGCGAATCATGGTCGATTGCAATCGCGCTGCGGATCGGTTCATTTAACTTATTAAAATCAGAAGGCGCTGAACCAATTCTTATCCTCGATGATATTTTCGCAGAGCTAGACACTTCACGCCGCCAACAATTAACATCAGTGGCTCAAATGGCAGAACAAACGATTATTACAGCAGCCGTTGAGAGTGATCTTCCAAAAGAGTTACTCACAGAAAAATATTACGTAACACCTGGTGCGGTTAAGAAAGCGAGAGATTAATGGCAAAACGCGATCTCGCAATAGATTTATATCGCTCCTTCAAAACCGAAGTAATTAAAAAAAGAAAAGTTGTTGAAGTAAGAAATAACATCGCAACCGATCCACAATTACTCGGCGATGTACTAACTAATCTCATTGAAGAACGCGATTGGAAATCTGGTGTTGCAGAAGGAACACTCTTTACGCAATGGGCATCAATTGTTGGAGACGACATCGCACAACACGCGTCACCTGTTTCAGTTAATGAAAATGTTTTAACAATTCAAACAACATCAACTGCATGGGCAACACAACTCTCACTTGTACAGAGCGAAGTTTTAAAAACAATTCAAAGCAATCCATTTGGCGCCACAATAGAATCTGTTTCAATCATCGGTCCAAACACACCTTCATGGAAGCGCGGCATCAGGTCTACGCGCGATGCCCGCGGACCACGCGATACCTACAATTAAAGGACTATTTCACGCTCAACCCAGTAGCCACCCTCAACCTGTAGATTTTCGCTCGGCTATACCCACTTCTACGCCTTATTTGCGCTAAACCTATTCAGATTTACCACTAGGATAAGCAGCGTGCACGTGGGGAATTCCCACCCAGCGGCTATCTGAGGAGTTTCATGCCAGGCAAGAGCGGTAATTACGACGCTAGTGCGATCACAGTTCTCGAAGGACTCGAGGCTGTCAGAAAACGCCCAGGTATGTACATCGGATCAACTGGTGAGCGCGGATTACATCACTTGGTTTACGAAGTAGTCGATAACTCAGTTGATGAAGCACTCGCAGGTCACTGCGATGAAATAAATGTAACTCTCATGCCAGATGGCAGCGTTCAAGTAGTCGATAACGGCCGTGGCATCCCAGTAGATATGCACCCTATTGAGAAAAAACCAGCTCTTGAAGTTGTTCTAACAGTTTTACACGCCGGTGGAAAATTTGGTGACAGTGGTTATTCAGTTTCAGGTGGATTACACGGTGTTGGTATCTCAGTTGTTAATGCACTCAGCTCTGATCTCTCTGTTTTTGTACAACGCGATGGTTTTCATTGGACACAGAGTTATAAATTAGGTGTTCCAACAGCGCCAGTTAAAAAAGGTGAAGCATCGCAATCATCTGGAACAACAGTTCAATTCTGGCCGTCAGAAGAAATCTTTGAAACTACAGATTTTTCATTTGAAATTTTATCCGCACGTTTTCGCGAAATGGCTTTTCTAAACAAAGGTCTCACAATTTCACTCACCGATGCTCGCGCCGGTCACGTCGATGAAAAAGGCGAGCAATTGCAAGCGCGCTATAAGTACGACGGCGGAATCGCAGACTTCGTAAAACACCTCAACTCAACCCGCGGTGAAACACACAAATCAATTATTTACTTCGAATCAGAAGAGAAGAAGAACCGCATGTCACTAGAAGTGGCGATGCAGTGGAACGCAGGATTCTCAGAATCCGTATACACATTTGCTAACACTATTAATACGCACGAAGGTGGAACCCACGAAGAAGGTTTCCGTACAGCTCTTACTTCTATCGTTAACAAATTCGGCGAAGAACAAGGTTTCATCCGCAAGAAAGAAGATCGCCTCACAGGAGATGATGTTCGCGAAGGTTTAACTGCGATTGTTTCAATTAAATTGGGCGAACCACAATTTGAAGGTCAGACAAAGACAAAACTTGGCAACACCGAAGCAAAGTCTTTTACACAAAAAGCTGTTAATGAATCTCTCACTACATGGTTTGAACAAAATCCTGCAGAAGGAAAAGAAATTGTTCGAAAGAGCATTGATGCAGCAGCAGCACGTGTTGCAGCGCGCAAAGCACGCGATTTATCACGTAATCGCAAAGGTTTACTCGAAGGTCGCGGAATGCCAGGAAAGCTTGCTGATTGCCAATGGACTGATCCAGAAAAGTGCGAGCTATACATCGTCGAAGGTGACTCTGCTGGCGGTTCAACAAAAGGTGGTCGCGATTCACGTAACCAAGCAGTACTTCCAATTCGCGGAAAAATTCTTAACGTAGAAAAGGCGCGCATTGACCGTGTTCTGCAAAACAATGAAGTACAAGCGCTAATTACCGCACTTGGCACTGGTGTGCACGATGATTTCGATATTGCAAAACTTCGTTATCACAAAATTATTTTGATGGCAGATGCTGATGTTGACGGACAACACATTCGCACATTGCTACTTACTCTTCTATTTAGATTTATGCGCCCATTAATCGAACAAGGTTTTGTTTATTTAGCACAACCGCCTCTGTACAAACTCAAGTGGGGCGGTAAAGAACCAGTTCAATACGCATTCTCTGATCGCGAACGAGATGGCTTTATCAAACTAGGACTAGAAGCAGGAAAACGCCTTCCAAAAGAAGATGGTATTCAACGCTTTAAAGGTCTTGGTGAAATGCCAGCTAAAGAATTATGGGACACAACAATGGACCCGGAACATCGCGTGCTCATTCAAGTAACACTCGAAGATGCAGCAGCAGCCGATGATCTCTTCTCTGTATTAATGGGTGAAGATGTTGAACAACGCCGTGCATTTATTCAACGAAACGCTAAAGACGTTAGGTTCTTAGATATCTAATGGATGACCTAACTAAAAAACCAGATTTTGATCGCATTGAAAAAGTCGATCTACAAGTTGAGATGGCGCGCTCTTATCTTGACTATGCAATGTCAGTCATTGTTGGTCGCGCACTTCCAGATGTTCGCGATGGATTAAAACCAGTTCACCGTCGTGTTTTGTATGCGATGTATGACGCTGGTTATCGCCCAGATAAGGGTTATTACAAATCTTCTCGCATTGTTGGTGATGTCATGGGTAATTACCACCCACATGGTGACACTGCGATTTATGACTCCGTAGTTCGTTTAGCTCAACCATGGTCACTTCGTTATCCACTCGTAGATGGAAACGGAAACTTCGGTTCTCCCGGCAACGATCCAGCAGCTGCAATGCGTTATACAGAAGCGCGTTTAGCTCCACTCGCAATGGAAATGATGCGAGATATCGATGAAGACACAGTTAACTTTTCACCTAACTACGACGGTCGTTCACAAGAACCGGATGTATTGCCATCACGTTTACCAAACTTATTAGTAAATGGTTCTGCAGGTATTGCAGTTGGTATGGCTACAAATATTCCACCGCACAATCTTCGCGAAATTAGTGAAGGTGTTATGTATGCACTGGAAAACCCAGACATGCCATCTGATCAACTACTTAAGCATTTACTCACAGTTGTTAAAGGCCCAGACTTTCCAACAAAGGCTTTAATTGTTGGTCGCACAGGAATTGAAGATGCGTACCGCACAGGTCGTGGATCAATCACGATGCGCGCAGTTGTACAAGTAGAAGAAATCAACAAGCGCACATGTTTGGTTGTTACAGAACTCCCATATCAAGTGAACCCAGATAACTTGGCCTTGAAAATTGCCGAACTTGTTAAAGACGGAAAAATCAAAGGCATCGCAGATGTGCGCGATGAAGGTAACGAACGTCTTGGTCAACGCCTTGTTATTGTTTTACAAAACTCTGCAATCCCAAAGGTAATCCTTAATAACCTTTATAAGCAGACACAATTACAGGACACATTCGGTGCGAACATGTTGGCACTTGTCGACGGTGTTCCACGCACATTGCGTCTAGATGAATTCATCCGTTATTACATCGAGCACCAAGTAGAAGTAATTGTTCGCCGCACGAAATTCCGCTTGGCAGAGAAAGAAAAACGCGCACATATTTTGCTTGGCTACCTCAAAGCTTTGGATGCACTCGATGCTGTTATTGCTTTAATCCGTGCGAGCACAACACCTGAAGAAGCACGCACTGGCTTGATGAAGTTACTAGATGTCGATGAAATTCAAGCCAATGCAATTCTGGACATGCAACTGCGTCGTATCGCAGCTCTTGAGCGTCAAAAGATCAACGACGAGTACGACGGTCTTATGAAAGACATCATCGAACTCAACGCAATTCTTATAAGCCCTGAAAAGCAGCGCGAAATAATCAAAACAGAGCTCTCTGATTTAGTAGCGAAATACGGCGACGAACGTCGCACGCAAATCGTTGCTAGCGAAGGTGATTTCTCTGCAGAAGATTTAATCCCAGACCAAGATGTAGTTGTCACAATTACTCACGGCGGATATTCAAAGCGCACAGTTGCGGATCTCTATAGATCGCAACGTCGCGGAGGCCGCGGAGTTAAAGGCGCAGCGCTTAAACAAGATGATGTTGTCGACCACTTCTTTGTTGCATCTACTCACGACTGGTTGCTCTTCTTTACAAACCAAGGCCGCGTGTATCGCGCAAAGGTTCATGAATTACCAGATGCTGGTCGCGATGCTCGCGGACAACACGTTGCAAACTTGATGGCATTTAAGCCCGACGAACAAATTGCACAAGTTTTATCCCTTAAAGATTATGCAGCAGCGCCATATTTGGTACTAGCAACAAAGAGTGGACTCGTTAAGAAAACTCCATTGGTTGAATACGACTCACCGCGTACCGGTGGACTTATTGCAATTTCACTTAAAGGTAGCGATGAAGTTGTCAGCGCCTCTCTTGTAAATAAGGGCGATGAATTACTTTTGGTTTCTAAAAAAGGAATGTCACTGCGATTTACCGCAGATGATGATTCGCTACGACCAATGGGTCGTTCAACAAGTGGTGTAATTGGAATGAAGTTCCGCGCAGGTGACGAACTTCTTGCAATGGCGCGAGTTAATTCACAACTCGAAGGAAATTCATTTGTATTTACTGCAACCGATGGCGGTTACGGAAAGAAAACTCCTATCGAGGAATATCGTTTACAAGGTCGCGGTGGAATTGGAATTAAAGCTGCGAAGATCGATGAAGATTCACGCGGTTCACTAGTCAGCGCACTTGTATTGCAAAACGAAGATGAAGTTCTTGCAATCACTTCTGCTGGAACAGTGATGCGAACACCTGCTGCTGAAGTACGCCAAACAGGGCGCGATTCAATGGGTGTACGCCTAGTCAACCTTGATGAGGGCGCACTTCTCCTCTCAGTGACCAAGAACAGCGAGGATGAAATACCTGTAAAGAGTGTGTAGAGTTCACCCGAGTTTGGGCTCTAAGGAAGTTCGGGGTAACCTTGCGCTTCTGTAATTAGTGGAAACACTTTTTACGGGCCTATAGCTCAGCCTGGTTAGAGCGCTTCCCTGATAAGGAAGAGGTCGATGGTTCAAGTCCATCTAGGCCCACCCCGCTCTAATACGGGGACCTAGCTCAATTGGTAGAGCACCGCCTTTGCAAGGCGGGGGTTAGGGGTTCGATTCCCCTGGTCTCCACATGAGTACTTCAGCAACTCTTCATACATCACTCGGTGACATCGTCATTGAGTTGTTCCCAAACCACGCACCAAAAACTGTTGCAAACTTTGTTGAACTCGCAACCGGTGCACGCGAATGGACAGATCCACGTACTGGTGCAAAATCAACTGCCAACCTTTACGACGGAACTATTTTTCACCGCGTCATCGATGGCTTCATGATTCAAGGTGGAGATCCACTCGGTCAAGGAACCGGCGGACCTGGTTATCGCTTTGCAGATGAATTCCACGGCGAACTAACTTTTGATCGTCCATACATTCTTGCAATGGCAAACTCAGGACCAGGAACAAATGGTTCACAATTCTTTATTACTGTGGCGCCAACAACATGGCTAAACCGCAAGCACTCAATTTTTGGTGAAGTAAAAGATGCAGCTAGCCAAGCGGTAGTTGATGCAATCGGAAAAGCAAAGACTGGCGCTCAAGATAAGCCAGTTACACCAATAACAATTAATAGCGTCACAGTTAAATAATCTATGGCTTCACTGAAGCGCTCTGCAACAACATCAATCATCACAATCATTGCGGCTGCCTATTTGTATAACCTTGTATTCGGCGGATTAGAAAACCGTTTTGCACTTCCAAACATTGATTACTTAACATCAACGAGCGAGTGGTACCGACTCGTTACTGTGGCACTTGTTCACGGTGGAATATTTCACTTAGCTTTTAATCTGTATGCGTTATTTGCGCTAGGCAACCCAGTTGAATCAGCATTTGGAAAATCCCGCTTCTTTGTTATTTTCTTTGTCTCCTTAATTTCAGGATCACTGCTTTCAACATATCTTGCGACTCCTTTTCAATACTCCGTGGGTGTATCGGGAGCAGTCTTCGGATTATTCGGAGCATTTGCAGTTGTAAGTAAGCGCTACGGCCTTGAAATTAAAAGCATCGCGGTAATTGTCATCATCAACTTTGCAATGGGATTTGTAATCGGCGGCGTCGATTGGCGCGCACATTTAGGTGGACTTATTGGCGGTTCAATTGCAGCCGCTGCGATGCTTCCAAAGCGCTAAAAAGTTATCCACAGAAGTTATCCACTCTGTGGAGCGAATTACACGCGTGTAATTAACGCCATTTAGTGGCGAGAGTAAATCCAAACCCAATGAAGCTAAATCCAATAACCATGTTCCATGCACCAATGCCAGGAACTGGGTAGCTGGTCTGAGTTACATAAAAGACCACGATCCAGAACAGACCTACGAGAAAAGCAGTAACCATTACTGGCGCTAACCAACGTGGGCTCTCAGCGGGAGCAACTGCGTGATCAACCACGTCTTGCTCGTGTGCGTGCGCCTTTTGAACCTTCTTACGGAGCTTTGATTTTGGCATGAGGCGAGGTTACACCGAAACCTTCATAATTGGCACATGGCTACCAAGATCCTCGTTGTAGATAACTACGACTCCTTCGTCTTTAACTTGGTGCAATACCTGGGCCAACTTGGGGCCGAGTGCACAGTTGTGCGAAACGACGAAGTCACCGCCGACGAAGCCAGTAAATATGACGGCGTACTTATTTCTCCAGGACCAGGGACTCCAGAAAAAGCCGGCATCAGTATCGACATGATTAATTACTGCGCCGAAAAAGAAATCCCACTCTTTGGTGTCTGTCTTGGCCACCAAGCAATTGGTGTTGCATTTGGCGCAACAGTTTCGCGCGCACCAGAGTTACTGCACGGAAAAACTTCGCAAGTAATTCACGAAGGCGGCGGAGTATTAAATAACTTGCCATCACCATTTACTGCAACTCGCTATCACTCACTCGCAGTAGAGCCAGCAACTATTGGCGATCAACTAGAAGTTACTGGTCGCACTGAATCAGGCGTTGTGATGTCAATGCGTCATAAAACATTACCAATCGAGGGCGTGCAATTTCATCCAGAGTCTGTATTAACAGAGCACGGTCATAAATTATTAGCTAATTGGTTAACACAGTGCGGAGATAAAAACGCACAGAGTAAAGCGGTTGGACTCTCTCCAGTTATTGGTCGCTAATTACGGCGCTTTATTAATTGTAATTGTTACTGGTTGACCAATAGTTTGTGTAGTTCCACCATCAGGTGCTTGTCTAATGACAACTCCAGGTGGTTGGCTTGAATCAAAAGCTTCAACTTCGCGAACTAAGAATCCTGCTTGAACCAATAATGTTTTTGCTTGAATTGCATCAATTCCAATAAGGGAAGGAACCTCAACCTCACCACTAGCAATTTGTAAAACCACACCGCTACCTGCAGAAATTGTTGAACCAGGTTCTGGAGAAACTTTCAAAACAGTTCCTTGTGGACGATCTGATGGAACCGCTTGTGTTGATGCTATGACCAAACCAACTGCAGCCAAAGAACTTCGCGCATCAATAAGAGATAAGCCAACTAAATCTGTTGGAACGATGGCATCGCCCGGACCATCTGAAATCGTGATGATTACGCCAGAACCTTTAGCAGCGCGAGTTGTTGCAAGTGGGAACTGGCTTGCAACGCGATCTTTAGGAATACGAGAATCATGCGCACGCTGAATTGTGATTGTGTAATCAGTTAAAAGAGCTTGTGCGGCGATTTGTGTAAGCCCAACTACGTTTGGAATTCCATCAGTGCCCACAGTGGAATCTGAGCGTGAGAGAAACGCTCCGCCAGCAGCTACAGCAAGTGCTGTAACAAGTGCGACAACGGATGTTAAAACAGTACGGCGAGAAACTTTGGTACGTGCAATCTTTGTTGTTACTGCTTGTCCGGTGCGCACGCGATGTAAATCATCAAGCATTAAGCCAGCAGATTGATAGCGATCATGTGGTTTTTTAGCTAACGCAACAGAGAGCAAGACATCAATATCGCCAGGAAGTGTTGGCTGAATAGAAGATGGTTTTGGTAATTCACCAGAAACATGTTGGTAGGCAATAGAAACAGGTGTGTCACCAGTAAATGGTGGGCGGCCAGTTAACACTTCAAATAACAGACAACCAGTTGAGTAAATATCGCTACGCGCATCTGCAGTGTCACCCATTGCTTGTTCTGGTGATAAATACTGCGCTGTGCCGACAATGTTCCATGTACTTGTAAGTGTTGCGCCGAAATCATCCATTGCACGAGCGATGCCGAAGTCCATAACCTTTACATCGCCCATGTCAGTGATCATGATGTTTGCAGGTTTGATATCGCGGTGAACAATTCCGCGTTCATGTGAATATTCAAGGGCTGCCAAAATACCCTCACCAATTTCTAGTGCGCGATCTAAAGGAATTCTTTCTCCGCGATGAATTAATTCGCGCAGAGTGTGACCAGAAATTAACTCCATGACAATGTATGGAGCAGGATCTTCGCCGGAGTCATAAACAGCAACAATTCCTGGGTGATTTAAACCAGCGGCAGCAAACGCTTCTTTTCTAAAGCGCGCAACAAAAGAAGGATCTTTTGCAAGATCGCTACGCAGAATCTTTACAGCAACTTTTCTAGCAAGTCTTTCATCTTGTGCAATATAAACATCGGCCATTCCGCCGGTACCAATCATTTCGCCAACTGCGTAGCGACCGCCAAGAAGTGTCATTGCGCGGCTCCAATCAATTCAATTGCGTGTTCTTCGGCGTCAATAACATCAGCAATAACTACGGTGACGTTATCAGGTGCACCATTGACATAAGTAGCTTCCACGAGCGCAACTGCTGCTTCATCGCGATTAGATTTTTTCAATAAAGATTTAATCTCTTTCTCCGTTAAAACACTCGACAATCCATCACTACAGAGTAAGAAACGATCCTTAGAATTTACTTCGTAAACCATGAGAACTGGCGCAACAGAACCCTCACCCATCAAAACTTGGGTGAGCATGGATCGCTGAGGATGATCGGCCGCTTCTGACATTGAAATCGTGCCTGAATCCAATAACTCCTGCAGAACAGTGTGATCGTGGGTTAGTTGTTCAAATGTATTTCCACGTAGGCGATAACACCGTGAATCTCCAACGTGTAAAAGTGCAACGCGATTGCCTCTAATTAAAAGCGCCGTTAACGTCGTGCCCATTCCGCGCAATTCGATTTCATCACTAGCAACTCGTGAAATTTCTCCATCAATTGTGTGCAGAGAGTTAAGTAGCAAGTCTTCAATTGAATCCGTATCAATATCTGGCGCTGTTAATACAGGCACCATCGATGCAAGAGTTTTAATTGCAATCTGTGAAGCAACTTCGCCGCCAGCGTGCCCGCCCATTCCATCGGCAACTGCTAACAAGGAAGAGCTAGTGAGTGCAGAATCTTCGTTGCCACTGCGCGCCAAACCAATTGCGGTACGCGCAGAAACAGCAAAGTAACTCTTACTCATACCGCCTAGCCTAATGGTTGGATTGCGCAATAATAAGAAGATGAAGTTCTACGCCCACAGAGGTGCATCGGCGGATTTTCCCGAACACACAATGGCTGCCTATCGCGGGGCAATAGAACAAGGCGCACTCGGTTTTGAATGCGACATTCGAGTTACAAAAGATGAAGTCCTAATTTTATGGCATGACGCAAACATGAAGAAAGAAGCCAAGAGCGCTGCAATCATCGCCAATCGCACGTATGCAGAAATTAAGCAGATTTATCCAGCAGTAATGACCCTTAATGAATTGCTAGATCTTGCAATCGAAAACAAAAAATCATTAGCGCTCGAAACAAAACACCCTGTACCAACTGGCAATCGCGTTGAAGAGTTGGTGGTTGCAGAATTACACAAACGAAAAGACGCAATTAAGAAATCAGGCATTGATGTCGCGATCATGTCATTTTCTTGGTTTGCAATTGAGAAAATTAAAAAGATGGACCCAACGATTAAAACCGTAATGCTGCTTGGAGACATCACAAATAAAATCACTCGACGATTTACATCAGCTCAAGTAATTGGGCCAAGTGTGGAGATGATTAGAAAATCACCTGAATTAATCAGCGAAATTAAGAATTCAGGAAAAGAGTTATATGTATGGACCGTAGATTCAACGGAGGATCTGCAGTATTGCGCAAGCGTTGGCGTAGATATCGTGATGACTAATCGCCCGGCGCATGCACGCTCTGTGCTCGGCTATTCTTAGCCAGTGAGTACATATGCATACCTTGGTCCAGTAGGTACCTTTACCGAGGCTGCACTCAAGAAAATAACTTCCGCATCTGATGCGTTGATTCCATATTCAAATGTCACAGCAGCGTTGATTGCTGTTCGTGAAAGCAAGGCAGATTTTGCACTCGTTCCTATTGAAAACTCAGTCGAAGGTGTTGTTGCCAGAACACTTGATGAGTTAGCAATGGGTGAGCCACTAGTAATTGCTGGCGAAGTAACTCTGCCTGTTTCATTTTCTTTAATGACAAAGCCGGGCACACAAAGCATCAAGCGCATCGCCACACACCCACACGCTGAATCACAGTGCCGCGCTTTTATCGCCAAGAATTATCCAAACGCAGAAATCATTCCGACTGCGTCAACTGCAGCAGCAGCGGAAGCAATTTCTCGCGGTGAATTCGACGCAGCAATTGCCGCAGAAGTTGCTGCTGCGCATTATGGGCTCGAAGTAATTGCAAAAAATATTGGCGATAACAATGGAGCCGTCACTCGATTTGTTTTGGTCTCAAAGCCTGGTGCACTATCTGCGCCAACAGGTCACGACCGCACATCCTTAGCGCTCTACATCGACATCGATCACGCAGGTGCGCTCTTAGAAATTTTGACCGAATTTGCTAAGCGTGATGTAAACCTAACTTTCATTCAAAGTCGTCCAACTGGACGTGTATTGGGCGATTACCACTTTATTATTGATGCTGAAGGCCACGTTAATGATCCATCAGTGTCACAAGCACTCGAAGGCTTACGTGAAATTTGTGACGAGATTAGATTCCTTGGTTCTTACCCACGAGAAAGCAGCAAATAATGATTGACATAAAGTTTATTCGCGAAAACCCGGATGCAGTTCGTGCATCTCAAAAGGGTCGCGGCGAAGACACATCAATCGTTGATCAATTGCTTAAACTCGATGAAACACGTCGCACTGCAATTACAGAGTTCGAAACACTGCGCGCAGAACAAAACACACTATCTAAATCAGTTGGCGCCGCTAAAGGTGATGAGAAAACAGCACTTCTTGCAAACGCAAAAGATTTGGCAGATAAAGTAAAAGCCGCGGATACCAAGCGCGCCGAAATCGAAGCGCAAGTAAATGCAATGGCAATGCAGCTTTCAAATGTTCTAGATCCTGATGCACCAATTGGTGGCGAAGCAGACTTTGTCGTTATCGAACACGTTGGGACTCCACGAGATTTCACTAAAGATGGTTTCGAACCAAAAGATCACGTCGAACTCGGAAAATTACTGGGAGCAATTGATACAGAACGCGGAGCTAAAGTTGCTGGCTCACGTTCATATTATTTAACTGGCATGGGCGCACTTCTCGAATTTGCACTCGTTAATTACGCAATTTCATCTGCAACAAAATCAGGCTTCACCCCCGTTATTCCACCAGTGCTTGTAAATCCTGCAGCAATGGAAGGAACAGGATTTTTAGGTCAAGCGGCTGAAAATGTTTACCATCTAGAACGCGATGATGTGTATTTAGTTGGAACAAGTGAAGTACCACTTGCTGCAATGCATATGGATGAAATCTTGCCAGCAGAAAAACTTCCACTTCGTTATGCAGGATATTCGACGTGTTTCCGCCGCGAAGCAGGAACATATGGAAAAGATACGCGCGGAATTATTCGCGTTCACCAATTCGATAAAGTTGAAATGTTCTCATTCTGTAAACCAGAAGAAGCTAAAGAAGAACACAAACGTATATTGCAATGGGAGAAGGACTTCCTTAATGCAATGGAGATTCCTTATCGCGTAATCGATGTGGCATCAGGAGATCTTGGCTCAAGCGCCAATCGCAAATTTGATATTGAAGCGTGGATCCCAACGCAGGGCACATATCGCGAAGTAACAAGCACCTCTAACTGCACCGAGTTCCAAGCGCGCAGATTAAACATTCGTTACAAAGATAGCGATGGCACAAAAGCCATTGCAACGTTAAACGGAACTCTTGTCGCTATTCCTCGCATGATTGTTGCAATTTTAGAGAATCATCAAAATGCAGATGGAAGCGTCAATGTTCCTAAAGCGCTGCAACCATTCTTGGGCACTTCACGATTTGAGCTTGTGTGAGTTTTCGCCCCAAATTAATTGCCTCCGACTTAGATGGAACAATCGTTGCGCACTACGGTGAAATAACTGAGCGCACCATCAACGCTTTTCGCACAGCCCACGACATGGGCGTTGAAATATTCTTTGTAACTGGTCGCCCACCACGATGGATGCCAGAGATTAAAGAAGCCTTCGGGATCGGTAAAGCAATCTGCGGAAATGGTGCACAGCTATTTGATTTACAGAATCAAAAAGTTATTGAAGAGTGGCTGATTCCAGTTGACGCGCAAATTGAAACCGTAAAGCGATTACGTAAAGTAATCCCACAGATTTCTTTTGCATCAGAGGCGCACAACTACTTTCACCGCGAAAAGAAGTATGTACCTCGCTGGGACGTTGGCTTAGATAACATCGGAGTCGATGACATCTTAGAAATTATGACTTCACCATCACTTAAATTATTGGCACGGTGTTCTGATCAAGAATTAACTTCGGATGAAATGCTTGCGATTGCTACTAAAGAATTAGCAGGACTTGTAACAGTTACACACTCAAACCCACACGATTCACTTCTAGAAATATCTGCAATCGGTGTTTCAAAAGGTGCAACACTTTCAAAGATGGCAGAGCGTTTAGGAATTAATGCAGAAGATTGCGTTTCATTTGGCGATAACCCAAATGACATTTCAATGCTCGAATGGTGTGGTCGTTCTTATGCAATGGCTGATGGACATCCAGATGCCCATAAAGCTGCGAAATCAATTGCAGAACCACACACAGATGATGGAGTGGCAATGATTATTGAGGAGTTATTGAAACTTCCTCCGTGCTAGTCCTTGCTCAATTTTTCGTGCTGGCCTTCTTCGGGTAGATTACGCGACGGAGGGCTCGCATAGCGGCCGAGTGCACCGGTCTTGAAAACCGGCAGGTGAAAGCCTCGTGGGTTCAAATCCCACGCCCTCCGCTCTTATTTATTTCACGGACTTGTGGCTGACTTCATAGCCATTTACGCATGCTTCCACCTAGCAACTTAACAATTGGCGGAGCACACTTACCCCTATAACTGTGCATAATTCTTAACACCAAAGGGGCAGTACATGTCAGGAGTTTTCTCGCCAACGCGAGCAAAGATCAAAGAGCGCACACTGCGCACTGATAAATGGTGGCTCCAACCTGCAATTACTTTCGGCGTATTAATTAGCTTCGTAATTTATGCAACATTTCGCGCATTTGAAAATAAATATTATTTTTCAGAACCACTAGTTTCACCTTTTTATTCACCATGTTTATCTACAAGTTGTATTGAAGGCTCATCCCCTCTAGGTCAACCATTTAATAATGAATACTTCGGAATCGGAATTTCACCAGCGCTCATAATCTTGATCTTCCCACTCGGATTCCGTATGACTTGTTATTACTATCGCAAGGCTTATTACCGCGCGTTCTGGATGTCACCACCTGCATGTGCAGTTGCAGAACCACACACTAAGTACACAGGTGAAACACGCGCACCACTTATTTTGCAAAATGGTCACCGTTGGTTCTTCTACTTCGGATTAATTTTTAATGTACTACTTACTTACGACGCGATTATTGCTTTTAGAGATGAAGAAGGACATTGGGGTCACATGAGCGTTGGCACGCTCGTGTTATTACTAAACGCAACCCTTCTCTGGTTGTACTCGTTGTCATGTCACACATGTCGTCACACACTTGGTGGACGCTTGAAGCACTTCTCTAAGCATCCTGTTCGTTACAAGTTATGGTCATGGGTTTCAGTTCTAAACCACAAGCACCCAACATTTGCGTGGATCTCTTTATTCGGAGTTGCTTTTGCAGATATATATGTACGCAACGTCGCTTCTGGCGCCTGGACAAATTTCTATTTCTTCTAAGTGAAAGCAGCTAATTAAATGACAAACCTCGAACGCCACTCATATGACGTAGTTGTCATTGGCGCGGGCGGCGCTGGATTACGTGCTGCAGTAGAAGCACGCGAAGCTGGTTTACGCGTTGCAATTATCTGTAAATCACTCTTTGGAAAAGCACACACCGTTATGGCCGAAGGTGGCGCTGCTGCTTCTATGGGAAACGTTAATGACAATGACAATTGGCAGGTTCACTTCCGCGACACAATGCGCGGCGGAAAGTTCTTAAACCATTACAGAATGGCCGAACTTCACGCTAAAGAGTCACCAGATCGCATCTGGGAACTCGAGCAATGGGGCGCTCTATTTGATCGCACTGCAGAAGGAAAAATTAGCCAACGTAACTTTGGTGGACATGAATATCCACGCCTTGCACACGTTGGCGATCGCACAGGTCTCGAACTTATTCGCACAATGCAACAGCGCATCGTTGCTCTGCAGCAAAAAGATGGCAAGACATATGCATCCATGGAGAGTCACCTCAAGGTATTTCCAGAGCTAACAGTTACAGAAATTATTAAAGAAGATGGAAAAGTTGCAGGTGTATACGGATACTGGCGCGAAACTGGCGCAGAAGTTTTATTTGAAGCGCCAGCAGTAATAATTGCAACTGGTGGTGTCGGTAAGACATTTAAAATTACATCAAACTCTTGGGAAGGCACAGGAGATGGTCACGCACTTGCACTTAAAGCTGGTGCAAATCTTGTTGACATGGAGTTTTTGCAATTCCACCCAACAGGAATGGTGTGGCCGCCATCTGTTCGCGGAATTCTCGTAACAGAGTCTGTTCGTGGTGAAGGCGGAGTTCTCACCAATACAAATGGTGAACGCTTTATGTTTAAGTACATTCCGGATGTATTTAAAGATAAATACGCAGACAACGAAGAAGAAGCAGATCGTTGGTACACGGATCAAGATAACAATCGCCGCCCACCAGAGTTGTTGCCTCGCGATGAAGTTGCTCGCGCAATTAACACAGAAGTTAAAGCAGGGCGTGGAACAGAACACGGCGGAGTATTCCTCGATGTTTCAAAGCGTTTAAGTGCAGAAGTTATTAAAAAGCGCTTGCCATCTATGTGGCACCAGTTCTATGAATTAGCTGGCGTTGACATTACAAAAGAGCCAATGGAAGTTGGTCCAACATGTCACTACGTAATGGGTGGCGTTGAAGTAGAACCAGATACTGCAGCAGCAGTTGGTGTTCCAGGGTTATTTGCTGCCGGTGAAGTTGCTGGCGGAATGCACGGATCAAATCGCCTTGGTGGTAATTCACTTTCAGATCTACTTGTATTTGGTCGTCGCGCAGGAATGGGCGCTGCAGAATATGTAAAGGGCGCAAAAGCAGTTGCAGTCAGCGAAGCAGCGATTAAAGCTGCTGCAGACCGCATCGAAGCACCATTTACACGTAGCGGTGGCGAAAACTCATACTCACTCCACGCAGAGTTACAAGAAATTACACATAACCTCGTTGGAATTATTCGCACAGGTTCTGAATTAAAAGAAGCAATTGAAAAGATTGCAGAAATTAGAAAGCGCAGTGCAAATGTCTCTGTTGCAGGCGGTCGTAAATTCAACCCTGGTTTCCACCTTGCATTTGATTTAGACAACATGTTGCTAGTTGCCGAGAGCACAGCAAAGTCTGCAATCTCTCGCGAAGAGTCCCGCGGTGGACATACACGTGATGACTTCCCACAACTTGATAACAAGTGGCGCCAGATAAATCACATCGCGTCCTTTGATGGAAACATAGTTTCAGTGCGCAAGCAAGAATTACCAGCACTTCCAAAAGAACTCTTTGACTTATTTGACGTTCACGAATTAGAGAAGTACATGACAGCGGATGAAATCGCGAAAGGCGGTGCACGCTAATGGCACGCAAACTCAAGATGCGTATTTGGCGCGGGGATGCAGATAACGGTGGCTTGCAAGACGTAACAGTTGAAGCAAATGAAGGCGAAGTAGTACTCGATGTAATTCACCGCGTGCAAGCAACACAGATGGGCGATCTCGCTGTTCGCTGGAACTGTAAGGCTGGCAAGTGCGGTTCTTGCTCAATGGAAATTAACGGTAAGCCACGTCTTGCTTGTATGACACAGGTTGCTTCATATGGCGACGAAGAAACAATTACTGTCACACCACTTCGTGCGTTCCCAGTTATTAAAGATCTCGTAACTGATGTCTCATTTAATTACAGAAAAGCAATGGAAATTCCATCGTATGAACCACCTGCAAACTTAAAGCCAGGTGAAGCTCGTATGGAACAAGTAGATGTTGAACGCAGCCAAGAGTTCCGCAAGTGCATCGAATGCTTCTTGTGCCAAGACACATGTCACGTGATTCGCGATCACGAAGAGAACAAGAAGTCCTTTGCTGGACCACGCTTCTTTATTCGCATCGCAGAACTAGATATGCACCCACTAGATACTCTTAAAAACCGCAAGCAAAAGGCTCAAGAAGAGCACGGTCTTGGAATGTGCAACATCACGAAATGCTGTACTGAAGTGTGCCCAGAGCACATTCGTATTACAGATAACGCAATCATTCCGATGAAAGAGCGCGTAGTAGATGTTAAATACGATCCACTTCGCTGGTTGGGCACAAAAATACGGAAGCGCGAAGGTATCGTTTAATACATGAGTCAGAGCGTCAACGTGCGATCAATCTCTTTGGTCTCACTTGGCGGAATACTCGGTTCGCTCCTTCGTTTCACAATCAGTGAACTCTTCGACAATTCGCGCACGGCAACGTTAATCGCAAACCTATTAGGTGTTGCAGTTGCAACATTCCTGATTGTCTTTATGGAACGCCGCGGCAGCACAAATCAAAGACACTTTTGGCTACCAGGATTTTGTTCAGGCCTAACAACATTTTCTGCAGTGGCGCTGCTGACACTCGAACCAAGTGATGGCGGCACGATGTATTTAAGTGCCACTGTCATCGCTAGCCTGGCGATCATCGCAATTCTTATGCCGATAGTTCGCAAAGTAATTCCGGTGCGCACATGAGAGTCGTCTTCGTAATTCTCGGAGCAGCAATCGGTGCTCCTGCACGATTTGTTATTGATCAATACCTACGTAAATTCTCAAACGCTCCATGGGGAACATTTACCGTAAACGTACTTGGCTCTTTTGTTATCGGACTTACATGGGGTGCAACAGATAACACCACAGCGCTGGTTGCAATTGGATTTGCTGGCGCATTTACAACGTGGTCAACCTTTATGTTAGATATCTACTTAGCCATAGAGCAAAAGAAAATTAAAGTAGCAATCATTAATTACATTGGATCCTTGATGCTGGGATTATTTGCAGCAGCCCTTGCAATCAATCTAGTTTCGTAGAGAAGCCATCCACTTTTCTATTTGATCTGGATGACGTGGCAAGTCCTCGCTTAAATTACGACAACCATCAGCTGTAACAACAACATCATCTTCAATACGAATTCCGATTCCGCGATATTCCGGTGCGAACATCTCATCATCAGGTTGGATATAAAGCCCTGGCTCTACGGTTAAAACCATGCCCTCTTTAAGTGTTCCAAGCAAATAATCTTCATCGCGAGCTTTATCGCAATCATGCACATCCATACCGAGCATGTGGCTTACTCCGTGCAGAGTCCAACGGCGATGCAATCCGTTTTCTGGCAACAAAGACTCTTCAGGTGACATAGGCAGAACGCCCATATCTGACAAACCTTTTGCCAATACTGCTTGGCATGCAGCGTTAATTGATTTAAATGTTGCACCAGGTTTTACTGCAGCAAAACCAGCAAGCTGTGCTTCGTATACCAACATATAAAGCGCACGTTGCGCAGGAGAAAACTTTCCAGAAATTGGCAATGTGCGTGTGATATCTGCTGTGTAATACGAATCCATTTCGATACCAGCATCGATAAGAATTAATTCACCCGGACGAACTTCGCCATCATTTTGAATCCAGTGCAGCACACACGCATGCGAACCAGAAGCAGCAATAGTTTCGTAACCCAAATCATTTCCAGCAATGCGTGCACGACCAAAGAACGCTGCTTCAACAACTCGTTCACCGCGAGGAGTGCTCACTGCTGCCGGAAATGCGCGAACAACATCGGCAAAACCTTTTGCAGTTTCATCACATGCGCGTTGTAATTCAGAGACTTCGTACTCATCTTTAATCAAACGAGCAGTAGATGTGTATGTCACAAAATCTTTTTCTTGTGGATGCAGAGCAACGTTTTTATCAACCATTGGATCTTCGCCACGAATAATTAGTGCAGCGGCGCCATCCTTTAGAAGTGATTCAAGATCATCGACTCGACGAGTTTCAATCTGATAACGATCTTGTGCTTCCTTTAGTGTGAAGCGACGACCAACCCACAATTCGCCAAAGCGACGGTCGGTATAAAAAGCGTGAGTATCGCGAGTAGAACGCGGATGAATATATAAATATGTGTCGTGACCATCTGCAGTTGGTTCAAGAACTAAAACTGCATCGGCGCTAGCTTCAACACCTTGCACGCCGGAGTAATAAGCAAAAGCAGAGTGTGGTCGAAATCTGTAATCACAATCATTGCTGCGAACTTTGAAACCACCAGCTGGCAAAACTAAACGAACACCTGGATATTGCGCAGACAGAGCCGCTCGTCGAATAAATGCGGATGTAACAGCGGGACCAGCAACGACATCATCTAAATCAGATGGCACCCAACCTTTGGACATAAAGTCAGCAAAAGCAGGTGAAGGAGTGTTATCACGCGCGGCTTTTACAACCTCTTTTTGGTCCATGTCGGCAAGTCTAAAGCGAAACGCTTTGTATCGCGACTGTCTTTGAACCTGTAAACTTGCTGCGTACAAGGAGACGTCGCATAGCCCGGTCGAGTGCGCCTCACTGCTAACGAGGTAAGGGGTAAAACCCTTCAGGAGTTCAAATCTCCTCGTCTCCGCAGATAAATTAGTTAAGGAGTTCTCGCGTGCCAACCTTTACGGTAGCAATCGTTGGCGCAGGACCTGCAGGTTATTTCGCAGCGCAAGCACTTCAAAATGCGCAGAGTGAAGATAAAACTTTTGCAATCGACATGATTGAACGCCTTCCAACACCCTGGGGATTAGTACGAAGCGGTGTTGCACCGGATCATCCAAAGATCAAAACTGTTTCAAAAGTATTTGAAAAGATTGCAACCGCCGGAAACTTTCGTTTGTTTGGCAATCTAGAACTCGGAACCGATGTTCAACTTGCTGATCTACAAGCAAAGTATGACGCTGTAATTATTGCAACTGGTTCTTCACTGGGAAGAAAATTAGGAATTCCCGGTGAAGAGCTGCGCGGATATTTATCAGCTGCTGATTTTGTACCTTGGTATAACGCACACCCTGATTACACAGGAGTTGATGTGCCGCTAGATACCGACACAGCAATTGTTATTGGCGCCGGAAACGTCGCGATGGATGTCGCGCGCATGTTGGCACTTGAACCATCAGAATTAGATCCAACAGACACCGCAGATCATGCAATTTCCGAACTTAAAAAGAGTGGCATTCGCAAGGTTTACATCTGTGCTCGCCGCGGCGCCGAACATGCTGCTTTTACCTCCCCAGAATTACGTGAGTTACCAAAACTCGAACATACAAATGTAATCATGAGTAAATCAGATATTGATGCAGCAATTGTTGCAGCGGGTGACACGCCTGAAAAAGACGTGAAGAGCAATTTGGACGCGATGCTGGCAATTGCAGAGCACGAAAAAACTAGCCACGAACGCACAATGGAATTCTTATTTCACCATGTTCCAACAGAAATAAAGGGCACAGATCGAGTACAAGAAGTTGTTTTTAAAACTCCGGCAGGCGAGAAAGTAATTAAGGCAGGTTTAGTAATCAGCGCTATTGGTTATGAAGCAGCGCCACTTAATGGAATTACTTATGAAAAAGGCAAAGTTTTAAACGCTGACGGTCGTGTAAAGGAAAATATTTATGTTGTTGGTTGGGCAAAGCGTGGTCCATCTGGCGTTATCGGAACAAATAAGAGCGACGCCGCAGCTGTAATTGAACTGCTTATCTCTGATTTAAAAGCACCAAAAAATTCAGGCGATATCAACGATTTAATTGGTGCACACAAAGTTATTACTCAAACCCACTGGGAAGCGATCAACACCGCAGAAGTTTCTAGCGGTGAACCACTAGGAAAACCACGCGTAAAGGTTGCAGATAAGAGCGAACTATTGCGTCTGGGTGGTTTATAAAGTTATTGCGCTAAAGATTCAAAAACAACTGCAACAACAGTAGCGCCAGCATCTTCATTGCCTTGTGCGCGTTCGCCGATCCAACCTGCACGACCATGTTTAGGCGCCATTGACGCTGTTGCAGTTACACCTGCGCGTGCACCAGTTGCGGCAGCGTTTAATCCACTCTGTAAATCAGTTGCGCTATTGAGTGCAACGGATGCGGGATGTAGTGCATCTAAAAGTGTTCGTTCACCGAGTGCTGCTTTTCCGCGAGCAGCAATACCTTCGAAGGCTGCAGTAACAGCGAGTTGTGTGTTCTTGAGTGCATCGCCATCAGCAACAGCAGCGGATGCACGAATGAAACCAGTTGCAAATAATGTTCCAAAAGTAGATGGCGCAAACTTTGCAATCTCGCGTCCGATAAGCATTAGATCCGCTTTGAGATCACCAGTTGCACCGGCAGCACCTGCACGTAATCCCTTAGCAATATTGCCAGCTGTAATTCCTAGATCGCCATCGCCGGCAACAGAATCTAACTCCTCAAATTTCTTTGAGTTATTTTCTAGAGCGGCCGCAACCTTCTCTACTGAGTCAGTAAATGCGCTCATGCCTGAGTAAAGAATGGTGTGTGCACAGGAGTATTGATGTAGTTAAGTAATTCATCATCAACTCGAATAACGCTGATAGATGCGCCAGCCATTTCAAGTGATGTAGCAAATTCGCCGACGTATGCACGAGCAACATCAACACCGTAACCCTTAAGTGTTTTCTTAGCGTGACGGAACATGATGTACAGCTCTTCTGGTGGCGTTGCGCCCAAGCTATTCATGAGTACGCAGACTTTGTCGCCACTCTTTAGATCAAGGTCATTCTTAATTGCAGTAAGCAACTCTTCTGTAATTTGATCAGCAGTTTCTAGTGCGCTCTTACGAATTCCAGGTTCTCCATGGATACCCATACCGATTTCCATCTCACCTGGCTTTACTTCAAATGTTGGATGACCAACTGCAGGAAGTGTTACTGGGCTTAATGCAAGACCCATTGTGCGAGTCTGCGCTGCAGCCTTCTTTGTAACAGCAACAACTTCATCGAGTGACAAACCTTTTGCAGCTGCTGCGCCTGCAACTTTGTACAAAAAGAAAATTCCAGCAATTCCGCGACGACGCGCTTCTTCACCCTTTGGTGCGGATGCAACATCGTCAGCGCCTAATACAGTTTCAACGCGAATTCCTTCGGCTGCTGCGAGTTCTGCTGCGAAATCAAAGTTAAAAACATCTCCGCCGTAGTTTCCATATATATAGAGAACGCCAGCACCAGAGTTAACTTGCTTTGTAACTGCAAGCATCTGTTCGGCTGTTGGACTTTGGAAGACATCGCCGACAGCAACACCATCGAGCATGCCTTTTCCGACGTAACCAAGAAATAGTGGAAGGTGGCCAGATCCGCCACCAGTTGTGATGCCTACCTTGCCTGAAACTGGCGCATCAGCTCTCACGAGGGCGTGGTTGTCTCCACCGACGGCTTTGAGCTGGGTTGGATATGCCTCGAGGATGCCTTCGAGCATCTCATTAACAAACTCTGTTGGGACATTCAGGATCTTTTGCATGGCGTAAGCGTACCCCTCTTAGAAGTTAACGTTTTATAACAAAAATGTTATAAAAAGTTATCTATTTTTAACGGAACTATTGACCAATTTTGTTAAAGGCGAATATATTCATCTTACCCTTAGGGGTCAATCCCAACCCGATCCCCTTTAATCACGCAAAAAGGAGCACGAATGAAGAAGTACAAAGTCGCAGCAGCCGCTGCCGCAGCAGCTTTACTTTTGGCTGGCTGCAGTTCAGGCGGAGATTCTGCTGGAGATAAGCGCTACGTAGTTTCTGTGAAGTTGATCGGCGTCGGCTGGTTCGACAACATGGAAAAGGGAATTAATGCATGGGCTACTGAAAAAGGTATCGATGCAACTATGACTGGTGCAACAGATGCATCACCAGAAAAGCAATCAAAGATGGTTGAAGATCTTATTGCTCAGGGAGTTACAGGAATTGGAATTGTTCCAAATGACGTAGCTTCAATCGATGGTGTTGTTGCAAAAGCAAAAGAAGCTGGAATTTTTGTTGTAACTCACGAAGCTAACCAAATCCAAAACGCTGACGCTAACATTGAAGCATTTGATAATGCTGCATACGGCGCAGTCATGATGGACAACCTTCAAGAGTGCATGGGTGGAAAAGGTAAGTACGCAGCGTTTGTTGGAACACTTACAAACGGAAGCCACAATGAATGGGTAGCTGGAGCTTTTGAACAAGCTAAGTCAAAGTACCCAGGCATCGTACGTGTTGAAGATCCAATTGAGTCTAAGGAAGATGCAGATGTTGCATACAACAAGACAAAGGAACTTCTAAAGAAGTATCCAGACCTAAAGGGTCTAGAAGGATCTTCTGCTAATGACGTAGTTGGTATCGGTCGCGCAGTTGAGGAACTTGGTCTTGCTGACAAGGTATGCGTAATGGGTACATCAATTCCTTCAATGACAAGCAAGTACTTGGCTACCGGAGCGATCGACAAGATCTTCTTCTGGGATTCAGCACTTGCAGGTCAAGCTATGTTGAACATGCTAGAAATTCTTGTCGGCGGTGGAGAAATCACTGAAGGCTTGGACCTAGGCGTTCCTGGCTATGAAAGCATCAACAAGATCGCTGGCACAAAGGTCAGCTGGTCAGGTGCTGCTTGGGTTATTGTTGATAAAGACAATATGGATCAGTACAACATCTAATAACCAAGCAATTAAGCTCGAAAAAGAGTGGGGCGCGGAATACCGCGCCCCACTCTTACTTAAAAGGTAATAAAATAAATCACACCGCCTCAGAGTAAAGAAAGGCATAGAAGAAAATGTCTACGTTGGTTACTGCTGAATATGGTGTTGAAAATATTGTTAAATCATTCGGCGGAGCAAAAGCGCTCGCAGGTGTATCTCTCTCAGTAAAAAGCGGCGAAGTACATTGCATCGCTGGCGAAAATGGTTCAGGAAAATCCACTCTCATTAAAATTATGAGCGGTGTGCATGCGCCAGATACTGGTCTAATCAGATTAGGCGAAAAGACATTTAACGCACTATCTCCTCGTGAAGCTGTCCGAGAAGGCGTACAAGTAATTTTTCAAGATTTCTCACTTCTTCCAAATTTAACAGTGGCAGAAAACATTGCACTTCCTACATACATCTCTAACAACTCTCGTTTTCTTAGCAAGAGAGAGTCCAAGGAAATTGCACGCACAGCACTAGATCTAATCGGTGTAGATATAGATATCAACTCACCAGTTGCTGATATCTCAATTGCATCGAAGCAACTTATTGCAATTGCACGCGCAACAAACCTAGGCGTCAAAATGTTATTTATGGACGAACCAACTACAGCGTTGACTCGTAAAGAAATTAAGCGTTTATTTGAAGTTGTCGAACAGATTAAAGCTCGCGGTGTTGCAACAGTCTTCGTAAGCCACAAGATCGATGAAATTCAAGAAATCTGCAACACAATTACAATTTTGCGAAACGGCGAAGTTGTTGCAGATGGCCTCATGAAAGATTACAAGCGCGATGCTATTTCTGAAGCTATGACAGGCTTAAATATTTCTGAAACACGTATTGCACCTCCACTGAAACCATCCACCACTAAAGTTATTGAAGTTAAAAACTTAAGCACCAAGCCAACATTTTCAAATGTATCTTTCTCAATCGCTCCCGGTGAAATTCTTGGAATCACAGGTCTTTTGGGATCAGGTCGAACAGAGCTTGCAGAAGCAATTTTTGGGCAATACCCAGTTGATTCTGGCGAAATAATTGTTGAAGGCAAATCAATTCAACTTAACTCTTCATCTGCAGCAATTAAAGCAGGCATTGGTTATGTGCCACCAGATCGCTTAACTCAAGGGTTGTTCTTAGATCAATCAATTCTTCGCAACCTTGTTGCTGTTGGAATTGATCAATACCAAGGTCGCGGGGGAACTCTTGCAAAGAACCGCCTATACGAAGCAGGCGAAAAGTGGATTAAAGATCTACGAATTAAAACAAAAAATTCACAGAACCCTGTTACTTCGCTTTCAGGTGGAAACCAACAGCGCGTGGTCTTAGCAAAGTGGTTAGCAATGAACCCACACTTAATGATTTTAAATGGCCCAACTGTTGGTGTAGATATTGGATCAAAGCGAGAAATTCTCGAAATCATTCGCGATAGAGCACAAGAAGGTATGGCCTTTTTAGTGGTCTCAGATGACATCCCCGAACTCATTCAAATCTGCCATCGCGTAATGGTTATTAAGAATGGTCAGGTATCAAAAGAATTCAACGAATCAGAACTTGATGAGAATGTCTTGTATAAGGAGTTGAGCTAATCCATGAACTGGAAGAAACTTCTACTTCGCAACGAAACAGCGTTGATTATTGCAATCATTTTGCTCTCCATCACAATCGGCGTAAAGAGCCCAGAGTTCTTTACTCTCTCAACACTCTTTGACATCTTTAGATCTTCTTTCGTACAACTTCTCTTCGCGCTAGGTGTATTAGTCGTCATCATTAGCGGTGGCATCGATGTTTCATTCCCAATCGTCGGAATCTTCGCTGGTTACACCGCAGTTGTGATCATGCAAAAGTTTGATTTAAACGAGAACAGCTTGATGATTCCAATCGTTTTAGCAATTCTGATCGGAGTTGCTTTAGGTGGTCTTAACTCAATTGCCATCGCCAGTTTTGGAATTCCGACTCTGATAGCAACACTGGGCACCGCCGGAGTTTTCCGCGGAATCATGCTCACATTTATCGGCTCATCATTTATCAGCGATATTCCAGTTGGACTCGATAACTTTGCAACTGCAGATTTACTAGCGATTCAGCCAGAAGAAGGAACGTTGGCCCGTCTGCATATTCTGATTATTCCTATAGTGATTATTACTCTGCTCGTCGCATTCTTGTTAAACCGCACGATGTTTGGCCGTTCCGTTTACGCACTCGGCGGTGGCGTTGAAGCAACACGTCGCCTCGGAATTTCTGTAAAGCGCACACAAGCAAAGATTTATATGTTGGTTGGCGCACTATCTGGACTAGCCGGAATCTTGTACGTATCGCTGCAACGCAAAGCCAATCCTTACGATCTAGCGGGATCCGAACTCGACATCATTGCAGCAGTTGTTCTTGGTGGCGCAAGCATCATGGGTGGCTATGGAACAGTCTTTGGAACCGTTCTCGGTGTAATTCTTATTAGCTTAATTAAAAACAACTTAATTCTTTTGGGCGTAAGTGGTTCTTGGCAACGCGCAGCTGTTGGCGCCTTGCTATTAATTGGTATCACCGTCCAAGCGATTAACGAGAGTAGAAAAGCAAAAAATCGTCGTGTTTCAACTAATGATGAGGCGGCTTAATCATGAACGAGCGTTGGAACAAGTTAAACACTGGTTTATTAGCTGATCGCAAAATTACGCAGTTGTTAGCAATAACAATTGGAACACTCTTGGTCTTCTCAATTCTCTCTCCAAACATCTTCTTCTCTCCAAATAACTTTAAGTCGATGTCATATCAAGTCCCAGAGATCGCGATTCTTAGTATCGCCGTCATGCTCTCCATGCTTACTGGTGGAATTGATCTATCAATTGTTTCTATTTCCAATGCAGCAGCACTTGTTGCTGCCTATGTCATGCGTAGCAAGAGTGACACCACAGGCACCGAATCCCTCATGTGGATTCTCATCGCTTGTGTACTTGGAATCATTGTTGGACTAATTGCCGGCGGCATTAACTCAATTTTGATTGCCAAATTAGATGTCACACCAATTCTTGCAACACTTGCAACAATGACGCTTTTCAACGGCATTGCTATCGGCATGACTGACGGAGTTTCAGTCTCTGGTTTGCCTGAGCAATTCATGCGCGTAGGAAATGGAACATTCTTTGGCATTCCAACACCATTTGTTTTGATGGTCATCATTGCTGGCGCAGTTGGCCTTTGGATCAACAAGACCACTCTTGGCTTAAAGATTTTCCTTGTAGGAACTAACCGCAAAGCAGCGCAATACAGCGTTATGGGCGACCGCAAAGTCATTGCATGGGTTTACTTAGCATCAGGCTTCTTATCAGCACTTGCTGGCTTGATTATTGCTTCACGCACATCAGCTGCAAGCCCAGACTTTGGTTCTTCTTACATTCTTCTTGCAATCGTAATTGTTGTACTCGGCGGCGTTAATCCAATGGGTGGTTTCGGAACAGTTACTGGCGTAATTCTTGCAACAGTTGTTTTGCAGATGGTTTCATCAGGATTTAACGCACTTCGCTTTAGTCAATTCTTATACCTCGCAGCACAAGGTGGCGTATTGATCTTCGTGATGATTCTTAACGTAGTCCTAGAAAATCGCAGAGTTAACAAATCCATCTCTAAGTCATTGAGGTCCTAATGTCATTAATTGAGCGTTTAGAAAAATACTGCCTCACACCTGCAATGGCGGGCTTTGAAGAGGAAATGATTAAGAAACTCAAAGCAGATCTAAAAGATCACGTTGATGAAATTCGTGTCGATGTTCTCGGAAACGTTATTGCAACAATCAAGGGCACATCGCCTGAAGGCTCAGATTTAATGATCTTTGCGCACACCGACTCACTCGGAATGATTGTTAAGGGTGTTGAAGAAAATGGTTTCATCCGCATTGAACGAGTCGGTGGAGTTCCAGAGCGAATTCTTGCGGCATCAAATGTAATTCTGCAGCCTTCGCCTGGAAAAGTAATCAACGGTGTTATTGGTTTTGTTTCACACCACCTCACACCACCAGAGGATAAGTACATCGTTAAGCCAATTGGCGAATGCTATGTAGACATCGGTGCAACAAGTGCGAAAGAAGTTCATGACGCAGGAGTAAAAATTGGCACACCAATTCTCTATCGTCCTAGTTTTGAAAAACTCGTCAACAACAGAGTTGCAGCAACTTCACTCGATGATCGCGGTGGTTGCGCAGTACTAGTAGAACTTGCTCAACACTTCGGCAAGAATCGACCTAAAGCAACGCTTCACTTAGTGGGCACAGTTCAAGAAGAATTTAACCTTCGTGGCGCAATGGTTGCCGCGCAGCAAATTCATCCAACTGCTGCAATAAGTATTGATTTAGTTGCAGCTTCAGATACCCCTGATATTGATGGTGGAAATGCAGTAAAAGTAGGGGCTGGACCAGTTGTTGGCACATACACATTTCATGGTCGCGGAACTCTTAATGGTTTGATTCCACACCCACGATTGCTTTCATTAGTAGAAGAATCTGCGAAATCCCAAAAAGTTGATCTACAACGCCACGCAACTATCGGTTTACTCACTGATGCTTCCTATGTTCAATTAGTCGGCGAAGGAGTTGCATGCGTTGATGTAGCGTGGCCAACAAGATACACACACTCAGGTGTTGAAGTTTGCTCACTCGATGATCTAGAGCAACTCAAGAAATTACTTATCGGAGTTGTAGAGAAGTTTTCTCCAGAAGAAGATTTCGCCAGAGGTTAACTCTTTCAAAGGGGATGCACTATGGGACAAGACTTACTTCTAGGAATAGATATCGGCACCTATGAATCAAAGGGTGTTTTAACTACTCCGCAAGGAAAAGTAATTGCGCAAGCAACAATTGCTCATAAGCTCTTGTTTCCACGTGCAGGTTGGGCAGAGCACGATCCAGAGCTAACGTGGTGGGGAGATTTCTGTAATCTGTCCAAGCAATTACTTGCAACCGAAGGCGTTTCACCAAGTGATATCAAAGGCGTTGGAGTCAGTGCGATTGGTCCAGATGTGTTGCCAATTGATGAAAACTTTAATCCACTTCGTATGGGAATTTTATATGGCGTTGATACACGCGCTGTCGAAGAAATCGACGAACTCAATGCAATCTATGGCGAAGACACAATTTTTAATGCAACCGCAAATACTCTCTCTTCACAATCAACTGGGCCAAAGATTCTATGGATAAAGAAAAACGAGCCAGAGGTTTATAAGAAAGCACGTTGGTTTGTTGATGCAACAACTTTTATTGTCGCTCGGCTGACATCTCGCGTTGTTGTTGATCACTTCTCAGCAGGCACCATGGTTCCAATGTATGACCCTTGGAAAAACCAGTGGAGTGATAAATACTGCAAAGAAATTTTAGATATCAATCAACTTCCAGAACTTATGTGGAGCCACGAATTAGCTGGCCACATCATTGAATCAGCTTCAAAAGCCACTGGATTAGCCGTTGGAACACCTGTATCTGTTGGCACAATCGATGCAGGCGCTGAAGCACTCAGCGTGAGCGTTACACAACCGGGCGAATTAATGATGATGTACGGCTCAACAATATTTATGATTCAAGTTACCGATAATGATCAAGCGCGTGACAAAAGATTATGGGCTGGTCCATATCTGTTTCCTGGCACGTGGTGTCTATTAGCGGGCATGGCAACCAGTGGTTCTCTGACACGTTGGTTTAAAGATAACTTTGCAAAAGAGTTAATTGCTGCCGAAGAAGCCGGCGGAGAAAACGCTTACGCAGTATTAGTGAAAGAAGCAGCAGCTACACCGCCGGGTGCTGAAGGTGTAGTTGTTCTTCCATATTTCAGTGGCGAGCGAACACCGGTAATGGATCCGCGCGCAAAGGGAATGATCTTTGGATTAAGTCTGACCCACACACGCGGACACTTGTTTAGAAGTGTTCTAGAAGGAATGGGCCACGGATTTAAACAACACGTTGATTTATTTACTGCAATCGGTGCGCGACCACACGCAATTAAATCTGTCGGTGGCGGAACAAAGAACTCTGTCTGGCTACAAGCAGTCAGCGACATTTCTGGGGTTCCACAAGAAGTCGCACCCCTTACTTTCGGTGCTTCATATGGCGACGCACTATTAGCTGGTGTTGCGGTTGGTTTAGTTTCTAGTCCAGAAGAGATTCGCGTCTGGCAAGGAAAGCCACGTATCGTCGAACCAAATACGGAGCTTGCAGAGACATACGCACCGCTGAGTGAGATTTACACTAATTTGTATCAATCAACTAAAGAGTCCATGCACAAGTTGCACGAATTGGATTACTAAAACAAATTAAGGATGCAGCATCACTCGATAACTTGGAGTCGATGTTGCTCGCTCGAAAGCAGCAGCAGCTTCAACAAGTGGAAATGTTGCATCAACGATCGGTGATAAATCAATCTGCTTCGTAGCAATTAAATCTGTTGCTACTGCGTGATCGCGACGATCAGCGCTGACCACACCAACTGCTGATGTTTCGCGGTTGTGCATCAGGTTTGGATCAACAGCAAAAGGCGTTACTGGGTGAGCAGAGGCAAAAAGACATATTTTGCCGCGATTATTAAGCACATCAAGTGCATCTTGATTTACTTCTTCACTACCGTAGGCAGCGATAGAGAAATCAACCCCGCCAAGGAATGCAGCCTTTACGCGATCTCTAATATCTGGGCCTGCTTTTAATACAACGTCTGCACCAAGTGAAGTTGCTTTCGCAAGTCGTCCTTCGTTGACATCAACGACTGCAACGCGAAGACCAGATTTTTTTAAGACCATTAAATTAAGTAATCCCATTGTTCCTGCGCCAAATACAACTGCTGTGTCACCCAAACGCGCATCTAAGAGACGTGCTGCGTGGATTGCACATGACAACGGTTCGGCAAGTGCTGCTTGATCCCACGGCGCATCGCCAACAGGAAATACGCCATCACTTCTATGAATTTTGTATTCAGCAAATCCACCAGGACCGTATGAACCACCCTTGAGTGAGAAGTTTAGAAAGTGTTCTGAGCAACCTTTATCTTGCCCACGAAGACATGCACGGCATGTTCCACATGAAGAAGACCCCATTGTGACTCGGTCGCCGACTTTTACATTCGTAACTAATTCACCGACTGCTGCAATCTCTCCAGCATTTTCATGGCCACCAAGAACTGGGTATTCAGATTTTGCTTGGCCTGTGTAAATGCGTTGTTCCCATGTACACAAACCTGCTGATTTAACTTTGAGCAAAACATCGCGCGGCCCAATAACTGGCATCGGAACATCAACTATTTCGATCTTCTTGATTCCTGTTATTACGGCGGCTTTCATTGTCTGACTCATGGGGATACTTATTTCTCTAGAACGAGCATGGCTTCATCAACGGACGCGTTCTCATGAACAATTGCACGAATTGATTGAATGAATTTGGCTGGAGTTGGGTGCTGAACAATATTTCTACCGTAGACAACACCAGATGCACCGGAATCAATTGCGATGCGAGTGCGCTCCAACAATTCGCGTGGAGGAACGGAACCGCCGCCACGAACAAGTACAGGAACACCGGATGCGATTTCAACTATCTGCCCAAAGTCAGTCATTGGCACTGTTGGGTCGACCTTAATGAGGTCCGCACCGAGTTCTACAGCTTGGCGAACAAGGGCTGCGATCTTGTTTACATCCCCTACAGATGTTGTTCCGGTGCCTGATTTTGCGGTCATAACAAGTGGCTCCACCATCAGTGGAATTCCTTCTTCGCGGCACTTAGCGCCGATTAATTGAATATTCTGCACACACTGCTCTTGCAGACGAGAGTTTTCATCAATGTTAAGCAAGTTAAGAACAACAACTTTTACTTGCTTATCGAATGCATCGCGCAGTGTTGCAAGGTTTGCTGTGTCCCATGAATACTCAATATCGCGAGCTTCATAAGCGTTTGTGACATCTAAGCGAAGAGCGATAGCAACATCTGTCTTTAAGTTGAGTGAGTTAAAAATCTTAAGCCCACCAGGATTTAACTGAATCGCATCTGGCTGACCAGCAACAATTTCAGGTAATGATTTTGCTAAATCTTCAATGCCCTTGGCGAAGGATCTCTCACCGAAAATTCCAAGGTCAAGAGCAATGTTGATGCACTTGCCAGATTTTGGATTAAACATACCTTCTAGACGTTTATTCACTTAAGTTAACTCCCGCTCGGTTTGAAATCACTTTGACTATTGCCGAAGCGTTTAATTCACCCATGCCACCGTCAACGCCCTCTTTTGCCAACTCTTCAGTTGTAACTGCAATTGAAACGGGCGAATCAAGACGCTTTGCAAATGCTTGAATAAGTCGAGCATCTTTGAGCATTAACTTAAGTGGGAAGTTCACTTCATAATCATCCTTAATTACACCGGCCCCAACTCCGGCGTAAATAGGTGTTTTAAAGTCTGCAACAGCAGCAACTTCCAAAACCTTTGTTAAATCTAATCCAGCTTTTTTAGCAAGCGTTAAAGCTTCACCGATAGAAACGATTTGAGATGCCACAAGTAGGTTGCCCACGAGTTTCATCTTTGTGCCATTTCCGCCTTCGCCCATGTAGTGAAGAGTTTCGCTAATTGGCTCCAGTACGGGCAATGATTTTTTATAAACATCTTCTGGACCGCCAATAACAATCCACAAACCACCGTCTCGAGCTTCACCCTTTGTGCCAAAGACGGGAGCGTCTAAGAAGGCTATTCCCCTTGATTCATACACCTTTCGCTCTGCAGCACTGGTCACAGGATCAATCGTAGAAAGGTCTATAACAATCGTTGATTTTTCTACTTTGCTAGCAAGCTCTGGGCCTTTAAGAAAGATTGCATCAACAGCAACGTCGTCGGCAAGGCAATACATTAAAAAGTCTGCGCCAGGAATTAATTGTGCAGGATCTGAAACAGTCTTTGCGCCAACCTTTTCAATATCTTTGTACTTACTATCGCTGCGATTCCACACTGTTACATCGTGGCCAGCCTTTACAAGGTTAGCGACCATTCCTGATCCCATAATTCCAAGACCAATAAAACTTACCTTTGCCATGCTTATCTCCTAACGAGATTTATTTGCAGCCGTTACGAGTTCGATAACTCGCTTTGGATCTACAGGATTAAATGTTTTTCCATCAATCTTCATGCTGCTACCGGCAATTACGCCATCAGCAATTTTTAGTGTGTCAGCAATTGTTGTTGCATTGACACCCGTATTAGCAAAGACTGGAATCTTCTTCGCTGTCTCTTTTGCAGCCAACAAGTCTTCGTTGCTAAATGGCACACCAGCTACAGGGCCGGAGATAAGAATTGCGTCAAAGCCGAAGTACTCAGCAGCCTTTGCACGTTGTGCAACTGTGCGACCTTCGAGTGCGGATGCGAATTCAGGAACAATGTTTGTAAAGAGTGCAACGTGCTCGGCCTTCAAGCGCACGCGAGTCTGTGCAACCAACGCAGGATCTGGAGCTAATGGACCCATGTCACTTGCAAAAGAGCCACACATAACTTCGCGCACGAAAGATGCACCAGATGCTGATGCTGCTTCAATTGATGCAATTGGATCCCACAGAAGATTTACACCGTAAGGTAATTTCAATTGATCGTGAACTGCACCGATCATAAATGTTGTCCATGCGCCCACTTCGGAGTTCACACGAGTGGTATATGGAAGATCACTTTCGTTACAAAAAAGAAGTCCATCGACACCACCATCTTGCAAAGCTTTTACATCAGCGGCAACGGCGCCGATCATGGCTTTCAAATCTGGCTTGCTCTTAAATTGTGGCTGTCCTGGAGATGCGGGTAGGTGCACCATTCCAATAATTGGCTTTGCGGACTTAAAGATCGTCGATAATTCGATGCTCATGGCTTAATTTGCCCCTTCTGTAGGGACAAAATGTAACACAAAAAATGTGATGAAATGTTACACGTGCGGAGTGAGAATGGTCGCAGCAGCCCCTAGTTGGCGCTGCAACGTCTCGCGGCCGTCATTTGATGTTACAAACTCATCGACGATGTCTACGCCGGCTACCCGGTAATTCGCAGTAACGCCACCCTTTGATGGATCGACTAACACAATCACTTCTTCGCAACGTTCCACCATCGAACGGTTGATGTCTGCAATCTCTTGATCAAACTCTGTTAATCCACCGTTCTTTGAAACACCACCTGAACCAATAATTGTTCGAGTCGCAACGAAACGGTTAATTGTTTCCAGAGCGATTGCACCAGTCTGCGCTAAGTCATGAGTCGCAATAACACCACCGGTACTAACCACTTCAATACCGCGAGATGCAAGCAGTGATGCGTGTGGCAGGGAAGGAGTAATGACTGTGAGATCTAGGTTATTAGGAAGGAACTGTGCAAAGACCGCAGTCGTCGACCCAGTACCTAGAAAAATAACTTCACCCTTTTCAATTAAGGATGCAGCGAATTGGCCGATTGCAGTTTTAGCAAGAGTCTGATCCATCGCACGTGGGTGCTGCAAAATATCCTGGGTATTTAATAACTGCGCAGAAGCGCCGCCACGAGTAGTCTTTAAATATCCCGCTTCTTCGAGAATGCGCAGATCGCGGCGCACTGTCATAGAAGAAACACCGAGCTCATCGGCAAGGCTTGCAAAATCTACTGCGTTCTCAGAAGCAACTCTTTCGAGGATCTTCTGATGGCGCTCGACCGATAATAAACGTCGCATAATCAAGGAATTCTACAGACTACAGAGCAGCCTTCGAATTCTCTCCTCCAAACAAAGCCTTACCTTGGTACACAGTCAGTGGCTCAGCTAATAAATCATCAAGCTTTCCTAGGAAAGATTTTACGTGCGCAGTTTCAAGATGTGACTGAAACGCGGCTTCGTTTTCATACACTTCAATATTCATAAATGTTCCAGGTTGATCAATTAGTTCGTGCACGTGATATCCGCGCACCCCTGCTTCATTCCAAGAAGCGCTCGCGCCACCATGTAGTTCATTGCGAAGTTCTGTTTCTTTTCCTGGTCGTGCTTTAAAGATCGCAGTAACAATCATGATTTCCCTCTTTAAATTAAGTTAAATATAAGTATGTGCCCGAGTTTACTGCGGTGCCCGTGAAAGCAGAAGAGCCTTTGGGTAAGGTAGGATTCACACGCTTCAAGCGCCCGTAGCTCAACGGATAGAGCATCTGACTACGGATCAGAAGGTTAGGGGTTCGAATCCCTTCGGGCGCACTTACTGTTTACAGATAAACCCGTATTAAGGCTGCTGGGTGTTCTTATGCGCAATCGTGAGAGTCCTAGCGATACCGCTTCCGATGACAACGCTGAATTTAATGTCACTAAATACTTTGTTTGAGGATGCCTTTGCGTTTAGTGCCGTTGTAACCCATTTTTGCGCAGCAGCTGGGTCCACGCCATCAATTGGCAAAGTCGCAATAAACCTTGGCCAGCCATAACTTATCTTGGAGTTTGCATTAACCGTGATCCAAGTGATGTCACGTGTATTGGTACCCCAGACTTTCACGCTTGCAGATTTATCTTTGCTAGAACAATTAAAAGTAGTTGCGTTCGCATTAGCTTTTTGAGGTTTCGAGCATTTCCAACTTCGATTTTCAAGATTCGTAGATAGATCAGCTGCCGTCACACCAGGAAGAGGCTTTGGTTTTACTGCCCCCAGGGCAGGGTTGACGGTAAAAAGAAGCGAGAGACTTATTGCGGCGGATAAAAAACGAATGCGCGTATTCATAGATTGCCTGTTACTCAGCAGCAATGACGTCGCCAACAACCTTGACTTGGAAATCAAGTTGGTTGAGGTCGTTGTTCTCCATAAATAATGTTGCTGCTTCTGTAATGAGATCAACGTATGACTGACCGTCTTGGCGTGATGACTCATTAATCGTCAATGGAATTTCTGCTACTAACTCAATAGTTACGCTAACAATTGCCACGAGTGCTCCTTATTGTTTAAATTTATTTATAGCCAAAGAATAAGGGGAGATTGAGCCTTCGTCGGTGATTGAACGCTTATGGGTAAAGCCCGCGCAATCTGTGGGCTTCTGCGACGCGTGCAACACCAATCATGTGTGCGGCTTCGCGCCATGAAACTTTCTTAGATTTCGCCATTTCTTCAACTTCTTTGAATGAACGCATCATGATGTCATTGAGGTTTGATTTAACTTCTTCGGCGGTCCAGAAGTAATTCTGCTTATCTTGTACCCATTCGAAGTACGAAACGATTACACCGCCAGAGTTAGCCAAAATATCTGGCACAACAAGAATGCCTTTGTCATTAATGATTGCATCTCCACCAGGAGTTGTTGGGGCATTTGCGCCTTCGACAATGATCTTGGCCTTAATGCCTAGCGCTGTTTTTTCGGTGATTGAATCAGCGAGGGCTGCAGGAATTAACACATCAACTTCTAGGTGAAGCAACTCTTCTTGTGTGAGTTTGTCTGTGCCAGGGGCGTTGAGATTACCGTTTGCTTGGAAGTAATCCCAGAGTTCTGTAACGCTCTTAAATCCTTTAACGCCACCCTTAACATCGCTAACCGCAACAACTTTTAATCCCATGTTTTCTAATGCGATTGCTGCCCAGTAACCAACTTTTCCG
>Ga0214168_1000052_pt1 | contig 42787 bp, 39 predicted proteins | sample LakMenepilimnion_FD_153002 | JGI IMG/M metagenome (GOLD analysis project Ga0214168, IMG submission 153002) | Freshwater microbial communities from Lake Mendota, WI - Practice 29OCT2010 epilimnion v4 | ecosystem: Environmental > Aquatic > Freshwater > Lake > Epilimnion/Euphotic zone | place: Lake...
CCAACCCTGTAACGATGTCTGTTTCCGAGACACCAAGCTGGACTGCCGCGGTGACAGCGGCAAGCGAGTTTGAGATATTGAACTTTCCGCCGATGTTTACCTTGATGTGATGCGTTCGCCAGGAAAATTCGTGACTGGATGCATCTGCCGAGACGTTCTGCACATCATGAACCGAAAATGGAATGCATTCAATCTCGTGTGTATCCGCAATCAGTCGGCCATGCACATCGTCGTAATTCACCACGCCTTTCGAAGTGAATGCCGAAGTAAACAATGATGCCTTCGCAGCAAAGTATCGCTCCATCGTTCCATGAAAATCCAAGTGCTCTGGCGTGAGGTTGGTGAATATAGAAAGTGCGAAATGTGTTCCTTCGACCCGGTGAAGCACCATCGCGTGTGATGTCACTTCCATGACCACTGCTTGAACCTTGCGCTGGACAAACTGGGCCAACTGTCGCTGAAGATCGGTTGATTCGGCTGTAGTTCGGTTTCCGCTAAGGGTTCCCATCACCTCGGTCTGCAAGCCATGCTGGCGAAGGATGGAGCCGAGCAAATGGGCCGTGGTTGTCTTCCCATTGGTACCCGTGACCGCTACAAGCAGAAGATCATCGGATGGAAAGCCCCAGAAAGCAGCCGCAACGATCCCTTGCGTTTGGCGTGTATCAGAAACCAATATTTGAGGAATAGTGAGTGGCAATTTGCGCTCTACGAGCAACGCAACAGCACCAGCGTGCATCGCTTCCTGCGCGAGTTCATGGCCATCGACGTGTTCACCCATTACGCAGACGAACAAAGCCCCAGGTGTGACCGACGCGGTCGAGTGCGTGACGTCGGTGATCGCCGTATCGGCGTCACCGCTTATCTCGTAATGAAAATTTTTACGGTGATTAGCGGCATGCAGCACAGCACCAAGAGAAGTGCTGCGTTCGTTTTTCATTGCTGCTAGTGCGATGGCCCAAGTTCGGCCGGACGATTTGCAGGACAACCTGCATCGGTCGCAGATGGACGAATGTCCAATTCGTTGATCAACACCTGAGCAATGTTTGCGAACACCGGAGCAGCTGCAGTACCACCGAAGCGATCGCGTGATGCCGGATCGGGTTCGTCGATCGAGACCAGCACCGTAAAGCGGGGCTCATCTGCAGGCAGGAAGCCCACGAACGATGCAAAATAGGCACGCGAACCGTCATCCTTGAGATACGTGCCATTGTCTTGACGTTTGTATCCAGTTCCCGTTTTGCCCGCAGCAGTTAGCCCGTTGATCTTTGCCAACTTTGCAGTACCAAAGCACACAACTTCACTCATCAACGTGCGCATCTTCGCGGCAGTTTCAGGTTTGATCACGGGGTGCGTTGCCGACGCAGCGGCTGGATGACTGATGCCGTCTTTATCAATAGTTCCAGCGACGATTCTTGGCGCTACGTACGTACCGCCGTTGGCTACGACGTTGACGCCGGCAATCAATTGCAAAGCCGATGATGCGTAACCGTAGCCATAGGCCGTTGTCACCTTTTCAAGGCCTCGCCATTTATCGGCATCGGCCAACAGTCCATTACTTTCACCTGGGAAGCTGAGATCAGTCTTTTTTCCGAAACCGAAACTCTTCAAATAGTCGTGCAACTTCTGAGGCGGCATCGTTTGGGCCACTTGGATGGTGCCAAGGTTTGATGAATCGACCAAAATTTTTCGGACGCTCATGTCCTCCAACGCGTGTGGATAAGCATCTTTAATCGTTGCTTCCCAATCAGTGTCTTTGAAGAACACCTGTGCACCAGGGACCTTGAATGTCGAGTTTGTTTCTACAGTTCCTTCATTGAGAGCGGCGGAGATACTGAAAACCTTTGCCACCGAACCTGGCTCGTAGGCCTCTACCGCCGCGAAGTTTCCCGAATCTGCAGAGTATGTGCCATCTTCATTGCGACGCATTGTGGACATCGCGTATATCTCGCCAGTTTTTGAATCCATCACGATTGCCGTACCGCTTTTTGCGCTTAGTCGGGCGATCTGTTGCGTCAGAATGGTGTCGACTTGAAACTGTATGTTTCGGTCGATCGTGGTCACCAAGTCAGAGCCTGCGATCGCCTCAACACTTTGATCTGTGCCCGTAGCAATGGACTGCCCTTTGCTATTCACCTCACGCACCGACTTTCCATCTACGCCTGTAAGTGTGTCGTTAAACAAGATTTCGAGGCCGGCAATACCCACACCGTCCGGGTCTGTGCGTCCAACAAGTGCGCGTAAGCCTTCCGACGTAATTGCCCTACTGGGTTCTCGGTATGAAGAGATACCGGGCAATTGCAATGCAATGACTGCGTCCGCAATTTCTTGTGGGGCCTGTCGCGAAATGAATACGAAACTTCCCTTGCTTTGCAGTTTCTCGGCCAGCGCAATTTCCTCTTCAGGAGTGATCTGCAGGATTCCTGCCAAAGCACGTGCCGTTGCAATCGGATCGACAACTGCAGATGGATCGGCGAATACCGTTCGCGTCGGAACCGGTAGTGCTAGCTCTAGGCCTTGCCTGTCCAAGATAGATCCGCGCTCTGCTCGAATAGTGTCCACTCGAGTTCGTTGATCCATGCTTGCTTCGCGGTATTTATCCGAACCAATGGTTTGCAAGTAGCCCGTGCGCAACAACATTGTCAGCAACAACACGGTTACGAGTAAGTACATGGCAACCAGACGGGGCCTGATTTGTCCACCCTGCAAATCGGTAGTCATCGACTTAGTTGCTTTACGTGCACGCTCGCGAACGATCTCCGATGCCTGTCGGGCATCGCTACGTGGTCGACGTGTGCCAGTTACAAGATTCATGGTGCTACTCCCGGCGCCTGCAATGTTGCCAATGCAGCAAGCGGGTTCGATACCGCAGTTTGTTGTGGTTGAGCGATTGCTTCGTCCATCTGACCCGTTGCAACAAGTACTTGTGCAACTACATCTTCCGGGATCTCGGTAAACCTGGAACCAAGTCCTTGCGTCATCCCTTGCATTGCTGCCTCTGCGCGCAAACGGTCTGGGGCGATCAACGACGTTTTCTGTTGACGCAATTCTTCGGTGTAGTTACGCGCAAGTCGAACTTCCTTACTGATGTGATCCAGCTTCAACTGCTGTTGCGCTATGAACGCCTGGAAACCAATGACCACCGCAATGAGCACGAACATGCCGAAGATTGCAGTAGCGACAAAGGAAATAGTTGCCTTCGTTGCGGGTGGTACGACAGTGAGATGGCGTTCAGGGGGTGTCGAAACGACTGGACGAGTATTGCGCCGTGGCGCCCTCGCGGTCGATATCGCTAACGCCATCTCAGCTGCCTACCTTTTCAATCACGCGAAGTCGCGCAGAAGATGCGCGTGGATTGAGTTCAATTTCGCGAGCACTTGGACGCTCGGCAACTTTCACCTTGCGAACCAATTTGTTGGCCGATTGGTGATGCTGAAAAGGGGACGCGACTGTTTGCACCAGAGGGTTCGACTCGGCATCACGAAATGCCTGCTTCACAATGCGGTCTTCACCAGAGTGGTACGACAACACAGCCACTCGCCCGCCGGGCGCAGTCGCACGTATTGCGTCGTGTAGTGCTCGAGGCAGAATATCGAGCTCCTTGTTCACTTCGATTCGAATTGCCTGAAAGGTGCGCTTTGCTGGGTGGCCACCGGTTCTGCGCGCTGGTGCAGGAATCGCATTCGCAACAATTTCCGCCAGTTGTGTTGTGTTGGCAATTGGCCGCGCAGCAACAATCGCTTTTGCGATACGAAACGCAAAACGTTCGTCGGCATTATTGCGAAGAACATCAGTTAACTGCTGAACTTCGTAACCATTCACAACATCGGCTGCGCTGAGTTGAGCATTCGTGTCCATGCGCATATCCAGAGGGCCATCTTGGCGGTACGAGAATCCTCGGTCTGCCATGTCTAACTGCGGCGAAGAAACCCCAAGGTCGAACAATGCGCCGCTGATCGAATCAATATTGCGCTGCGACAGGAATGAGTCAATCGAGTCGAACCTTCCGCGCTGAACATCTAACCGCCTAGCGATATCGGCCGAGTTTGCGCGAAGCGCAGCTGCGTGTTCGATAGCCATGTCGTCCTGATCGATTCCCAAAACGGACATCCACGGATAGGCCTCAAGCAACCGCGTGGTGTGCCCTGCTCCGCCAAGCGTTGCGTCGACTACGACGCCGTGGGGAACATCGCCAAATAGAGCGACGATTTCTTCGGCCATGACTGGCGAGTGATCAAATGATTCACGAGTGTGAAGGGTGGCTGACATGATGTTCTGGCTCGACGCTCGAACGTTGCTCTGATTATCGAGATTCGCATCTCTGCAGCCCCCCAGCCAACGGTGTCGCCGGGATGTCTCCCCGGATCGACGAGACGAATAGCGGGCGGAGTTGGGGCTGTCCATCTTGTTGACTGAAGGACTGCAGAAATGCGAAGTTGCCGATTTTTAGAGAGCGAACTTCGAAAATGTTGTCGTGCGCTTCCCCTTCCCCGACCTAGAGGCCTGTTCCGGCGATTTGTGTAAGACCTTCGTCGCTGATGCGCTCATGACGAGTTGGATCCCAGATTTCTGCACGATCAAAGGAGCCGCTGACAACAACACGCGAGTTCAATGTGAGGCCGGCATACGCCCTCAACTTTTCATCGATGTTGATCCGACCTTGGGCATCAACCGATACTTCGAAAGTGTTGCTTGCAAGCGCGCGTTGCTGATTGCGGTCCATCTCGCCGCGGCGAACCTTTTCGACTGCATCGCGAGCGACCTCTTCAAAGGCCTCCGCGGTGAGGATGTCAACGCACTTGTCGCGACCAATAGAGAGGTAACAACGGGGTTCCAAACGGGGACGAAATGAGGCAGGCAATGCCATGCGACCCTTTGGGTCCAATTGCCTCTCGTGCACCCCTACAAACACTCTTGCCTCCGCTGCCCTTGCAAACCCTTGTGGGGCTTACATTCCCGTACTTACTGCCACTTCGGAAGAGTCCGCACTCCGCTGAAGTACTCATATGATATCCCCACTTTCCCCCACTTACAAGGATTTTTCCCCTTTTTTCACCACTTTGTTTTGGGCATGCAGCGGCCAGAGCTGGCTTTATATATGAAAGGCAATCCCGCGGGATTACGGCAGCAAGGAGCTGAACTGCAGTTGCTTCACAACCGCGTCTACCACGGCATCGGTGTCGGCTGGAACCGTGGCCACGCGCCTTTCGATCTGGGCGGGCGAACCAGGAAGGTCACGAAGAAGGGGCGAGAACCGTTCGGGTGCCCATTTGTGAAAGACCGTGCACTGGAATGATGCATAGTCGCGAGTGCGCCTCTGGCTGATGCCGACAACTTTCGACCCTGTTGCAGAGAGGGTCACTTCGCCAGGCCCAACACCTGCGAAACAGACCAATTCACCCCATGCATCGTTGAGTAGTTTGCCGCGATGCACTTGCGCACCATCGATTCCGATATCTGCCAATGCACGTACCCAGACTTCACCGAGCCACCACATTGATGATGCAACGTCATCGACCCACAATTCGTCGGTCCTCGGGATGACGATGTCCATCCAAACATGCTCGCCAGGAACCAGAAAAACGACGCCACCACCACTTCTGCGACGCACGATTTCAACATTCTCTCGGGCACAAGCATCGGTGTCGACAAGCTCCGGAGTTTGGCGTGAGCCAAGCACCAGTGCCGATTGATTAATGCGAACATCGAACACGCTTCGTTCCGGTGAAAATGTTCGAGCGTGCTGTTCAGATGCGCTGGAGTGCAGTTGCTGCACCGACCACTGCGCGCTAAGAGGCTTGGGCAAGATATTGCTTCCACACCTCGGGCACACTGCCCACCGAAACAGTGACCCAAGCAAGCTCGCGAGGAACAAGCGGAACGGATGCAAGAGCCATACCGGCTTCCTCGGGCGTGCGGTCGCGCTTGCGTAAATTGCATGGCCGACATGCTGCAGTCACGTTCTCCCAGACATTCATTCCTCCGCGTGAACGAGGCAGAACATGGTCGATGCTGTCTGCCACACCACCGCAGTATTGGCAACGGTGGTCGTCTCGAGCGAACACAGCGCGTCGCGACAACGCTGTTCGTCGGTGATACGGAACCTTGACCACGTAGCGCAATCGAATCACGAGAGGCGAAGGAATGCTTAAGGTCTCGGCATGAATGTGCGTGCCGTCGTCTTCAATAATCTCGGCTTTACTTGACAACACCAGGCACACAGCCCTTCGGGCGGACACCACACTCAGCGGCTCGTAAGTTGCATTAAGAACGAGCGCGCTTCTCATGGTTCAGCCTCGGCGTCGCCCGTTCGAGCGGTTGGTACTGTGCCAATCTCTGGACCATTCCAAGTAGTCGATCACGTCATATATATACGGGTCGTGTTCGGCCGTACCGTATTGAGTGACTAGGCGAAACTGCACATACGCCTTTGCTGGGACTGGCAGAAACGGTGCTCGTGCCCACCAGCGATTGGGGATCATGCGCCATCCCTGGCGAACCGCAGTCACCCACAACCAGGGGCGCGCAATGATCGCGAGCAGAAGGCCTACATACGTGCGAACGCTCATCTCATCAACCCGGCTTGGGTTCCTTAGGCAGTCCAAGCACCATCTCGCCGATGATGTTGCGCTGAATCTGCGAAGAGCCGGCATAAATGGTGCCAGCACGAGCATTCAAGAAGGTCATTGCCCAGCTCATTGAATCGTTTGGAGCACCGGCATCATCGGTTTGGAATGCACTTGAAGGCTTTCTGCCCGAAGGCACGAGTGCGTCCATTCCCAAGATGTCAACACCGATTTCGGTGACAATCTTGTGGTATTCACTCCAGAACAGTTTGAAAATTGCACCGTCGGGGCCTGGGTGATGTCCTGCCAGGAACTTTGTCAGTGTGCGCATTCCTAAGTACTTCATCACCTGCACTTGCGAGTAGCACCATGCCAATTTCTGTCGCATACGGGGGTCGTTGTTTACGCCTCGCTCTTTTGCAAGTGCCAACAGGCGATCGATCTCCGCGGCGAAACGAATTGGCGCGGTTGCTGCGGCCTCTCCTCGCTCGAAGCCAAGCAGACCCATGGCGACAGCCCAACCGTTGTTGACACCGCCGACAACTTGATCCTTTGGCGTTGTTGCATCGGTATAGAACACTTCGTTGAATTCACTTTCGCCCGAAATCATCTTGATTGGACGAACCTCGATACCTGGTTGACGCATGTCAACCAACAAGAAGGAAATTCCCTTGTGCTTCGGTGAGTCTGGGTCTGTTCTTGCAAGCGTAAAAATGTGGTCGGCTAGGTGTCCCGCAGAAGTCCAAATCTTTTGACCGTTGATAATCCATTGATCGCCATCGAGCACTGCTTTCAAACCAACATTAGAAAGATCGCTTCCTGCATTGGGCTCGCTGTATCCCTGACACCACGTGTCTTCACCGGAAATAATTCGCGGCAGGAAATGCTTCTTTTGTTCTTCGGTACCGAACAACAACAACGTGTTTCCAAGCATCTGAATACTGAACACATCATTAGGGCCACCTGTTGGAACACCCGCACGCTCAAATTCTTCTGCAACGATCACTTGCTCTAGAGCCGACAAACCGCCGCCGCCATACGCAACTGGCCAGCCCGGTGCCAAGTACCCACTCTTCGCCAACACCGGTCGCCAACCGCGTACAAAACTCTCTAGTTCTTCACCTTCGAGCGAACCAGTACCTTTCCAATTCTTCGGCAAATTGTCTGCAAGAAACTGCTGAACCTTTGCTCGGTACTGCTCTGCTTCGGCGCTGTAAGAGGGATGCATTTTCTAAACGATAGTCGCCATCCGCGCAACGGCTGCAGCCCCGACCAGAGGAGAATCGGCCCCCAAACCCACTGGTTTCACTTGCACCCCGCGGATGAAGTCCAATCGCGCCGATTGCTCAACCTCCTGGCTAACCGCGGCAAAGAATGGCCCTCCGAAACCGAGCGCTACCGACCCACCGATCACGACCAAGTCGAAGTCCAACATGGCCGCAGCGGACGCAATTGCCCGACCCACATAACGGCCCGTTGTCAGAACCGTTTCGGGCGAGGCACTTTCGGCTGGCAGGCCGGTGATGCTGGCGATCGATGGCCCCGAGGCGTAGGCCTCCAAACAGCCTCGAGCCCCACAAGCACATAACCGGCCGTCGGGTTGCACATTGATATGCCCGATATGGCCCGCATTGCCCAGTCGACCAACAACCAAGTTTCCGCGCGAAAGAATTCCGCCGCCCACACCCGTTGACACCACCATGCCCAGCACGTCGCTTCTTCCTTGAGCAGCCCCGCACCATGCTTCGCCCAACACAATTGCCTGCGCATCGTTAGCAATGAACACTGGCAACTGAGTGAGTTCACTCAAACGTTCGCGCAATGGGAAGCTGCGCCAGTCTGGAATATTCAATGGAGAAACGTGCTCACCGCTTAATTCCATTGGGCCGCCGCAACCGACGCCGACCGAGGACACCGAAATTGGCGCCGACGAGAGTTGTTGCGAGATCAGCGACGAAAGCGTCGCCCATACATCGATTTTCGGTGTCGGGGTTTGACTGCGAGCGACTACTACCCCATTATGCGCAACGATTGCTGTCGCAAGCTTGGTGCCGCCAATGTCAACGGCGAGAAAACCAACGTGATCGGCCACTTACGAGCCAGCCCGAACTACTCGCGGCCGTATTTGGAGCGCATTGCTTGAGCAGCAATTCGTGACCCACGAATGCTTGCGGCTACATCTTTCAGGCCAACCTTGCTCATGGCACGCAGCTGGCGCTCGATAACCAGAACGCATGCGAGCATCCCAAGAAAACCAGCAAACGCCAAAATGAAATGCACCTGCAGCGCAACAACAGTGAAGACCAACGAGGAAAACACTCCAAGCGCGGCCCACCGAACCGTTTTTACCGAATGTCGGTAGAGCCCCGAGGGCGAAACGGCTGTAGCGAAACGTTCATCCGATTGCAGCTGCTGCTCGATATCGCGAAGGATTCTTTGCTCATCATCGGAAAGTGGCATGCGCACAGTCTCGCACGGTTTGTGTGAAAACTCAATGTCACAAGAACTATTCGGAAACGCCTCGCGGCCCCCATGGGGTGCTGGTAGATGTATCCGTCGATTTAAGGGTGCTGGCAGGGCGTATTGCGCTGTCGCCAAACCGCTCTCGGATGTCGTCAATCGCCTGCGTTGCAGGTGCCCATGCCTCATCAAGCATCGCTGCGTCACTACTTTGAATGCCTTCATCGAACAGCGACAGCTGGTGTCCATCACTGTCGAAATTGCGAGCACTCACGCCCACAAGCCGAATTCCGCGGGCAACGTCGATGGTGGTCAATAGCGGCTCAAGCATCTTCAACATTGCCTGAGAACTTGTGACCGCGGTTTGCTCTGTATGCGAACGAGTGACGGCTTGAAAATCTGCGTACTTAATCTTGAGGGTCAATGTTCGCGGCCATTGAGATTCCTCTCGACAACGCTTCGATACCGAGTCGGTCAAACGCACGACATGCGCCCAAACCTCGTCAACCGAATACATATCGCTGGAGAATGTTTCCTCATTGCCGATTGATTTCGATTCTCGGTTGGGCTCGACGTCTCGGTCGTCCTCGGCGTGGGCCAAGTTATGCAGGTGTTGCGCATGCGCTTCGCCAACTATCCCAGCCAGTGCACGAACTTCTATTGCTGCCAAGTCATTGACGGTCGTTATACCAAGCCTTGTCAGCTTCTCTAGCGTCACCGGGCCAACGCCCCACAAAGATTTGACATGCATCGGACGAACGAAGGCGAGTTCGTCACCTGCCAACACCTCGTACACACCCAAACCTGGTTTGACGCCACTCGCGCTTGCGATTGGTTTCGCGTGCTTGGATGCAAGCTTTGCAATGAACTTGCTTGGTGCAACCCCAACACAACATACGAGACCGATCTCTTCGAGCACGCGGCGCCTGATCTCTGCCGCAATGTAGGAGCCCGAGCCGATTGCCCGCAACGAACCTGTTACATCAAGAAATGCTTCGTCCAGTGAGAGCCCTTCGACCAGGGGTGTGAAGTCATGAAAAATCTCAAATACCTGAGCGCTAACGCTCACATATTCATCCATGTCGCCCGGAAGAAATACTGCGTTGGGACAAAGTTTGCGGGCGCGCGATGCGGGCATTGCGGAGAAGACTCCGTACCGGCGGGCCTCGTACGAGGCTGCAGCGACAACACCACGTTGCCCATCGCCGCCAACAACCACCGGCAGGCCACGCAGTTCTGGACGTCGACGTAACTCGACCGCCACGAAAAACATGTCCATGTCAACATGCAAAATCGTTCGCGGAGGTGCGTTTACAGAGTGAACCACGGTGACAACTACGATAACGCTGTGTCAAACCCCGGCTCGCAAGATCGTCAACTTTCCGCACTCCCATCCCCACTTGCACGCGCAATTGCCTTTGCCGCAATTTGTATTGCCGGCCTCACTGGTGGAGCAATTGGCTACTCACTCGTGGACGTGCAGTGTTCAGGAGATTGCCAAGTTGGTACCGGATTTGGTTTATTGCTTGGTTCGCTATCGGGCGCCATCGGAATGAGCGTTGTTGCAGTGCTTGTGCTTCGTGCCGTTGGCGAGTGGCGAGAAATATCCGACAAATGACGCCGACCTCGGCCGTAGATGCGCTTGGTATTGCCAAACAGTTGGCACGTGCCGCAGGAGATATGGCTCTAGCAGGGAGAAAAGCCGGGCTACACAACGTTCAAACCAAATCAACCGGAACCGACATGGTTACCGAGTTTGATCGCGCGTCAGAGGCAATGATTTTTGAAGGACTACGTACATTGCGGCCGCTCGACTCGGTGGTGGGAGAAGAGGGTGCGGCGCACTCGGGCGAAACAGACATCACCTGGTACATCGACCCGATAGATGGAACGACCAACTTCCTCTATGCACTTCCCAACTGGGCGGTGTCCATCGGTGCCGCCGACAACACAGGCCCACTTGCAGGAGTTGTATACATTCCGGCGCTTGATGAGATGTTTACCGCAACGCGTGGCGGCGGCGCATTTCTGAACGACCAGCCAATTCGCTGCAACGACATTGACGAAATCTCGCAAGCATTGGTGTGCACAGGCTTCAGCTATTCGGCTGATGCCCGCACTATCCAAGCACAACGCGTCTCGCGGATGATTCATGACATACGAGATATCCGCAGATTTGGCGCTGCATCCATCGATCTTTGTTTCGTTGCATGCGGTCGATTGGACGCCTACTTCGAAGAAAACTTGTTTCCATGGGACATAGCCGCAGGTGAACTGATAGCCCGCGAGGCGGGTTGCCTATCGGGAGACTTTTCGGGCGGGCCAGTTCGCCCAGCGGAACTACTCGTAAGTCCGCCAGGGATATTCGGTCCCCTCTCGACGCTCATCACCGCAGCCAGCACCGATAGCGAGTAACAATGATGTCTGTGGGGATCAGCGTTTTAACCGTTGAAGACGACGAGCGAATCCGCGCGTCTGTCAAGTTGGCCCTTGAAGACGAAGGCTGGACAGTTCATGAGGCATCCAGCGGTGAAGAAGCTATCGAAGTCTTCCAACGCACTACAACCGATGTAGTACTTATCGACATCATGCTGCCCGGAATCGACGGCTTTGAATTGTGTCGAAATATTCGCAAACTGAGCGATGTTCCAGTCGTCATGGTTACCGCACGCGCCGACACACACGACGTTGTTGCTGGCCTCGAGGCAGGCGCGGACGACTATCTCACGAAACCATTCGCACCCAAAGAACTTGCGGCTCGTATTCGGGCGCTCCTTCGAAGGGCCAAGCCGTCAGCAACTGGCCATGCCAAACTTCAATTTGGAAATCTGGAGATCATTCCCGACGAGGGAAAAGTTTTGCTCGATCACAACGAAGTAGTTCTCACCAAGACCGAATTTCGCCTGTTGTGCGAACTAGCACACGACCCGGGTGGCGTCTTCAGCCGTGAGTTGTTGCTAGACAAAGTTTGGGGCTACGGCTATTTCGGTGATGGTCGACTAGTCGATGTACATATTCGTCGCTTGCGTATGAAAATTGAAGTTGATCCCGCCAACCCAACTCACGTTGTAACCGTGCGAGGGCTTGGTTATCGCCTGCAATCGTGATTGATCCCCTTCCCGACGAGTCCAAGGCGCGATACCGACTGACGAGAGCTCGTCGCATCATCCGCACTGTTGCCAAACGAGTGAGGCCAAAACGAATCGGGCTTCGAAATCGAATATTGATCATCTTCGGAGCTGGTTCGATGATCCTTGCTGGAGTTCTCGCAACAACTACCTATAGCTTCACTCGGTCTAGTCTGATGCAACAACGTGAAAAAGCTGAGATAAATCTGGCATTCGCAAACGCCCGGCGCGTCCAGAACGACTTGTTGGCCGACCGCACGGCGATCGAAATAGCGCTCAACCAAGTTGGCGATTCGCACAGATTGTTATACATGGATGGGAAGTGGACTGGTACCAGCCAGATGTTCACCGAATCGGCGATCCCACCCATATTGAAGGACCAGGTGGTGAGCCAGCGCAAGGCTGCGATTATGACTACTTCGGTGCGCAACGGGCAGGCACTCATAGTTGGCATCCGACTGGAGCGCATAAACGCTACGTACTTCGAGCTCGACAACTTAAGAGAAGTGCGAGAGGCGTTGCGAAGTGTGCAAATCGCGCTGTTCTTCTCGGCGTTCATCACCATCATGGTTGGTTTTGGGCTCGGGCTATTCGCTTCACGGCGTGCGGTCAGACCACTTGCTAATGCGGCACAGGCCGCACGTGCAATCGCCGACGGAAGTCTTGACACTCGACTTGAGCCAACGGACGATCCGGACTTGCAAGTGTTGACTGCTGCGTTTAACGACATGGTTTCAGCAATGCAACAACGTGTGGAGCGCGACGCAAGGTTCACATCCGATGTCAGCCACGAGCTGCGATCCCCACTCATGACACTTGCGGCTTCTGTACAAGTGATGGAGTCACGACGTGACGAACTCTCGGAAAGATCACAAGCCGCGCTCGACTTGTTGGTTGGTGACGTTTCCAGGTTCCAAGGCCTTGTGGAAGACCTGCTCGAGATTTCGCGTTTTGATGCGGGGGCAGTTCGGCTAGTGAAGGAACCACTTGTTGCGCACGAGTTCGTTCGCCAAGCAATCTCAGTGAGCAGCATGCCAAAAACCGAAGTGCGAGTTTCGGCAGATGTGGAGTCGGTTGTTATACGTGGCGATAAACGACGCCTTGCGCGTGTACTTGCGAACCTTATCGACAATGCCAGAATCCACAGCGGTGGACGTCCAACGGTTCATGTTCAATTTGCCGAGGAAGATGAGCCGATTGGGAACATCTGGATCATTGTTGAAGACAACGGTGAGGGACTGATCGATGGCGAGGCCGAAAAGATCTTCGAGCGATTCTCGAGAGGTGCAGCAGCCGGAAAACGTTCCGGCCAAGAGGGTGCTGGTCTTGGATTGGCACTTGCTCTCGAACACATCACCCTGCATGGTGGACGTATCTGGGCCGAGAATCGGCAAGATGGCATCGTGGGTGCTCGCTTTATCGTAGAGATTGCAATCGAGGTGCCCGCATGAGACGCGCTCGTTACTTGCTCGTTGTATCGGTACTCACCTTGATGCTGAACTCGTGTGGTATCTCGAATGACCGCTCGCCAAGGCTGATTGATCCTTCCAGACAAGACCAACTGAATTCCCAGCCGTAATATCAAGGCATGGCGCCAGATAGACAGACACCAGTTGTTATCGCGATCGATGCCGGCACGACAGGGGTGCGTGCTCGAGCAGTATTCGCCGATGGACGGCCCTCAATCTCCAGCTACCAGGAATTTCCACAGTATTTCCCCCAACCTGGTTGGGTCGAACACGATGCAAACGAAATTTGGAATGCGGTTCATGCGACCTTGACGGATGTTGTACCGAAAATCGACCAGCCAATCGCCGCGATTGGAATTACTAATCAACGAGAAACGATTGTTGCGTGGGACAAACAGACTGGCAAACCTTTTGGTAAAGCAATTGTTTGGCAAGATAGGCGAACCGCGCAGCGATGTCATGAACTTGAGTCATCGCTCCCCCTCGTTCGAGCCACAACGGGTTTAGTGCTTGATCCATACTTTTCTGCCACGAAGATTGAGTGGATGATCAATCATGGCAACCTGCCGTCAGACGATCGACTTGCGTTCGGGACGATCGACTCGTGGATCATCTGGAATCTCACCAAGGGTTCAGCCTTTGTCACTGATGCAACGAACGCAAGCCGAACCATGCTGTTCGACATCAAGAACATGTGTTGGAGCAAAGAACTGTGCGAGCTCTTCAAAGTTCCGATGAATGCCCTACCGACCGTCGTTCCATCAAGTGGCAGATGCGCGCTGACTGCGGAACATACGGGCATCCCCAAGGGCATACCCATTTCGGGAATCGCGGGCGACCAACAAGCAGCTCTCTTCGGCCAAGCCTGCTTCAGCGTTGGTAGCAGCAAGAACACATACGGCACAGGAAGTTTCGTGCTGATGAACGTTGGCAACACATGCCCGCAGCCTGCGGACGGAATGCTGACGACCGTTGCTTGGGATTTGGGTACTGGTTCACCCACCTATGCCCTCGAAGGCGCGATCTTCGTGACCGGCTCTGCTATTCAGTGGTTGCGAGACGGACTGCAGATCATTCAACATGCACACGAAGTTGGGCCACTCGCCCAAAGCGTCACCGACTCGGGTGGCGTCGTGGTGGTGCCCGCGTTTACAGGATTGGGAAGCCCCTGGTGGGATCCGAATGCCCGCGGAACAATTATTGGCATTACACGCGGAACCACGCGGGCCCATATTGCACGAGCAGTCGTCGAATCAATCACGTTTCAAACGCGCGACGTGGTGGACGCGATGGCAAGCGCTGCAGCAGTAACAGTTCGCGACATGCGTGCAGATGGCGGTGCCGCAGTGATGGATTTCATGCTGCAAATGCAAGCTGACCTTCTTGGCGTTGACGTGTTGCGCCCAACAGAACTTGAAACAACCGCAATGGGTGCAGCATTCCTTGCCGGCCTAGCCGAGGGAATCTGGCCATCGCTGGACGACGTTGCCGCCGCATGGCATCTCGAGCGTACGTTTCGCCCCGAACCGAATGGTGGCGAAAGCGCTAGGTATCAGCAATGGCGACGCGCAGTTGAGCGTTCGCTGAACTGGGCTTAGCTACAAACCCAGCCATCCAGCAATTCGCGGGGCAATGCGCTCCGCAAGCATTGTCACTGCAAGCTGCGGGTTGGCGCGAGGCAAATCGGGGAATATTGAGGCGTCACACACCCATAAAGCCTGGTGGCCGATTACCGCGCCATCGGTGTCAACAACAGCATCGTCGTCGGCAGTTGACCCCATCCGAAGCGAGCACCCAGCGTGTGCATAGACACCGACGTTTCGCAACATCCATTGATCAAATTGATCTGTCGTAGCTGTAGCTAGCCAATCGCAAGGCGTTCCAAGATTGTCGCAATACATTGCGCCCACTACATCGGTAAGCGCCTTTTGTTCAAGAACCCGAAGAGAGCGCATGACTGCGTCGCGCATCACTTGCCGGTCGTGTTCAGTTGATAGCAAAGAGAAATCAACTTGGGGTCGACGATTGTTGCCAAGCCGGACAGAACCAGTGGAAGTCACTTCCATCACTGCCGCAAGCAATGCGCCGCTCTTTTTGTCATTGGTGGAAACTGCGTTCATCGGAAGAAGATGAATGTCACTAGAGCCAATTGTTGAGGACAACCGGGAAATAGTTGAGATTGCAAACCGCTGATGCGCTTCTTCACGCAACTGCAACGACAGAGCAACCGCGGGATGATCTTTCAAACCCATGCCAATACCCCGCCTCCGAATGTTGCTGCGCAGCAATACTGCGGGTGAATGAATTGCACCAGCGCACAACACCACCCCCGAGGCATCGATGACTGATCCATCACTCAATTTCACACCGACAGCCCGAGTGCCACTCATCATGATCGAATCGACTTCGCAATTTCCGCGGACTGTCAAATTTGATCGACTTCTCGCATTATCCATGTACGCGACGTTTGTCGAGCTTCGTTGCTTTCCATCGAATAGCAACGTTGCTGCACCCACCGCCTCGGCTGTTTGCGAATCGGACGATAATTGATCGTTGCGGGAGATACCCATAGTTGTCAGCGCCTCGACTAAAGCCGAATCGATGATGCCCCAATCCGACTCGCCAACTGTTGTCGTCGCAAATGGCAACATGCGAAACACGGGCCCAACATCGCTCCAACCCCACCCGTCACAACCGTGGCGATTCTTCCAACGTTCGAAGTCCTCCGCCATGCCCGACATTGCCACCATTGCGTTTACGGCAGTGCTGCCACCCATTCCCCGGCCTCTTGGGTACCAAACCGAACTTTGCTGCGCGGTGCGTTGCACATACAAATCCTCAAAGGTTCGTTCTGCAACTTGCAGAGCTTGAAGAAAGTTGGATGACCTAATGCCCTCTGGCTCCTGGAATGATTCGACGTCAGGCCCAGCCTCCAGAAGCAGAACGGACTGGTGCTCATTTTCCGACAATCTCGATGCGACAACTGCACCTGCCGCCCCTGCACCGATCACCACTAACGGAAGATTCGGTGAGATCATGTCGATCGACTAATCAATATTTGTAGCAACCGGTAGACCATGAAGGTGCGAGTGGTCGTTGTAACGCAATAGCGCCCAGTGCCCAGCACGAATCTCTGCAATCTCGGTCAGCGAACAGTTTTTGGTGTGCACCTCAAACGCGCCAGTTTGTGGAGTACGCATGGTTCGTCGAAGTATCGCGTCCACTACACCACCATGACACGCAACTACCACGGTCTTACCAAAGTGTTGAGAGACAACAGCATCCAACCCCGAGTAAACCCTTTGATGAAACTGTGCAATGGTCTCGCCACCAGGGAAAAACTCGGCATGCGGATCGCCGCCCCAGTCTGGAGAGCCATGACGACGAACAAATTCCGCAAATGTAAGCCCGTCACATTCGGGGCCTGGGTCGTGTTCGCCGAATCGAGTGTCGATGTTGATCGCCAAGCTAGATAGGGCGGGCGCAATTATTTCAGCTGTTTCTTTAGCTCGGGGATAGCCACTTGAGTACAACACATCGCACTGCAGTTCTTGCGTGTTTGCAAGTCGATCGCGCAACCGTTCGGCCTGCAATTTTCCTAAATCCGATAAACCACTACACGTGCGCGGGCCGCCCAAAACTCGCTGAACGGTTACATTCGATTCGCCGTGACGAACCAAGACGATTCGCGTTTTGGTCATACCAGCTTCTCGACAAAGCCTTCCAGCTGCCTCAAGTTGCGGCATTCATAAACGCCGTCGGTGAAAGTGCCGTACTCGCCCACGATTGAGTCTCCGGTATTCCAGTAACTCTTCGGCTCGGGATTTAACCAATACACGTGTCGTCCACGTTTTTGCATTTCCTTGACTACCCAAGATTGGGCTGCATGGTAGTTATTTCGCGCATCACCCAGCAACAAGATGGTGGTTTTTGCGTTGATGTCCTTGCCGTACTTCTCCCAGAAAACTTCAAATGCATGGCCGTAGTCGCTGTGTCCATCCACCCACACCACATCGGCTTCGGTGTTTACTCGGTGAATTGCTTCGCTGATGTCTTCCGTATTTTTGAAATAGCTGGTCACTTCGTCGAGACCATCGATAAAGACGAATGATCGCACTTTGGAAAACTGCCCTTGGATGGCATAGACGAGCATCAGCGTAAAGCGCGCAAATGCAGCGACGCTTCCGGAAATGTCGGCGACAACCATCAATTCGGGTTTGGCAGGGCGCGGATATTTAAATTTCGGATCTGCTGGCACACCGCCATAACTGAGGGAGTGGCGCACGGTGTTGCGAAAATCGAGCGGACCTTTCCGGCCATGCCTGCGCTTTCGCGCCAGCTTTGCCGCAAGTTTGCGAGTGAGCGGTTGCAATGCCTTTTTCAGGCTCTGCATCTCGTCTCGGCTTGCATGCATGAAATCCACATCTTCGGGAAGTGGCTTTCGAAGAGTCTTCGCCATTGCCTCTGCTCCGCGATCGGCAACTAGCTTGCGACGTATCTCTGCTTCGACTTCTTGCTTGAACTGTTCTATGCGGCTCTCAAACTCGTCTTTCTCAAGACGCTCCTCGAGTTTTGTGAGGTCCTGCTGTGCCGAGTCTTTATTTGCTTGCATCAACTTCTCGAGCATGTTGTCTAAATCAAGATTGCGCAGCGTGCGGTACAAGTAATAGGTGCCGCCCACTGGACGTCCGGGCTCCATCCCTGCAAAACGCTGCACTGCCTGTTTGGCTAACGCGCGCATCATTGCCTGGTCGCCATTCATCAATGCCTGCATCAGCATCTGCGCGAGTTCTTCGGGGGTTAGCCCGTCCATCCCTCCGCTTTGACCACGGCCCTCGCCGGGTTGCTGCGAGTCTTGCTCGTCGCGGCCAAGCTCTCCGGGAGTATCGGACTCGCCATCGACAATGTTGTACTCGGCACCGCGAAGTGAGAAATAGACCTCGAAGATGGTCTCAAATGCACGCCAATGGGAGTTGCTCTTGACGAGTGTCGCACCCAACGCGTACTTGAATGCTTGACGATCCTCAAGAGGGATCTCTTTAACCGCTTCCATCGCGTCGAGGTTCTCGGTAAGGCTCACGGGAAGACCTGCATTACGCAGTTCAACAATAAAACCCGACATCAAGTCAAGGACGGGCATGGCTCAGATCACTTGTCGACCGACAGTTCCTTCGCCGCTTTGGCAATGTCGGTTTGGTATTTGAGCAGGATGTGGAGCGTCTCTTTTGCCTCTTGAGCATCGATGTGTTCGATACCAAGCAACATCAATGTTCGGGCCCAATCGAGCGTTTCGCTCACCGATGGTGCCTTCTTCAAATCCAATTGGCGAATGCTGCGCACGATACGCGCGATCTGATCGGCAAGGTTCTGCGTGATGTCGGGAACCTTCGTAAGAACGATTTCTTTTTCGCGTTCCATATCTGGGTAATCGATGTGCAGGAACAGGCAACGGCGCTTGAGGGCCTCCGACAATTCGCGTGTGTTGTTCGACGTGAGGAAGACCATCGGGATCTGCTTTGCCGTGATGGTTCCAAGTTCGGGGATCGAAACTTGATATTCCGAGAGAATCTCGAGAAGCAATGCCTCTGTCTCGATTTCGACACGGTCCACTTCGTCAATCAAAAGAACTACTGGATCTTCACTGCTGATTGCCTCGAGCAAGGGACGGGTGAGCAAAAACTCCTGCGAGAAAATGTCGTCGTGAACTTCGCTCCAAGAGTCGCTTGATTTATCGGCTTGGATGCGCAACAACTGCTTCTTGTAGTTCCATTCGTAGAGCGCCTTCGACTCGTCCAGACCTTCGTAGCACTGCAGTCGAATGAGACGGGCGCCCGTCATGTCGGCAACGCTCTTTGCCAACTGCGTCTTTCCCGTTCCGGCTGGGCCCTCGACGAGAATCGGCTTCCCAAGCCGCTGCGCTAGATAGACCACACCAGCGATGCCGTCGTCGGCCAAATAATTGACCTGCTTTAGACCGTCTCGCACCTGCTGAACTGACTCAAATCGGCTTTCCATTCGGGCAACCTTAGTGCTTGATCCCGCCGCCACTCCGATCCAAACCCCTACGATGATGAGTGCTCATGGCCGGTCTTATTCGATCGAATCTCGTCGTTGCTTCTGGCACCGCAGTCTCCCGCATTACGGGACTTGTGCGCATTGTGATTTTCGGCATGGTCATCGGCCAAACCGCGTTGGCTGACGCATTCGATGGCGCAAATAACGCCCCTAACGCCATCTACGAGCTTTTCATCGGAGGCGTACTTTCCGCCAGCCTTGTCCCCCTCTTTGCGCGGCTCGTTGACAACGAACACAAAGAGAACAACGACATTGACGCCATTGTCAGCACTGCGTTGTACGTGCTCGTGTCCGTCACTGTTGTTGCAGTGTTAGCCGCTCCAGCAATTTTTCACCTGTTCTCGCTCAACCCATCAAGCGCCGTAGACGCCAACGCTTACCGGGAAGCCGGCACAGCACTCACGAGAATATTTCTTATTCAGATCTTCTTTTACGGGATAAGCGCAATAACTTCTGCGCTGCTCAATGCCCGACGACAGTTTTTCGCAGCAGCATGGTCGCCTGTTCTGGCAAACATCGTTGCAATTGGGTTTCTTTTGTACATTCCTTCAGTCGGCGCAACATCGCCTCCCCAATTGGGCGAAGTTATGTCCAACAATTCGCTGCTGTGGACACTCGGACTCAGCACAACAGTCGGCATTGCATTAATGGCAACTACCCAATTGTTGGTCGTACGTCGAAGCGGAATACGACTCTCGTTTAGACCACAATTTCGACATCCCGCAGTAGCGCGCCTTGTTCGACTGTCCACCTGGACTCTCGGGTATGTCGTGGCAAATCAAATTGCACTCGTGGTCATCAAAAACCTTGCATCGCCTGGAAGCGGCTGGGTAGATGCTTACGCAAAGGCGTTCATTATCTTCCAATTGCCTCATGGTCTGCTTGCCGTATCTCTTGCCACCACCTTTGTGCCCGAGTTATCCAGAATGATTCATTCGAATGATGAACCATCTTTTGCGCGTCGAATGAACGATGGAATTCGTTTTACTGCGATGCTCACCATTCCCGCAGCAGTCGGGCTCTTTGTTTTAGCTAAGCCAATCGTTGGGGCACTGTTGCAACATGGAAACTTTGATGCAATTGCCACCACCAACACGGCACGCGCACTATCCGGGCTTGCGCTGGGCGTTGGTGGTTTCTCGGTCTACCTCTTTGTTCTCCGCGGCTTTTATGCCCGAAACGATACGCGCACACCGTTTCTGATCAATCTCGTTGAAAACGCTCTGAACATTGTCTTTGCACTGCTGCTCGTGGGCCGCTTTGATGTTCTCGGATTAGGAATTGCGTATTCCCTTGCCTACCTCATTTCCGCTGCCTTTGCTTTACTGGTTCTGCAACGATCAACCCCTTCGCTGCAAATTGCACCACTATTGCTTTCGATTCTTCGAATTGTCGTCTCTGCCGCATTGATGGCCATAGTTGTCCAATCAACCAGCGGCCTTATCGGATCAGACGTAGGTATGGGTGCGTTGGCACGGATTGTTCTGAGTTCCTGCCTAGGGCTTTTGGTTTATGCGATGAGTTTGCTGGCCTTTGGTGCGCCAGACCTTCGTCATTTTGTGTTGAGCAAAATCACCAAATCGTCGCGGTGAACTAACTCGGTCACTACTCCGTCGGGAAGCTCGGAACTGTGGCGACCGGCTGCCGCACTTGCTTGAACGGCGTCAACCGAAACCATTCCGCGCGCAAACACCATGTCACGCATGTCTTTGATTTCTACTGTGTCTCCTGCAACGAAGTCGCCGTGCACTTCAACAATCCCCGCATGCAGTAGTGAAGTATTTCGCTCGATTAAGGCGGTTCTGGCGCCATCGTCCACCACGACACTGCCGCTGTGCTGTGCTGCAAATGCAATCCACAATTTGCGAGCCGAGAGGTTTCGGTTGTGTGGCAAGAACTGCGTTCCGGCGCCTGGAACAGCATTGATTGCTTGCTCCAACACATCAGCACGGGTAGCGCTCGCAATTACCGTTCGCACCCCAGACCAAGAAGCAATTCGCGCAGCCGACAGTTTTGAGGCCATTCCACCGCTACCGCGAGCGGAGCCGGCGCTACCAGCATGAACTGTTAGCAGTTCGTCGTCGGCAGCCACCTCTTCAACAAACACCGCCGCGCTATCGGTTGACGGATCGGCTGTGTACAGCCCCGCAATATCTGTCAACAGAACCAAAACATCCGCGCCGATATTGTGGGAAACAAGCGCCGCAATGCGGTCGTTGTCGCCGAAACGTATTTCATCGCTAGCGATGGCATCGTTCTCGTTAATAATTGGTACGCAACCCAACTCCATCAGCCTTATAAGCGTGCTTCGGGCATGAAGATATTGCGTGCGATCGATAAAGTCATTTGGCACTAGCAGCACTTGTGCACCGATTAGGTCGTGCTTCGCCAAATGCTTGTTGTATTCATTCATCAACAGGCTTTGCCCTACCGCTGCAAGCGCTTGCAAGGTAAGCGTGTCTGTTGGTCGATGTTTCATGCCGAGCGCAGCAACACCGCCAGCGACAGCGCCGGAAGTAACAATCACCACTTCGTGGTTGTCGGTTCGCAGCTTTGCAACCTGTTCACAAAGCGTGGCTATTGCATCAGTTTTGATACTGCCTCGCTCATCGGTCACCGATGATGTTCCAATTTTTACAACAATTCTCATTGCTAACTCTCGGGTGTGTAGTCGAAACTGAATGCGCCAATATGTACCACTGCCCCGTCGGTTGCACCGGCACGGGCCAACAATCGTGGTATGCCCAAATTCTTGAGTCGTTCGTCAATGTAATTCAATGCGTCTGGTGTGGTCACATCGCTGAGTGCAACCGCACGTTCTACATCGCGACCATGAAGTCGAAACTGAGATTCGCCCAGCCGTTCAATCTTCGTACCTTCAGGTACAGGCCTGATTACAACCGAACCCTGCTTGGGAGGCAGCACGGTGCGAGCACCCTGTACCAACTGCGCTAATTCGCCGAGCACCTTACGCACACCGTCACGCGTAACAGCCGACATCTTCATTCCATTCCAACTGGCCATGTGCTCTTCGTCGGCGGCGTCGGTCTTTGTGCCAACCACAAGCCTTGGTCGGTCCAACAAGTCGGGGCGGTAAGCCTGCAACTCTTGCAGCAAGATTCGTTCCTGCTCTACGGCAGAGACATCATCCATCGGTGCAAGATCAAGCAAAATACACAACACGCGTGCGCGTTCGATGTGTCGCAAGAACTGATGACCCAGGCCTCGGCCTTCGCTTGCGCCCTCGATGATTCCAGGAATATCAGCAATGATGAACTCGGTCGTCGCGTCAAGCTTGACAACGCCAAGGTGTGGCTCAAGCGTTGTAAACGGATAGTTGGCAATCTTTGGCTTTGCGGCCGAGACCGTACTGATGAATGTCGATTTTCCTGCATTTGGAAAACCGACAAGTGCGACGTCGGCCATCAATTTGAGTTCCAACTTCAACCAACGTGCTTTTCCGTGCTCACCTTGTTCGGCAAACTTTGGCGCTCTGCGACGATTGGACAAGAAACGCGCATTACCTCTTCCGCCCTGTCCGCCGTGTGCAGCGCAGAAACGGGCGCCGTGCTCGGGAAGGTCGGCAAGAATCTCGCCCGTGTACATGTCGCGCACCACGGTTCCTTCGGGAACCTTGATCACCATTTCTTGGCCGCGACGACCATGCAAATCTTTACCCATTCCGTGCACGCCGTCGCCTGCTCGACGGTGGGGGTGGTCACGAAAGGCCAGCAACGACGCCACATTGTGATCGGCCTCAAGCCACACCGAACCGCCGTCTCCGCCATCGCCACCGTTTGGGCCACCGAAAGCAACTGGGCCCTCTCTGCGGAAACTGACGCAGCCTGCACCGCCGTCGCCTCCGCGAACGTTCAGTTGGGCTTCGTCGACAAATGCACTCATAGGGGCTTTCTAGGCTACTGCTACACCCTGCTCGTATCGTGGAGATTATGAATGAGGTCAATAAGTCTGCACAGCCTCAGGACCCATCAGGGTCTCGTGCCCAGTCGTGGGCCAGCACAATGCATGGCTTCAACTCACCAGACGGAATTATCTTCGCTCACGCCGATTCTTGGGCCGGCGCTGGATCAACCAACATTGTGTCGCGCGCCGAGCGTGAGGCGCGTGAAGACGCACAACTTGCTCCATTAGCAACTCGGGCCTTTGGTGCAGGAAACCGCGCAATCACCGAACAGGCCGACGACTATCGCACCTGTTTCGAACGCGACCGCGATCGCATCCTGCATGCTTCCGCTTTCCGCCGACTCGCTGGAAAGACTCAGGTATTTGTCTTCCCTCAGGATCATCAACGCACTCGACTCACCCACGCTCTTGAAGTTGCACAAGTAGCCGTTGCTGTATCTCGCGCACTCGGGCTTAACACCATGCTTACTGAAGCCATTGCACTTGGGCACGATTGCGGGCATGGCCCCGGTGGGCACGCCAGCGAAGACGCACTCTCTCCATTTGTCGCGCATGGCTTCGATCACGCGCTTTGGGGCGCCGACGTCACGCTGGTTCCACTCAATTTGTGCGTCGAAACATTGGACGGCATCCGCAATCATTCTTGGTCGCGTCCGGCACCAATGACGCCAGAAGGCGAAGTGGTTTCGTGGGCCGATCGCATTGCTTATGTATGTCACGACTTCGAAGATGCAGTTGCAGCCGGCATTGTTTCACCACAACAACTGCCCGAGATAGTCGCTACACAATGCGGCTTCACTCGTTCCAGCCAACTTCGTGCGTTCATCACTTCGATGATTAGGGCAAGCGCTCAATCCGGCCGCATCGGCATGGAGTCGCTAACCGCAGAGGCACTTGCCGAGTTTCGTCGATTCAACTACGACAACATCTACATGCGCGATGCCTCGCGCAATCAAGCAAAGGCTGTCATCGATTTACTACGTGCGCTCGTCGAGCACTACCGTGCCCGCCCGCAAGACATGTTCGCCGAACAGTCCCCAGCCAGCAACATCCCATTGGCCAACAGCGATGAGGCATTGCATGATGCAGTTGCATACGTAGGGGGCATGACCGATCGCTTTGCATGCAGACAAGGGTCGATGCTTCTGGGCTGGGGCGCCGAGCGACTACCGCAGGGAATCGATACGAACTAGCTCACGCTTCGCAGCAAACGCTGCGGGACAGTTAGTTAGTTGGAAGGACGTCGACGACGCGACGACCGCGGCGCTCGCCAAACTTCACGCTGCCTGCTGCAAGAGCGAACAGTGTGTCGTCTTTGCCAATGCCAACGTTGTTGCCAGGATGCACCTTGGTGCCGCGCTGACGAATGAGAATTGTTCCGGCGGTGATGACCGTTCCGTCAAATACCTTTACTCCGAGTCGTTGCGCGTTTGAATCGCGACCGTTGCGTGTAGAACCGCCACCCTTGGTTTTTGACATGAGATCAGCCTTTCGCGATGCTGGTGATTTCAATCACCGAATACTTTTGGCGGTGTCCGAAACGACGACGCTGGTTGGTACGACGCTTGTATGTAAAGCCATCGATCTTTGGGCCTGCAGCCTGACCAATGATGGTTGCAGTAACGGTTGCCTTAGCCAATTCGGCTGGCGTGGAAAGGACGGTTGTGCCGTCGACGAGAAGCACTGGGGTGAACTTAACCACGGTGCCTTCTTGGGCGCCAAGAAGCTCGACCTGGACCTGTTGGCCCTGGGCGACCTTTTCTTGTTTGCCTCCGGTTGCGATAACTGCGTACATAACGAGTCCTTACTCTACCCTTCGCCCTATGGGCTCTCCAACCAGCCAAACGACAAGTTGTTACTGATTTTATTTGAAATATGACCTAATCAAGCATTGACATGTCGATGAGCACTCCGCGACCCTCACATGCCGCGCATGCCTCTGCGAAATTGGTCAATAAGCCCTCGCCAATGCGTTTGCGGGTCATTTCGACCAAACCAAGCTCGGAAATGTCGAACACCTGGGTGCGAGTCTTGTCTCGCGATAGTGCGCTCTTAAAGGCTTCAAGCACCTTGCGGCGGTTTTCGCGAATCTCCATGTCGATGAAGTCGATGACGATGATTCCGCCAATGTCTCGAAGGCGCAACTGCCGAGCAATTTCTTCGGCGGCCTCGAGATTGTTGTGAAACACGGTCTCTTCAAGGTTTGACTTTCCGACGTTCTTTCCGGTGTTGACGTCGATCACACTGAGCGCTTCGGTGTGCTCAATAATCAGCGAACCACCGCTTGGCAGCCAAACTTTTTTGTCCAGAGCCTTACGCAACTGCTCGTGAACGCGATACTGCTCGAACAGTGGCAGGCCTTCCTTGGCGGCATCGAACAGCTCTACGCGATCGGCGAATTCCGGGTTGAATGCAGAGATGTAGTCGCGCACCTCGGCATACAGCTGCGGATCGTCAATAACGATGCCGCGATAATCGCTGCTGAATTCTTCGCGAATCACGCGCACTGCCAATGGAGGCTCGCGATACAACAACGATGGGGTTGAAGCCTTCTCTGCCTGTTTGCGAATTGAATCCCATTGCTCAATCAGTCGTGTGAGGTCTGTGGTGAGTTCGTGCTCGGTTGCATTTTCTGCTGCAGTTCGAACGATGATTCCGTGCTGTTCTGGCTTGATGCGATCGAGAATGCCACGCAAACGACGACGCTCGCCTTCTGGAAGTCGTTTGGAAATTCCGTACGTACGCGAATCTGGAATGAGCACAACGAATCGACCCGGTAGCGAAACTTCCTGCGTCAGGCGGCCGCCTTTGGCGCCGATCGGGTTCTTTGTGACTTGGCACAAAATCATCTGACGCGCTTTTAATACCTGCTCGATGCGCGGGTCTGGCCCCTGCTCGACAACGTCTTCCTTATCGAACTGCACATCGCCGCGGTACAACACAGCATTCTTCTGAGTTCCAATATCAACAAACGCGGCTTCCATACCCGGCAAAACGTTTTGCACTCGACCCAAATAGATATTGCCGTGAATTTGCAAATCATCATCGGCTGGACGCGAAACATAATGCTCGATCAAGCTGCGCCCTTCGAGCACAGCAACCTGAGTGAGATCGCCACTCACCTGCACGCACATCAGGTAGCGACCAACGGCTTTACCGTTGCGCTCCTTGCCGCGTCGGCGCTCTATCAACTCGGCGTCGGTGCCGACAACTGTGTTTGATGCATCGTCACCACGCGGAGATCGGCCCCGGCGGTTGCGTCCGCCGCGCTTGCCGCCTCGGCGGTTCTTGCTTCGGGGTTTGTCCTCAGAACTTTCGCTTCGCTGACTGCTAGCGCCGCCAGCCACTGGCTTTGCGAGCGCGGCTGCAGGAGCTGGCCGTGTGTCTCCAATTTGCGGCTTGCGCACAAGGGCATCGTTGACCGCCTCGGCGCTGGCCATTTTGCCTTCGCGCGGCGGATCGGGAAGTTCCATTTCCGGGGTTGCGGGCTTTGGTGCCCTCGCTACGCGCGGTGCTGCTTGGGTCGAATCGATGTTTGCCGCTGTTGGGTTGGTGCCGCCTGTGCGCGTGCGGTTGCGGTTACGCCCACCTCGACGACCACGACGCCGCTTCTTCGGACCGCCCGGGACTTGGGCGCCGTTTTGCTGTTCGCCAGATGTGGCACCCTTTGGCTGCTCGGGGACAGAAGCCCCTGCGCTCATTTCACTCATGTTGCTTGCTCGTTTCCTTACTTGGATAGCGCATCCGAGGCGGCGACGCTGCCCACCACATGCACTATCGTCGCGGTCCAGCGCTACCGGCCACAGGTTTCCCTGCTGCCCGAATCGCTATCGCGTGTACGACCTTTGGAGGGGCCCAATGCCCTTCCTGGCTCTCAGGATATCCCCCTGCCCATGGAGGAACTCGGCTTTCTTTGCAGTTTTTACCGTGGCCCTTATTGCAAACGGCGCATATGAACGCTCTGGACAAGGCCAAGCAGGACGGCCGTGGACACCAGGTGGGACCCTCCATAGGAGATGAATGGCAATGGAAGACCGCTTACTGGGGTGACCCCCAACGTCATACCAATATTTTGAAAGACCTGCCACAACACCATCGTGAAAACGCCAGTGGCCAAAAAGAACCCGTAACGGTCTCGAGCCATCCGCGCAATACGCCAGATACGCCAGAGAATCACGCAGAAGAGACCGATGACTACACCGCCACCAATCATTCCGAATTGTTCTCCGATTGCAGAAAAAGGAAAGTCGGTGAATTGCACGGGAATGTATTTTCCGTTGGTGAGCGGCCCGTTGAGATACCCCTTGCCAAACACTCCCCCCGTGGAAACTGCACGTTTGGCGAAACGCACTTGCAACACGATCTGTTCCAGATCTTTGTCGAACGAGTTCTGATTGAACCATGCGTCGAATCGACGCAACTGATACCGGAGAGTTGGGACTGCGATAATTGATGCAGCAACGGACCCAACCGACATTGCCGCAATCAACAGCAAATACCTTCGGCGCGCTTGACCTACATACAACACACCCGCGACACCGGCCAAGATAACCGAGGCAGAACCCAAGTCTGGCTGCAACAAGATCAGCGCACACGGAGCCAACACCATGTACAACGACATCACGAAGTGATGCCAATCAATTCCGTCAATGGCAGCTTCGCTGAGATAGCTGGCGATCAAAACCAAAATTAGTGGCTTCGCAAACTCGGCGGGCTGGAGCGAAATTGGGCCTAGGTCGAAAGCAAGTCGGGCACCACCGGTGACGGCACCCGTTGCCAGAACCAAGATCAACAGAACGATTACGCCGCCGTACAACACGCCGCTTTGCGTGCGAAACCAATCGTGGCCAAGCGCCATGACGATAGAAAGCACAGCGATTCCGGCAATAACGAACAACACTTGGCGTTGCGTATACACAAAAGGATCAAATCGCTGATCGATGAGACGCAAATGAGTAGCGGAAAATACGGTGAACAACCCAATAACAGCCTGGACAGCCATGGCCGACATCAGAATCCAGTCGATGTTACGAACAGGGTCGGCATAGCTGTTATTCAGCCCAGCGTTAGCTGGACGCGGTTTTTTGAACGCGCGCAAAACAGAGTCGGCAATTCTCATTAGTCGCGATTGTCCGATCGGCCACCTGACAAACACGTTGGGTTGCGCAAATAAGTTGGTGGTGCGGCAGCACTGCTATTGATATTCAATGGGTCGGCTGCCACAACCGGATCCAGTTTGTACTTGCCCGACATGGCCATGAAAATACATTTCACGACTGGCGCTGCCGCCTGAGAGCCGTAACCCGCTTTTTCCAAATACGCAAAAGCTGAATACGGTTGAGTTGGGTCGAGACTGAATGCGCCGAATGCAGACGAGTCATTCCAAGGCAGGTTGCCAAGCCCCTGGGCTGTTCCGGTTTTGCCGGCTATCGGAAGCACTCCATACGGGTAGCCCTTGAACAACAGCTCCCCAGTTGTCTTGTGATACTGACGACTAGTTACACCTGGACCAGTAATGACTCGAGTGAGACCATCAACAATCGGCTTCAGGCGATCACCCGTCATATCAAGCGTTCTAATCGGTTCGCGGTCATCGAATCGTTCGACCACAGACGTTTGAGACATGTTGGCTATTCCGGGTGCGCTATCTGGAGTGCCTGGCTCTAGGACTGCTTTAACCAAGTGCGGCTGCACCAACTTTCCTCCATTGCCAAGCACCCCGTACGCACTCGCAACCTGAATCGGCGTTGCAGAGAGCAACCCCTGCCCGATTGAAAACAGAATTTGATCTCCAACGTAGTAAGCCCTGCCGGACTCCTCCGATATCGCACCAATATCTGCCATTCGCTTCTTCAGTGCTTTACTCGGAATCGTTCCGGCATATTCGTAGGGCAAATCAATATTTGTCGGAGAACCAAAACCAAACAGACGCACCTGCTCTTCCAGGATCGGCTTGTACCCACGCTCCGTCAATATCTGTTCACCAATTTTGTAAAAGAAGGAATCGCTCGAAACAGCTAGTGCGTCATCCAAAGAAACCGGCCCATACCTGCATGGGGCACCAGTCGAACGACAAACCGCATTACGAAAAACGCATTTCACGCCATCTTGGCAGCGGTCTTTCGGAATACTCTCAAGCGTGTACGTGCCATTGTCGTCATAGACGTACGACGACCCACCTGGCAATTGACCTGTGTTCAACGCCGCATAGGCAACAAAAGGTTTGAATGTTGAACCCAAGTTGTACCGACCGGATACAGCGCGATTAACAAGTATTGACAAGTCGGGGTCTTCTGTTTGCGGGAAAATTTCTGCAAACTTTTCCTTAGTTATTCCTGCGTTAAACCACCGCGAATCAAAACGCGGATAAGAAGCCATTGCAATAACTTGCCCCGTGTCGTGGTTCAATAACACCACCGAGCCAGCCGGCGCTTTGTACATCACCGGGTCGGGAAACTGTGGGTCGATCGTGCCATCTTCGAGGCGAATATTGCCAGCCTCTACGCGGCGTCGAAGAACCAACTGAGTTTCTAATGCCTGCTCTGCGAACTGTTGAATCGTGATGTCCAGCGATAGTTCAAGATCGTTGCCAATAATTGGCTCGACGCGCTCAATCAAGCGCAGCAATTTGCCTTGCGCATTCACTTCGTATCGAACATACCCAGGCGTACCGCGAAGTATTTGCTCGTACGACTGCTCCAAGCCATAACCACCGACGCGTTCGTTGGGGTCGTAGTCAATCGAGCGATAGTAAGCAAGGTTGTTTTCGGAAATCGCGCCCATATAACCAATGACGTGACTGCCGATTGCGCCATATGGGTAATTGCGCTTCCATTCTTCGCGCACATACATGCCGGGATAATCCTCGGACCGCTCACGAAGGAACAGTCCCACCTCTTCCGAAATATCCTCTTTCAGCGGCAACGCCTCGAGCGGCCCAAATCGTTTGTCTTCGTACCGCTTAAAAAGCGCCTCGACCGGCATCTGCAGTGGGCCGGAAAGTCGTCGAAACATCTCTAAACGATCTTCCGGATCTTTAATTACTTCTCTGTCGATTGTCGCCGTCAGGATGCGCTTGTTGTCGGCGATGACTCGGCCTTTGGCATCGATGATCCGTCCACGTTCTGGGAGCAAGCGAATGGTTCTGGTGCGTACAGCAACAACAATTTCTTCGTTTTCCTCGGCCTTGACTGCCTGCAAGAACCACATACGAGTGGATAAACCTGTCATCAGAATGACCGCCGCTATTGCCAAAGACACCAAGCGTTTGGATTGATTGTTAGCAGCCATCAACGGTTAACCAATCATCGTTTGCTTTAGCGTCCACCGGATTATCGGCGTAACTACCGGAGCGAGAAACAGATTGACCAAACCGACGATAAGTGCAACTACAAACATTCGCGGTTGTACCCAACCGCCCAAGCCGGTCATTCCCTGAGCAATTGGAAACAAGATCTCGCCTATTGCGCTAAATAACGCAATAACGATTGCGCGATTCCACCAACTTGGGTCGCGTACGAAGAATGGCAAAAGGCCCGCGCCGAAACCCACCCCTCCTACGACCAATGATGCAAGCCCGAGAGGAGTGGTTAAAACACAGTCGTACATCAGCCCCACGATGAGACCAGAAAGAGCACCAACTTCCGGTCCGTATATCGCGCCTGCAGTAACACCAATCAACAACATCAATTGCACCATCACCCCAAATGGGCGCATCTCATTCAAAATCGTTGTTTGAATGCCTAGAAAAAAGAGCCCAACCAGCACGAGCCGAGTCCACCTACTGGCCATAATGCGCAATAGCCGCAGGCTCATGGTGCTTGCTGCTCTGTTATTGGCTGGTACAGCAATATGCGAACAAACGAAAGATTGCTGAGATCTGCGACTAATCCAATTTCTAAGACTGGCCCAGCCGTGCCAAGCCGTTTATTCACTCGTGTCACGGTTCCAACAACAATGTCTGGTGGTGCCAAACTGAGCGAGCCTCCAGCCGACACGATTGGAGAACCCAATTGGATTTCTCCAAAGCGCTGTTCAGTTTCGATAAACCGCACAATCGGTGTTCGTGACGGACCACGACCTTCCAATACTCCAGTTTCGCGAACGGCCAAAGAACTGCCCGCTGGAATGGTGAGTGAGGGTGCTGCAACCGTGGCGTTAGGCGCGGTGATCACTGCTGTGGGCAATGTCGAGCCAGGAGTGAACCCGGGGATATTGCTGGTTGTGGCCACGGGAACCGTTGTGATCGGAACCGTTGTCGTCATTTCAGTAGATGCTGCTTCAGAGTCTGCGATTGTGGTTGCCGGCGCTTTAGGAGTATTGACAACCTTCACCGAAAGTGCATACTCCGGATCGGTGATCAACATGATCACAGCGCGGTTGGCAAATACTTTTGTTACCTTGCCAACTAGGCCAGCTGCGTTAAGCACCGGCATTCCAACTTTGATGCCGCTCTCACTTCCCTGGTTTATCTCTACGCTCTGAGCAAAGTTTGACGGTGAATCACCAATTACTTGAGCACTCACCGAGTTGATCCCTGCCAATGTTGGCAACCCATTAAGAGCAAGCAGTTCTTGGGACAATCGCACAGAAGCGGCCGCGGCAACGGACGCTCCCTCTTGCTGAGCAATCTTCTCTCGCAGCAATCTGTTCTCGGCTGTTACGTCGTTGTAATCGGTGATTCCATTCCAAGCATTCGAAATGGGTCGAGTAACTACGTTGGCAACTCCCTCAACCGGCCTAAACAGCACGCCGAAAACCGAACGAACTGACGATGTGGACCCACTTTGTTGCAAGTCGAGCGTGACGAAAATGATCGACGTCAAAGCAAGAAGCGCTATGGCCCTGCGACGCTGCGGTGAAATCACTGCCACGACATGCCTCCCGTCGACCTACTCAAAGTAGGACTGCGACGTAAGCCCCTTCATTGCTTCGATATTGTCGAGCGTGAGACCACAACCGAGCACCACCGAATACAACGGCTCTGGCGCAAGATAAGCATGAATTCCCGTTTCATGTGTGACACGTTCGGGCAATCCGGCCAAGAGCGCACCGCCACCCGAGAGTACAAGTCCATGACTAATAATGTCTGCAGCAAGTTCGGGTGGTGTTCGCTCGAGGGTTGTTTTAATCGCTTCAACGATCGTGCTCACAGAAGCATCAAGCGCTAGGCGAACCTCTTCGCTAGTGACCACTTGAGTGCGCGGAAGGCCGGTTGCAATGTCACGACCGCCCACGTCCGCGGTAAGTTCCTCTTCAAGCGGCCAAGCAGACCCAAGCTGCAACTTCACTTCCTCGGCGGTATTTTCGCCGATGTCAAGCGCAAATTCGCTTCTGAACATTTCCTGGATTGCTTCGTTCAGTTCGTCGCCAGCTACACGGGCGGAATGAGCGGTGACAATGCCGCCCATCGAGATGACTGCAACTTCCGTGGTGCCACCACCAATATCAACAATGAGGTTTGCGCTCGGCAGATGCACGGGAAGTCCGGCACCGATTGCGGCAGCCATCGGCTCTTCAATGATGTACACGGGCCGGCGTGCGCCAGCGAACTCGGCCGCATCCTGAACAGCGCGACGCTCCACGCCTGTAATTTCCGACGGTACGCAAATGATCATTCGCGGTTTGTTCCAGCGACTTGTGTGCACCTTTTGAATAAAGAAACGGAGCATCTTTTCACAGACGTCAAAGTCGGCGATTACACCATCTTTCAGGGGGCGAACAAGCCGGATGTTTTGTGGAGCACGACCCCACATTCGCTTCGCCTCAAACCCCACGGCCACTAACTGGCCAGTTTTGTTATCTACCGCAACAGTTGACGGCTCGTTGAGCACAACGCCCTCGCCCTTAACGAACACCAGAGTGTTGGCGGTGCCCAGGTCGATCGCGATATCGCGCCCTAGCGAAAGTGAGCCTCCACCTGCCATCTAACTGGTCTCCTTATATTGGTTATGCAACCGGCCGAGATATGCACGGCAGATACGTTGCAGAAGTTTCCTAAATCCTACCGATCGAGCCTCGACCGAAGTGGGCGGCAATGCTTATATGCAGTGCTGGTCTACAGATGTGGGAAGAAAATACCAATTTCTCGGGCCGCCGAAGCTGCAGAGTCGCTGCCATGTACAAGATTCTCTGTGAATAGTGTTCCGTAGTCGCCACGGATAGTTCCTGGTGCTGCGGCTCGTGGGTTGGTTGCGCCCATCATCGAACGAACGATTTCCCAGGTGTCTTCTGGGCCTTCAACGACAAGTGCCACGACTGGGCCACGCGACATGAAAGCAACGAGCTCGGCGTAGAAACCTTTGCCCTTGTGCTCCTCGTAATGGCGCTCAAGAATGGCGGCGTCGAGTGTTCGAAGCTCGAGAGCAACGAGCTTCAAGCCCTTTGTTTCAAAACGCGAAAGGATTCCTCCGACAAGTTGACGTTCTACTGCATCGGGCTTTAACAGGACAAGGGTGCGATTACTCATGGCTACAGGATACGGCGCAAGAGCGTTCGCGCACTACCCACTACGTATAGTGAGCCCGCAACCAACACAGCATCTTCCTCTGTTGCCATGTTTATTGCTTTTTCACAGGCAATTTCGACGGTGTCACAGATCACAACTTCATCGCATCCCATTTCGCGAACTACCGCCCCAAGTTCGCCTGCGGCAAGCCCGCGAGCAGTGGGCGCCGTACAACAAATCACAGCATCAAACTCATCGACACGAAGCGCAGAAAGTAGCTGCTCAGGATCGCGACCCTTCAACGTGCCTACTACGAGAATTCGTTTCCCCTCTGGACTGAAATCATCGAAAAAAACTTCGGCACAGACATCGGCACCCGCCGGGTTGTGCGCGCCATCAACAACAACAAGTGGCTGACGACCGAGAACTTCGAACCTGCCGGGCATTGCAACCGTTGCTAAACCTTCCCTCACTATGTCTATGTTCAGTGCAGCATCAAAAAACTCTTCAACTGCTGCAAGCGCTATTGAGGCGTTGCTCCCCTGGTGCATGCCATGCAGAGGTAAATGTATGTCGTCGTAAATGGCTCGCGAAGTGCGGACACTGAGCGAACGCCCGCCCACTGCCAACTGATTTTCGCTGAGTTCGAAATCCTCGCCGCGACGAATCAACTTCGCGTGGAGCGAATCATTCCAGATTGAAAACAAATCGGGGTTCTCGTCACCAATCACGAGTGAACTGTTGGCTTTTGAGATGCCAACTTTTTCGTGAGCAATATGCTGGAGCGTCGGGCCCGCAAACTCTGTGTGATCAAGTGCAATGTTGGTGATCACTGCAACGTCGGATTTAACAACATTGGTTGCGTCCCAACGACCAAGCATTCCGACTTCGATTACAGCAACATCCACGGCGCTGTCGGCGAAATACCGAAATGCTGCAGCAGTCATGATGTCGAAATACGAGGGTCGCACTCCAGCCAGAACTTCAATATCGGCAATCGCAGCGACACAGTCGGCAAACTCTTGTTGATCAATTTGCTCTCCATCACGAGTGATGCGCTCGGTTAACGCCTCCAAGTGCGGGCTTGTATAAGTGCCAACCTGCAAGCCATGTGCCATCAGCAATTTGGTAATGATTTGGGTTGTCGAACCTTTGCCGTTGGTACCAGTTACGTGAATAACCGGATAGTTCAGTTGCGGGTTGGCCATCAAATCCATGAACCGAGAAATATTGTCGAGCGAAGGCGACTCGACACGGCCAGTCTTTTCGTAACTGGCGTGTTCGTCGAGATAGCGAAGCGCCTCCTCGTAATTCATGTGAACGAGGCTACGGGCTAGGAGGCGGCGCGGCGTTGACGAGCAACACGAGCCGTGCGAGGCACCAAGGTTGGGCTGGCCTTTTCGACCACAGCATCAACATCGACAACCACGCGCTCGATATCAGTGCGACCTGGCAACTCGTACATGGTGTTGAGCAGCACTTCTTCGAGAATTGCTCGCAGCCCGCGAGCACCAGTGCCGCGAGTGAGGGCCTGATCGGCAATTGCGTCAAGCGCAGCGGGCGTTACTTCAAGTTCGACATCCTCAAACTCGAAGAACTTTTGATACTGCTTCAACAGAGCATTTTTGGGCTCGGTCAAAATTTGAATCAAGGCCTCTTTGTCGAGGCTATGCACAGCTCCGATCATCGGCAATCGGCCGACAAACTCGGGGATCATTCCAAACTTCAACAAGTCCTCTGGTAACACTTGAGCGAAAAGTTGGCCGGGGTCTTTGTCCTTTTTCGATCGAACATCGGCGTGGAACCCAATTCCCTTATGGCCAATGCGCTGCTCGATGATTTGGTCGAGGCCCGCAAAGGCTCCACCAACGATGAACAACACGTTGGTTGTATCAATCTGAATGAACTCTTGGTGTGGGTGCTTGCGTCCACCCTGCGGCGGTACAGAGGCAACGGTGCCTTCAAGAATTTTGAGCAGTGCTTGTTGCACGCCTTCACCCGAAACGTCCCGAGTGATCGATGGATTTTCGCTCTTGCGCGCCACTTTGTCGATTTCGTCGATGTACACAATTCCTGACTCTGCACGCTTTACATCAAAATCGGCGGCCTGGAGCAATTTCAGCAAGATGTTCTCGACATCTTCGCCGACGTACCCAGCCTCGGTTAATGCTGTTGCATCCGCGATAGCAAACGGAACGTTGAGAAGTCTGGCCAATGTCTGCGCCATATGCGTTTTGCCACAACCAGTTGGGCCGAGTAGCAAGATGTTGCTCTTTTGCAGTTCCACTTCATCGCGCTGCTTGGTGTTTGTCGCTTTGTGACTAATTCGGCGATAGTGATTGAACACCGCAACGGCAAGAACTTTCTTCGCCTGGTCTTGACCGACAACATACTCGTCGAGAAATGCGCGTATGTCTCGCGGGATCGGAAGCGCATCCATTCCCACTTCGGCTGCCTGCGCGAATTCTTCGTCGATGATCTCATTGCACAGCTCGATGCATTCATCACAGATGTATACACCTGGGCCGGCAATCAGTTTCTTCACAGCCTTCTGCGATTTGCCGCAGAAAGAGCACTTCACCAGTTCGGCACTATCTCCAAATTTTGCCATGAATGTCCGATCAGCGAATTGGGCCGGAGCGGTCGGTCATCGAACGCTCGGTAATGATTTCGTCAATTACGCCGTACTCAAGTGCCGCTGCAGCTTCCAACGTGAAGTCGCGATCGGTATCTGCGTGCACTCGCTCCACAGTCTGGCCAGTGTGCTTGGACAAAATTCCTTCGAGCAATTCGCGCATCCGCAAAATTTCGCGCGCGGCAAGCTCGAGGTCGGTGACTTGCGAATAGCCAACTTGACCATATGGCTGATGCAATAACACCCGCGCATGTGGAAGCGCCAAACGCTTACCCTTAGTGCCGGCTGCCAACAACACCGCTGCTGCCGAAGCGGCCTGGCCAAGACAGATAGTCGCGATGTCATTCTTGATGAATTGCATCGTGTCGTAAATCGCGAACAGCGCCGTAATGTCGCCACCAGGGCTATTGATGTAGATGTTGATGTCCTTGTCGGGGTTTTCGCTTTCAAGGTGAATCAACTGAGCACAGATCAGATTTGCGATGGTGTCATCAATCGGCGTACCCAAGAAGATGATGTTTTCTTTCAGCAGACGGCTGTACAAGTCGGAAACGCGCTCGCCACGGCTTGTCTGCTCGGTGACATTAGGAACGTAATAGTTCCTCAAAACATTTGGGCTCATATTCGCCGTCTCCTTGGGATAAAGGTTCAACTACCGATAGTAGTTGTGGCTACCCGTTATTCGGCGTCATCTCCGTTTGACCCGTCTTCATCACCAAATAGCGTGTCGGCACTGATGGGGTTTCCGTCCGGATCGACAAGGGTGGAGTTTCGCAGCAGCCAGTCGACTGCTTTGGATTTACGGATTTGGGCAACCAACTCGCCGAGCGCATCGTTCTGCTCGTAGACCTTGCGGACTTGTGCGACTTTGCGTCCGGCCTGAGTTGCAATGCGACTGAGTTCAACGTCTACTTCGTCGTCGTCCGCCGAAATATTCTGAGCCTCAGCAACTGCACGCAGCGCCAAATCCACTTTCACTGCTTTGACCGACTCGCCGCGCATTGAGTCGATAAATGCCTCGGTGCTTTGACCAGTAGCAGAGAGCCATTGATCAATTTGAATGCCTTGAGCTTGAAACTGTTCGACCGTGTTGCGCACTCGGGCCTGCAAGTCACTGCCCACCATCGACTCGGGAGCATCGATTGTGACCAACTCTGCAAGGGCCGCGGTGGTTCGCTCGACGAAGACGCCTCGCGTCTGATTGAGTTTCATGCTTTCCATGCGTTCACGAAGCGAAATCTTCCATGCTTCTTGTGTGTCAAATTCGGCGACGTGCTCAGACACCCACTCATCCGTCAACTCTTGCAGCACCATCTCTTGAACCTTTTTAACAACCACGGTCATTTCGGCAACATCGGTTGTGCCATTGGGGGCTTCCGAATACTCCACCTTCGTGCCCACTTCGGCGCCAATCAACATGTCATCGAATTTTGGCGAGACCCACTTCTTGCCAACTTCGTAGAGCCAGTCCTCGACATTGAGGCCAGGCACGGGGTTGCCTTCACGCGTACCACTGAGGTCGAGCGTGACGTGATCGCCAAGGGCAATGGCACGACTCACGTCGGAGAGAGTTCCGTGTCTTGCGCGTTCCGAGTTCATGGCATCCGAAACTTCCGAATCGCTTACAGCGAGAGCAGGAAGTTCGATTCGTAAACCGTTGTAACCAGGCACAGTGATGACCGGACGAATTTCGCAGGTTGCATCGAAACCAACAACACCTTCCTCTTCGCCCTTGGTGACTTCGATCTGGGGTGTGGCGATGAGATCAACATTGTGTTCACGAACGGCCAAAGACAGATACTCCGGAATGGAATCTTGGATGGCTTGCGAGCGCGCAGCGCCAAGACCAATTTGGGCCTCGAGCAATTTGCGTGGGGCTTTGCCCTGACGGAAGCCCGGAATGCGCACTTCCTTGGCGATTTTGCGGAACGCTTGGTCGATATTTTTGTCGAATTCGACTTCGTCAATTTCCACTGACAATTTGACTTTGTTGCCCTCGAGGGTCTCAATGATGCTTTTCACAGGGCGCAAAGTGTACCCTTTGCTTTCGTGACAGCCTCGTGGAAACCTCATGCATTGGCCTCCCCCCATGCCGACCAAATCAGCCTGCGCGCAGGCGACACCGTTGTAACCACTGCCGAGATAGAGGGCGTGGCCGTTGGGTCTGAGGGCAAAGTGATCTTGGCCAACGGTTTCAATTGGCTTCGATACCGCGTGCGCTTTGCGAACGGCACTGAAGTGGGCGATCTCGACCAGCGCAACATTGCACCCGTAGGCAAGACCGCCAAACGTCTTGCACGCGCCAACAAACGCAAGCTTTAATCGAGCCGTCGTTGACCATGTCATCTTCGGTCGACATCCAGCATCGCTTCCCTGGCTTGAACGGAGGTTGGGCTCGCTTTGATGGCCCAGCAGGAACGCAGATGGTTGACTCTGCAATTCGCGCGATGACCGAATTCGCTAGCAGCGGTATCAACGCCAACACGGGTGGATACTTCGCAGCAGCAAACGAATGCGATGCGTTACTTGAACGCACGCGCGGAGTGTTGGGCACATTATTCGGCGCCGACCCTGAGGGTATTTGCTTGGGCGCAAACATGACCACGATGACCATGGCCTTGACGCGAGCCATAGCGCGGACACTGAAGCCTGGTGACCGAGTCGTCGGCACCAAACTCGATCACGACGCGAATGTTTCTCCTTGGAGAATTGCCTGCGAACTATCTGGTGCAGAACACGTACTTGCCCCATTCGACACCAACACTTTCGAGCTTGATACCGATGCAATGATTGCGCTCATCACGCCCAACACAAAGTGGGTGGCAATCACTGGCGCCTCAAACTTGTTAGGTACCGCGCCAAACCTCAAACCAATCATTGATGCGGCGCACAACGTAGGCGCCCGAGTTTTCGTTGACGCAGTACACCTCGCAGTTCACCGTCAAATAGATATTGGGAAGATTGGCTGTGATGTTCTCGCAACCTCTCCCTACAAGTGGTACGGCCCGCATGCCGGAGTTTTGTGTGTAGAGCCGGAATTGCTCAACTCGCTGCCCGTTGCAAAAGTACGTCCAGCAGAAAACATCGGTCCGCGTCGATTCGAGACAGGAACACCAAACTTCGAAGGTATTGCAGCGGTGGAAGCCGCCGCGCGCTTTTTGCTTGAAGAAGACATGAACAAAGTTGAGTCCTACGAAAACGGTATTTTTCTTCCGTTACTTAATGGTTTGCAAAACATTGATGGAGTCAAAGTGTGGGGGCGACCAACACTCGAAGGTCGTGTTCCAACAGTTTCGTTCACGATTCAAGGCCACCACCCCGATCACGTCGCCCAAGTGCTTGCTCAGGCCCGAATTGCAGTGTGGTCTGGAAGTTCGTACGCCGTAGAAGCCGTCGACCATTTGGGTCTCACCGAATCTGGAGGCGTGGTTCGTGCAGGTGTTACCCGTTACGTCTCTGCAAACGATGTTGAGCGACTACTTGAAGTAGTCACGTCGCTCGCGTCCAATCGTTAGATCATCTCGCTAGGCTGTTGCAGTCCGGGGAGTGGCGCAGTTGGTAGCGTGCCTGGTTTGGGACCAGGAGGCCGGGGGTTCAAGTCCCCCCTCCCCGACAACTTTCTACCGAAATTTGAGGCTTTCATGAACCACCCGATTGCTTCCGCCAAATATGTGTCGTTCGTGTCGTACCGCCGTGACGGCACACCAGTTGCAACCCCAGTCTGGATCGCCCCTCTAGGAAACGATTTCGGATTCACCATCGACAACGAATCCGGCAAAGCCAAACGACTTGCACACACCAAACGGGCCACTATTCAGCAATGCGACGTGAAGGGAAAAGTTGCAGAAGGAACGCCCGTGTACCGCTGTACCGCCAAGGTTGTACTTCACGGCGAGGCCGAAATTGTGCGCGACGCAATCGCCAAAAAATATGGGATCACCTACAAAGTCTTTTCAGTGTATTTGTGGTTCACCGACCGATTTGGAAAGAAAAAACACCAGCCTGAGACGGCTGTGATTGTTTCGTTGGACGCCTAGCCTTCGCTGCGCCTAAGCCAATTCGCCGCGCGCAATGCTGTTGCTCACGGCGTCTACAAAATGCCCAAGTGGCTGATCGTGCTCGATTAAGGGAACGTGCTTCCCTACAACCTCAACCAATCTTTTGGCAGCCTTGCCCCGCTTGAGTTCTTGGCGCAGACAAAGCAGCTGATGCGCAGTTACCGCTTCAATCGCGACCAACTGGCGCAGCCAGCCAACTTGTCGGCTCAGCTTTTCCACGACAAGCGGAAACTGTGACGCGACATCCTCCGCATTTTCAGAAATTGCAAAGAAATCGAGACTTGCAGGATTGGCTTCATAACGAATCCTTGTCGCCATCGCAACAGTCGACTTCATCAATGCATTGAATCCCACACTGTGACCTTCGAGCGGCGCAAGGTATCGCGGCACTCCCCTAATTGAACCGTTGACCATTCTGATCGTTCGATTCGCCGCCGCATTCGACCAGTGGGCAAGCGCAATCGTGAGTGCTTCCCCCGATACGGACACTGCAAGCGATTGGAAATTACTGGACGATCTAATCTGTCGTTTCTCAAGTAGCACTACTGGGTTGTCGTTGCTCAAGTTGCACTCTTGAAGCAGCAAGTTTGCAAACGACAGCGCATGGGTTTCCACCAGGGCCACCAGTGGAACAAGTGTTCGAAACGAAAGCGCATGCTGGGCCTGATCGATCGCACCCTCTTCAAGCGTCCACGAACCGTGCAGCAAGTCCATGATCAAACGGCTTGCGTCATCGGCTCCTGGGACAGACTTTGTTGCAACAACTTCTGGCAGGAACGGCCCAGGGTTGACGCCATAGGCCTCGCACGATGCAACAGCAACCTGTTTCGCTGCAGCCAGGACAACGCCCAACTCCGCGATTACTTCAACTGCGGCGGATTGCGTCACCGATCCGGAGTTCAGCAGGCCGAGCCCATCCTTTGCCGCAAGTTCGACCGGCTGCAAATTGGCAGCGCTTAGCGCACTGAGTGCAGAAACTCGCGCGCCACGAAATGAAACGTCTCCAATGCCGAGCGCAGCCGCGCACAGCTGTGCGCATTGACCAAGATCGCTCGAACCGACCGAACCGTGCGATGCAACAATCGGGGTTAATCCTTTGTTGTACATTTCCGCAAGCTGGTTGACAACGTGTGGCGAAACTGCCGAGTTTCCGTTGCACAAGTTGGCGATGCGAATTGCTAGTGCACGCCGACTTACCGAATCTGGGAGTGGTTCGCCAATGCCGATCATTCGTCCCTCAATAACCGATCTCTCAAAATCTGCAGTGGATCCGCGCTCAAGCGCCATTGACACGTTGGCACCCAAGCCCACGTTCAGACCGTAGACGGCAGTCTTTCCATCCATGTGTTCATCGGCAATTTTTCTCGACTCGGCAATCCGCTTAATGGCTGCAGGGGAAATCTCGATCTGAGTTTCAAGACTCCCAAACGCAATCAAATCGACAAGTTCGAGGGGTTTGTCTCCAACGATGACTTTCACGCGTAACGCAACTTCTGGCCAACACCCATCTTCTTTGCCTTTTCAAGCATCGTGTGACCAAGCGCAATGTCGGAAAGCGACAAACCACGATGCCATAGCAGTGTTGTCTCATTATCGGATTCTCGCCCAGCTTTTTTCCCGACAACAATTTCGCAAAGCTCGGCATGCAAATTTGATTCGCTCAACAGCCCCGCCTCCACATGCGCACGAAGCGAACCAAATTTGCCACTCTTGCACTGCCCCCAATCATCGACTACCACTTTGTCCATATTGGATAGCAAATCAATCTCGACGGCACTCATCGTTCCGTACGGCACGATGAATGCGCCTTGGCTAATCCACTTCGTCTGCAGCATTGCCTCGGGTGCTGGCAGTCGTGATGCCTCGACAACAATGTCGGCGCCTTCAACGCAACTTTTCCAATCGGTCGTAGCTTGCACAGGTTTGCCAAGGTCGTTGGAGAGTTTTGCTGCAAATGCCTCGCGGCTTTCCGGCCTAAGCGAGTGCACCCGAATCTCATCGAAATCAAATAAGTGGTCGAGCAGCCGC
>Ga0214168_1000055_pt1 | contig 42323 bp, 107 predicted proteins | sample LakMenepilimnion_FD_153002 | JGI IMG/M metagenome (GOLD analysis project Ga0214168, IMG submission 153002) | Freshwater microbial communities from Lake Mendota, WI - Practice 29OCT2010 epilimnion v4 | ecosystem: Environmental > Aquatic > Freshwater > Lake > Epilimnion/Euphotic zone | place...
TGACTACAAGGATAGGATACCTCAATCTGGTAGGAAGTAAAGCCTGAACTTCCTACCTCTGCTTCCTTGCAGATTCCTCTGCAGCAAGTATCATGGTGGAGTAGAATCCATTGATACCATATACCATTTTCTCCAGCACATTAATAGTGATATGAGGATTCCAACAAGAACCTAGTACCAATACAGCAGCGAATAACCTTGTCATAAAATTTCTATATTATGAATTGTGACGAAACCTAAGTCATTGAATAATATACTTAATGCAGAGCTTTCTGTTGAAGCATATACATTAGAAGTGAATGTACCTTCAAACAGATCGGTATACGTTATTCTGTAATTGTTCATTCTGTAATTGTTCACTGATTTGGTTTATAATGGAACGCTTTTGGTCTGGAGAGATTGATTGGATTGACATTCTATTGAAGACTTCATAGAAGATTTCAATTGGAGATTTGTTATCGGGGATTACGAAATAATTGATATTGTTAATAGATACAAACATGACACCTCCAGAAAAAGGGGAATCAAAAGATTCCCCATAGAAACAATTTGTATTTATTTCATACAAACTGCCCGAACAAGTTTTTCCCAATTAGAAGGATTTGCCTTGAACAACGCAGATACCTTTTCTACCATTCTTAATGAAAGTTCAGTAAAAGATTCCTTGTGCTGTTCAATATAATCCATGATTTGGGTTTCTTCAGCCTTGGAGAAACCTTTATCGCGCAACATACCAGCGTTAACAGTTTGTTTGATTTTGATCAAATATTCTCTGCGAGTTTTGATCTTCATATCCAATACTAACGAACGGGATTCCAATGCTGACAAATGAGGAGCATTCTTATTGCCAGAAGCGATTAATTCGCGGATAGGTAGATTAGTCAGGAATATAATTGACCCTTCATAATCAAAATATCGCGGAATAGTTTCACCGTCTTCATCAAGAAATTCCTTTTCTGATCCCCAACCAATCCTACGGACAGGTTTTAATTCCAATGCAGCTTTCAAAATATTTAAGGCAGTTTCGTCAGAAAATATAGCATCACAATCATCAATAACGATTGTCATACCAGAATGACGATTTTCCCAAAGCATACGGAATAAGTGAGTTGCACGCAAGTATCCTTTATGGATGGTGAAGTTATATTCCGATCCATAATTGATGTCAGTCAATACCTTATTGACAGTATGTGACTTTCCAATACCAGCAGCACCAGCGATAATCAACGAGTTTACAGTATTGGATGCCACAGAAGATACCAACGCTTCCATAGATTCATAGGTATCAGCAATACGAATTGAGATTTCCTCATCAGTTTCAGTAATGGTTTGAACTTCTACTTTGGTAGGGAAATGATATACTCCACGGGATTCCCTGTTAGATTCTACAATAAACCATTGCGGGTATGAGATACCTTTTGCCGCTACAACCTGGTCGATTTGCTTTGAAGTGATAGTGGTAGACAAATCCGGGAAAACTTCCAGCGCAGTGTCAACGAATGCACGACGATTTGGAGACAGAATATTATAATCAAACATATATCACCTCAGTTACTTTTTTGTTCAATAGGGATAGTCTACTTGGAGAGAATCAGGAAGTAAAGGCTACTTGGTATTGATTGAGCAGAAGGTATCAATGGACTTCTTCAGTTGATCGCAGGTATCCAGGTCAATGCCAGTATCACAATGAATGCCATAACCATCAGACCAGTGACCGTCAATCACATATTGCACATCAGCGATCATTTTGATCAGATCATCACGAGAGATAGAGTCAAGATTGATTTTTGCCATTTTCATTCTCCAGGTGTTTTTGCTTTCAGTAGGGATAGTATACCTCAAGAGAGCAGGAAGTAAAGCTGGAGGGTGAACTTCCTTTTTATAAACTTCCTGATAGATGTTATGGGTTGGTGCGAAACAGGCGCTATGGAATGGTCGTATGACCATACAAGGGGATGTAAAAACATCCCCGAATAGAATAGCCATATGGGGTCATATGACTCCCAATACTTATGCGTTTTCAAATTACTTATGCGATTTCAGAAGGGGAACATAAAGTTCCCCGATTACTTATGCGTTTTCAAATTACTTATGCGTTTTCAAATTACTTATGCGTTTTCAGAAGGGGAACATAAAGTTCCCCGATTACTTATGCGTTTTATCTCCGAATTTACCAGGTCTTGTACCCTAGCGAATTTAGATAATTGAGCAATGTCGATAATATGGTAAGTTATAATCGGTACCACAGGCACAAGATTCAATCCGTGCGTCAATGGAAGGTCAAATGGATCACCAAAAGTCTTCAAGGGTAAGTGAAGAAGATTCAACATTAGAAGGTTTAGGTTTATCAAAACAACGAATACAAATACTCCTCAATTGTTCTGGAAACTTTTTCTTCGACCTACTTTCAAAATAGAAATCCACTTTAGGGTGATATTGTTTACAAGAAGGGCAATACTTAACGTCCAAAGATAAACCCGAATATAAATTCGGAATAAGTTTATCAGTTACAGTTTTACGCCAAATTACTGGAACTACTGAAGTACGAAAAAATTTCATAATATAAATCTCACTGAGATATTTCAATAATTATAAACGCGAAGCTTTATGAATTTGATACTTATTCTGATTTTCTTTTGTTGATACCCATTCCAAATTGTTAATATTAAAATTCATAATGTCGTGGTCTATGTGGTTTACTTGGTATCTCTCTGCGTGAGAGACAAACCTTAACAAAATATTTCTATCTGTTTCTGAAATACTATCCCAATCTACAGACTGTAATTCTTCCGGTATAGGAGGGGTTTTCCAAGTTTCACAAACTAATCTATGCACCGACTTAGTTTTACTTTTTCCATTAATTGACAAACCAATCTTAGGGTATGGGTTATATTTATCTTCAGTAAAATTTACTTTAAGTGGTTTTAAAGTTCCTCTTTTCTTAGAAAGAAAATCTCCAGATTCACTAACATAATAATCATTTAGTTCTTCACCATCACAAATTACTTTCTTATATTTCATATATAACTCTCGATAATTTAGGGCAGAAAATATATCTTACCGCAAGACTCAAAAAAAGTAAAGGGTTTTTTACGCCAGACAATAAAAAAGGGATGAAGCCATCCCTTTTTCAGTATTTGTTACATTTTTGGTAACTTCTTTTTCGGTTTGATAATTTCTCCAGAACCTTTTATTGGAGAACCTACTCTAGAAGCATACTTAAACCGCATTTTAGCAAAATCGCCATGATCTGCATGATTAAAAATAATAGAATTACCAGAAACTCTGTGCGATATTTTAGAATGATCGCCTAATAAATGATCAAAATGCGAAGAATCTTTATGTTCCGTACCAACATTCTCTCCTTCTCCACCACTAGTAACCATTGATACTGGATGAGAAGCATTCAACCTTAATACTTCTTTTCTGAGAAAATGTGTTTTGTTTTCTGGATTTTCGTCAAAATGTTTTTGCAATCCTTCGGCGTGAGCAGAAACAGAACTTTTTAAAAATTCCCCACCACGCTTTTGTATGTCTTTATACTGTGGGTGAGATTTCATTAGCTTTTCTTTTTCCGCTTGACTTTTTCCAGAAATACCATAAGCATTATGTAAATTATTATGAAACTCTGAGTAATCCGAACCAGAATCTACACCACTATACCTCTTCAAAGTACCCAAACCAGGGTTTGATACTGGAACCTGTTTCCCTTTTTTAGCTGACGCCTTCAAACTTAATCCATGACGAGATTTTTCGCCTTTCTCGTCGTCAAAATTTAATAACAAATCAGACGGGTTGTCTGATTGATGTTCGCCTATTTCTCCGGCTTTTGAAGTTCTAGTAATACTTGAAAGTTTTCTACCAGAATCTAAATGTGGTTGAATAATATGTTTCTTAATATGTTCTGCTGCATGAGCAGCTCTTTTTTTAGCGTGCTCATATTCTTCATCAGAAATATGTTGCCTTAATATATCATGTTCTGCTTCATATCCAGGGGATGAATGACTTCCACCGTTCAATATATGATGAACTAGGTTTTCGTGCATTTTACCCCTAATATCACTTATATTTACAGTATCTTTTTTGTCTTCATAAGAAGATTTTTTCTCTTCTAGGTATTGAATAAATCTTAACATAAACTCCTCGGAAAATATAATTTTTAAGTATTTATAATTCCGAGGGGTTTAATCAAATTAAAAAGCTATATCATCTGGCATTGGGTGAATTTTTTCTTCACCAACAACATTACCGTCAGCGTCAAAACTCACTCCAGAATCTATTTTTGTATACAGATCCAAAAAACTTTCTTTGACATGGGTTTCATACCTTGAACAGCACAGTTCAATCGCCTTCAATTTATTCTTAAATATGTTATACGTTTCTGCAATATGTACCAAACGTCTGGTTGAAATAATTTCATCAACACCACCGTTCTGATAAGTCTTACGAATAACATTCGCCCAACGTACCAACTTATCAATAAAGTCAGAATCTTCTAAATGATGTGAGAGAATTTTTGTTTCTACTTTTTCAGTAGGAAAAGGTTGTTCCAGAGTAATAACGAACCGTTCAAGAAAAGCAGAATCAAGAATCTGAGATAAGAATTTACCAGTTTCGTCTCCATAGCCTTTTGAGTTGGCTGTAACAATTACATTGAAACCTTCTTTCGCTTGAATGAACTTTTTGGTTTTTGGATTATAAAATCCTCTACCTTCAAGAATACCATTCAAAATAAGAATATTATTTGGATTTGAACGATCGATTTCGTCAAGCAGTAATACATATCCGTTTTCTAAACATTCAATAACGGGACCATCATTATAAACAATATTACCATCAACCAAACTTGGTCCGCCAATTAAGTCTACGGAATCAGTTTCAACAGAGAAATTTACACGAACACATTCACGCTTTAGTTCTGCACAAATTTGTTCAACCAAGAAAGTTTTCCCAATACCAGAAAGTCCAGAAATAAAGATAGGAAAGAACTTTTTTGATTTAATAATATTCTTCAGGTCTGTATAGAAACCGAACTTTTCAAAATTGGGATCTTTTTGAGGTATTAAAGAAGTAGAATCTTTCATTTCATGAACTTGTTTTTTCATTGGTACTACATTTTCAATTACTGGATTTAGGTTTGGCATAATAACTTCGGCGATATCATCAGTAGAAGGAACTTTAAACTTACCCCAAGCAACCTTATACGGTTCTTTGGTTAACCAATAAGGATAAGAAACATTGGGTTTGTTTTCTGAATAAAGTTCGTCAATTTCTTTACGAGAAATTACATAATCTTTACCGAACTTGGATTCAATAATAGAAACGAACGACTTTTCTGCTTCTGTAAACATGATAAAAATCTCAAAAATTTAATAGAGACTATAGTCTAGCGCAAGACTTCAAAAAAGTAAAGCGGGGATTTACTCCGCTTTTTTTGTTAAAAAAATATCAACTACACTACCATTTTGGCATACGTTTTTTTACAAGCGTTTTATCAGACGATTCGCTTACATCTTCAGACTTAATCTTAGCTTTTCTTGGAACCTTACTTGTAGGAATACAATTTGGAACCGTTTTACCACCTTTTTCTTTCATACCTAATTGCACATAACCTTTCCAGCAAGCCTCATCCATATCTTCTCTCATTTCTGCACAAAGATAATCAGAAATGGTCTGCATATAATCTTTTGCTAGAGTTAGTTTTGATTGAACCCATTCTGGCATATTAGTGTTATCATCCAACAGTTCAGCAATTCTTTCTGCGTGCATCGTAATGATATGCAGATCATTCTTCGCCATTTCACCCTCATAATCGTATTCTTTTGGGTCTTTGGATTCTTGTACTGGCTTACTCAATTTTGAAATTACCTTTTTAATATTCTTATCTCTTTTATCAAGTTTTTGATTTGCATCAGCATATTCTTTATTAGACATATCCTTACCTTTCTTGATAAGATTTCCTGAATCTTCTATGTTTTTATTGATCGCTTTTTTGACATAAGAAGATTTAACAGAATTAGAAATTTCGTCGAGGTTTTCTTTACTGCCTAATGCACTTTTTAATCTGTTTAATTCTGTCATGACATTATTCTCCAAATAGAATTATTTATAATAAACTAACTAACAAAGCAAATCCGCCAAATATAATTGTCAAGAATATAAATACAACCAAAAACATTTCAATTACGGATACTGCAAATTCGCCTTTAAATAATTCTTCTAGTATATTATTGACAAACGGGATAAAAAATGTTAACATTAATATTCCCATTAATATGAGAAATACTACCGATGTAGCGATAATTAAAACGGGTAACATGTTATTCTCCTAAACGTAATAAGATTCCCAAACATTTCCTTCAGAAAAAAATCTGATCACCTTCAATGGAGATTCCCCGTCATATTCAAACTTATGGATCACTTTTGGTCCTATTTGAATATAATCTCCCGGAGAACAATTAAAAACATTACCATCAATTATAAATGTTGCATTTCCTTCTAGAATAAACCTGCTCTCATGATCTAAATGATAATGATTAGGAATTGATAAAGGCGTAGATGCTTCGAAAATATCAGAACGAAAAAACTCCTTATGTAAAGAAGCAATAAATTCATCAACAAATGCTTGATCGCTCAAATCAATATGACGAATGGAATAAGTTAACATTTATAAGAACTTCTAAAATAGAATATTTATCTAAATTCTATAGTTCAACCGGGGTACATACTCATTCTATTTTTAAAAAAATAAAAAGTAAAGCTTTATTTTTCACTTTACTTTTTTCTTGTTGTGAGCTATGATTATTTCGTAACGTAAATTTGAGGAAGATTATGAACCTTACAGAATCCAAATCCAACCTTGCTCGCTTGATGTCTGAAGAGAACCTACTTGTTGAGCAGAGGTCTGGCGTTAGAAGCGCGTTTTTTGATACCAAAAATAGACTTCTTGTTGTGCCTAAGTTTAAGGATGACCTGTCTACAGACTGCCTTGACCTGATGTTGTCGCATGAGGTTGGTCATAGTATCAATTCGCCTGTTGATTGGGTTGAAATTTGTAGAAAAAAATCTTTAAATCATACAATCGTTAATGTTGTAGAAGATAGTCGTATTGAAAGGTTGGTTAAACGGAAATATCCTGGTTTGCGTTCAATTTATTATCGTGCATATAAAGAATTATCCAATTCTGATTTCTTTGGTTTGTCTAAAGTAGACGACTTGTCTTCGCTCAATTTGATTGATAAAATCAACCTTTACTGTAAAATTGGATTCCTTTCTTTTATCGAATTCAACGATGAAGAAAAAGTCCTTCTGAATAAAGTAGAAACTACAGAAACCTTTGAAGAAACTATTAATGTTTCTTTGGAAATTCAAAATTATATTAAAGAACAATTAGAAAAAAGATATGAAGAAGAATCAGACGGTTTGGGTGAAAACAAACCTTCTTATGGTGATTATGAACCTTTTGATTCCATAACTAACAATATCGCCCCGCTATCTGGAGAAACAGAAGAGGGTGAACAAGACTCAGAATCTAGTGATTCTGGAAACTATAATAGCACATTACCTAATTCTATTGGTGGTGATGAATTAGGCTCTTTGGAAGAATTTATTCAGAGTAACCTAAAATCATTTACTCAAGAAGAAGCAGAAATTAGAAAAGAGGAATTATATTCTGAATCTAGTAAAGATTCTGTATATGTAGATATTCCTGATATTAAAATATCAGAATATGTAGAAGATTATAAAGTCTTGTATAAAAAACTTTCTAATTATTTCTCTACAGCTTATTATAGCGACTGGTATAATAGAAAACAAATGCCGTTTGTATTAGATCAAACGGCGTATAATAAGTTTAAAGTTGAAAATTCTACTGTAGTGTCTTATTTGATTAAAGAATTTAATCTTAAAAAGAACGCCAAAGGCAGAAAGAAAGCAAAAGTATCCAAAACAGGAGATATTCATCTTAATAAATTGTATTCATATAAGATTTCAGAAGATATCTTTAAACGGTCTACTTCAATTCCAAAGTCTCAAAGTCACGGACTTGTATTCTTTTTGGATTGGTCTGGTTCAATGGTTGATTGGATGAAAGATACCATTAAGCAATTGCTGACTATGCTTATATTTTGTAGAAAACAAAATATTCCATTTGAAGTGTATGCGTTTTCTACTAATTATCCAAATAGGAATAAAAAATTCAAAGAAAAAGAACTGATTTTGCAACCAGTAATGTTGTATAATGTATTTTCTTCCAGAATGTCTAATTCAGAATTTGTATATGCTAGTAATTGTCTTTTGAATTTTGATGGATACAGTTTTGGTCATTATGAAGGTGCGCATGGTCCAAAGGTATATCCTCCAGAATGGTTTAGTCTTGGTAATACTCCATTGAATCATTCTATTTTTCTATCAAAGAAAGTTGTTGAAGAGTTCCAAACTAGGACTAAAGTACAGATTGTAAATAGTATTTACCTTACAGATGGCGAATCTCATGGTATTTGTTTTTATGTTAATCAGAATGGATATGCTCGCAATTATACAATAGAAACAGAATTTTTAAATATCTATTTTAGAGACAAACAAACTAAAGAAACCTTGTTGATTAAACCGAGAAACAGAATTCAAGAAACTAATGCTTGTGTTAAGTTTACAAAACAAATTTCTAACTTTAGAATGTTTGCCTTTAGGTTAGCAAGCGCCAAAGAACTAAAACGTAATGTTTATTCTTATTTTGGTTTTGGTGCAGATGGAGCATCAAAAGTTAGGGAATTTAATAGAGATAATTGTATTGAAGTTCCGTCTGAGTTTGATAAATTCTATTTTGTTAAGGGTAATCTATTGAATAAAGAAGAATCATTATCAGATGGTTTTGATAGTAAAACTGTTACAACTATGTCAAAAGAGTTTCATAAAGTTATGAGTAATAGAGTGAATACCAGAATATTCCTGAAAAAATTCATTGACTTCATTTCTTGAGGATAATTATGAATCAAATTGTTATTGAAAAGTCCTTTTTTGTTTTATATATAATTATTTTGGGGGTGTATTATTTTTGCGTTCGACATTGAAACTTTGGATACCAGAGAAACTGCCGTAGTATTATCTGCGGCAATACTTTGGTTTGATGAAACCGAGAAATATTCTTATGAAGACCTGGTAGAAAATACTTTGCTTGTAAAGTTTGACGTCAAAGAACAAATTCAGAAATATAAAAGAACAGTATCCAAAGATACCATGGATTGGTGGAATACCAAAGTTCCAAAATTGACTAGAGATATTTCATTCAAACCTTCTGATTCTGATTTGTCTGCTAAAGAAGGGATAGATGTTCTTAAATCCTACATAAAAGATAAAACAAACAATTCTGAAAGTGTTGTTTTTATCAGAGGTTCTTTTGACCAATACATTAGCGATCACCTTTGTAAATATTCTTTAAAAGAGGAACCTTTGTTTAGGTATTCTTCTTGGCGGGACTTTAGGACTGCAATAGATATTCTTAAAGAAACTTCTCGAGGAGGATATTGTAAAATTCCAGGGTTTGATTTTGAAAATCTCGTTTGGAAACATAACCCTAAACATGACGTTGCTTCGGACGTTTATATGCTTCTTTATGGAGAGTAGGTATGAAAGATAAATTCCTCGTAAGGTTTTACATTCTCTTGATTATTACATTTTTTATTTTTTATTATTTCGGAGAAGAAAGGACGAGAAAGTTTGAGCGCGAGGGATTTGTTGTTTGTAATACAAAAGGGAGAGATATTTGGGTGAAGAATTGCGATCATAAATCTGGTTGGACTTTACTTTTTTAATTTTCAACGGTAGAATATAATTCTAATCAACGATAAGAGGATGTTATGTGTAAGTTTATTGTTCTTCATGGTCAAAATTCCACTCCCGGTACTAGTGGTACACGATATGAAATTTTCGATATAGTAACCTTTAATCCAAAGAAGGATATTCAAACCCAAATGCGAAAATATGCTTATCGTAAGTTCTATGAGGGTGGTAAGAAAGCGAGTAGGTTGAGAACAGAAATTTTCTGCCGCCGTAGAAATATCATTTTAAACAACGGATCTCTTTTTGCAGAAAAGGTAAAGATTTTCGACGACGAAATTACCAACAAATATTACGCCTTTATTCCTAAGGAATGTTTTGATTTTTGAGAATTGTTATGTGGTTTCTAATTTTTTTCGTTTGTATTTTTGTAGCAATTAACTCTGGCGAAATTAGAGAGGAAATTGGTACTTTTGTTTGGGGTCAGTGGCTTGTTATTGGCGGTTTATTGTTTTATATGGTGTTATCTTGGTTACTTTAATCCAATTTGGCATAGCGATATATGTAATTGCTTTGATACTTGCTTGCGTTTTTATTCATTCTGCAATGAAAGATAGGGATTTATAGGAGAGTATTATGACAGTTTATCTTGAAGATTTTAAAGAAATTGTAACTAATATTGAAAATTATCACAAGGAATCAGAAAAATATCTGTCTTCTTTAAGAGAAGTCGATACTTCTTTGTGCGAGTTTATAAACGAAAATAAGTATACCGATTCTCTTTATTTCCAAAACCAATTCCTCCTGACCAAACTTCTTGGAGAAGATTTATACGGATGGCTCACTTGGTATTTGTACGAGCTTCCTTGTTTTTTTAATGATGGTAGTGTTCCGAATTGTTCAGTAGATGGTGTTGAATATAATGTAACAGATTTACAATCTTTTATGGATTTTGCTCAACATGGATTAAAACTTCCAATGAAACCTAAACATGAGAATGAGTGATTACGAATTCTATGGGCATTTATTTGATGCTATTATAGAATTGATATATAGAATCGTAATCATTGCAGCTTGTGTTAAATTTATATTCTTCACATGAAAAAGTATTATGTTTTGACTCCTATGAACGACGTTGAATATATTGGAGAATTTCAAGAATTCAAAGATGCATGGGATTTTCTGGAGTATTCTTCTAATATAAGGTATGTCTGGTTAGTTTCAGAGAATTCTATAAATAAATTACATACATTGTTTGGTAATATATTGGAAAATAATAATGATAGGATACAAGAATCTTTCGGATAAAGAACTTAGGCAATTATTAGAAAGTACTGCGCTTGAGGAATACGAGAAGTTGGATATATTAAACGAACTGATTCAAAGAGGAACAGTAGAATTTGTAAGAGAAGAATGGATTCATTAAGATTATTGGAGTGTGAGGGAAAGAAACCGCAAACCCTAATCGTCAAGGGGAAATGCCATCCTATCAAAAGATTCGCTTAGAATTCTTGTCGTTGCGGAGCAAGATTAAATCGGAGGATAGGAGATCAATATTGATCTTAAACACGAGACGATACTCCAACCCAAATTCACCAATAATGGTGATGTTTTGTTAAGCTGTAAATGAGGTAATATTATGAAGTTTGTAATTCTAATGCTAAGTATGGGTATGTTTGTAGGTTGTGCAGCAAAGGCAACTACTCCTTCGGTTCAAGAGCAACTCACAGATCATATGCGTGCGGTTGAAGCGGATCATACTGCAATGGCTGAAAAGAATGCGACTCAAGATGCTCGCCTGAGCGAACTTGAAGCAAAAGTTGATAGAGCCTTCCGAAAAGGTAATTGATATAAATAGTTTAATATAAACTATTGCGGGGACTCAATTATGCTAGAAGATTTAACAAAAAATGTATTATTAACTATTCTTTTGATATTTTTTCTTGGTATGATTGGGTCCGTCGCATATTTGTTTGGTTTAATTGTTGAAAGTTTATAACAGCGTAAACATATAAACGAAAGTTATTGCGGACGCGGGTGCGATTCCCGCCTTCTCCACCAAAAGCATACTAGGAAGGTTACTATAACCGAGAAAGCGAACGATATAATAACTGATCAAGTTTATATCTAGTAAGAGCTAATGAATAGTATGCTTTTGATGGGGAAGATCAGTTTCGACGTGGTAGTAAATAGTTTATATGCGCTCGGCAATACTGAAGTCGTTAGGATTGGGATATCCCGGTCAAAGAAGTAAATACAATAATTGCAAATGATTCAAAATTTGCCCTAGCCGCTTGAGTTAGGTGAGGTTCAGGAGGGATTCCTTATTACCAAATATCCCTCCTTTTTTACGTGTGAATATATGAAATCCTTTGAAAAAGAAGAAATGATAATTCTTACGGAATGTCTGCTCAAGCAAATAACTCAAGTTCTTGATTCCCGTGGAACTGTTATTAATGGCGAACTTAGATCGAAATTAAGTTACGCAGAATTAAATCTATTTAAAATATCAAAATTACTCAAAAATGATAAGTGAAATTTTTGTTGACCAAGATGGCGTACTTTCTGATTTCAAGAAAAGATACGCTCAACTCTATAAAGCGGACCCGGAAGAAGATTATAATCCTTCTAATACAAAACGTAAAAAACTTCATAAAAAGCGATTTCATGATTTTATTGAAAACAAACAATTTGCTGTTCTAGAACCTATGCCGGATTTTAAAGAAGGCTTGGAGTATCTAAAGGGTGTCCATAAACAACACAAGATTCCTATTTGTATTCTTACTTCGACCGCAAAAGAAGAATACATAAAAGAATTGTCAGCACAAAAGGGGTTTTGGTTGAAGAAATATAATGTACCATTTCATCCGGTATTCGTTCCAGGAAAAAAGTATAAGCATTATTATTCAAAACCGGGAAGAATTTTGATAGATGATACCAAATCTACTATTGATAATTGGAACAGTATGGGTGGAATTGGTATTCATCACCTATCCTGGAAAGATACTATTAAAAGAATAAATAGTTTATTATAACCACACCTCTCGCGCCTTGGGATGTGTGAACTAGGTTGCGGATTACCCTAGACTTCCAACGAAAATCCGACTTTACTTTTTCACATTCCAAGTTTATAATAATATTTCTTACAATAATCGGAGACGTTTATGGATTCTTGGACCAACGGATATTATCACGACCCTGCCGGTAGAATTCTAGGTTCTATTGTTTTATATGGCGATAAGTATAAAGCAATGGTAGATAACCTTTTCATTGGATGGTTTATCTCTGAAGATCATGCTAAAGTTGCTGTAGAATCGGCTCATAGAGATGGAATTCCTTCTAATCCGATAGAAAGATCTATCAAAGCCCAATATACAGGAGCAAAATATGCAACAAACTGATTCTTTATTGAAAGGTTTTTTACTGTTAGTTTTTATATTTGCTAATTCTTGGGTTGCTTACCAAATTGGTAAACAATCTACAGTAACGAAGGTAGAAATGATTCTTGATGCGGAACATTCCGTATCTACTGATAATATTTCAATCGAAGACGTTAAACTAGAAATTTCAAAATTGAGGTAATATGGGAATTCTAAAGCCAATTTCTGACGATGTTGATCAACTGGTCCAAGCAGGGTTTGACGATTATTATATTTGTAAATCTGTCGGGGTAGATTTTCCGGTATTAGAATATATCATTAAACATTTTCGTAAACAGTACAATAAGCAACCTACAATAAATATTAAGGAAGTTTATAAACCAGGAGACTAATATGGTTACAATAGAAATTAGTTGGGAAGAAATTAAGTTTTTTATTGCTCTTTGTGTTGCTGGTGGGGTTTATGGATATTATGTCTATAATAGGGGTTTGAAAAAAGGTTGGGATAATGCCATATATTCTCTTGAGGACGCAGGCGTTTTATATGTTGATGAAGATGGTGATGTTTGTAGAGTTTCAGATCAAGAGTTCGAAAGTTATCAAGAAAGTATGGGATATTCTGAATAGTCGTTTATGATTATTTGCGTTTGTTCTAATCTAAATGAATCCAAAATGAGAAGTCTTATTAAGTGTAATAAGATTAAGTCTGTCAGAGAATTCCATAAATTACAACTTTGCTGTAATTGTGGGAAATGCTACAAAGACGTTCAGAAAATATTGAAAGAAAATGAATAAAATTTATACAAGAAAAGTCGAATATGATTTTGAGGGCTATGCTATAATAGAGATTCCTGAAGAGATTTGTGAAGAGTTAGATTTACATCTAGGAGATGTTTTAGTTTATGAAATTAAGGCGGATTCTGTTATTTTGAGAAAGCGATTGGAATATTAGGAGTTGTATTATGCCAAAATATATTGTGACTGCTATTTCGCAGTTTCGAATGAACTACGTTGTGGAATGTAAGAATGAAGAACACGCTTTAGATACTGTTTCTATGGAAGAGGTTCAGCAGGAGTTTTCTCAATTACATCTTGGGGAAACTATTGTCTCTTCCAGAAGAATTTCTGATGAAGAATATCTAGAGTTGTTTGATAAGGAAAACTCCTATTTAACTTCTTGGTCTGATGAACAAAAGTTTCAATTTGTTCATCAGGTTGATTATCCAGAAGATTGGGAATTCTCCTGATGAGAGATATAGATTGTGTTGATATCATAGCAGAATTGGCCAAAGAATCTTCTAACGAATATCCTATAGATTTTGCTGATTTGTCTATATCTGAATCTGATGCTTTTAAATTAATGGCTAGCGAAATTTATGAGAAATTTAACGCCACAAAAGGTACGGATAATGAGAGATTGATTCTATTATCAGCTATAACAACGCTAACAGTAGAAAATTTCGTTTTGAATTTACGATTGTTGAAACAACATAGAGGTTGATATGTTTGTATTGATGCTAGTATTATCTCTGGGGTATGGTCAAAAGCAAATTCTATTCCAAGAATTTAGTTCTCTTAATAAATGTCAATTTGCTATATCGGAAATCTCTAAGATTGATATGGTAGAAAAATCTGTCTGTATACAGAAGTAGGTTCATTATGGAAAAGTATTTGATAGATAAAGTTTCGCAATTTACTCTAGAACAAATATATGATGAATTATATCAAATTAAAAGGGATTTGGATTGGCTTGATGATTCAATTTCATTAACAAAAGATCAGCGCCAAATCTATAATGATATCAATACAAGAGTCAAGAAACTTTTAGGTTGCCGATGACTTTACTTTGTACCGCTCTTACGGTATAATACTTTTGTAGTTGAATTTTGTGAGATTTTTAATATGAAATTGACAAAAAAAGATCTAGAAAGTCTGGTGGTATTCAATAAAAACCAAAAGCGAATTGGTGAACCTAAACTAACTCCTGAAGAATACCTTTTTTACCTGTACGGCAAGGGTTTTAAACATTTACAGGTAAAAAAAGAAAAGAAAAAGCTGAAATCTCTTGATATTCCAAACTGGGCGACCGACCACCGAAATATTGTTTCGGTTACTTCGGATCATATCGCTACAAAACCAAACGAAGAATATAAGAAAGAAGTTTCTAAGAAATATCCTGTTGCACTAGCCTACAATAAAGGAAATTATCAAGTATTATTGCCTTCTGAAATCCAACACGCAGGAAGAAAAGTATGAATGTAAAAGAGTTGATTGTAGTATTATCAGGATTTGATCCTGAAGCGATAGTTGTTGTTAATGGATATGAAGGTGGATATACTGAAGATATTGGTGTATCTGAAAAAGAAATTTATTTAAATGTTTACGATGAATGGTATTATGGAAAACATGGAGATGCCTTTGATATTTCCTATGGAAAAGAAGGTCTTTCTTTTGAAAAAGCAAATGCTGTGATTATATCGAGGTAAGTATGGATATGGCTAAGGCTATTGTTATTACGATTGCTTGTTTTTTCATTTCTCTTTTTGTTGCTTTTTTGTTGATTAACGATAACAGTTATATTATTATAAAATCTGAATGGAATTGTACTAAATCTTTGATACTTGACAATAATAATGTTGATCAAGTTACTTGTATTGAATATAGAAAGGTAACTGATAATGAATAAAGAATTAAATACTTTACTGAACACAACTGTTGATGGAACTGGTAATAACTATAATCTTTATTTTGAAATAAAAGATTCGTCAATTCCTGATTATGTAGATATTAACTTTTATTCTACGTTGAGTTCTGCTAAGAATCCTTCAGCAACTCAAGATAAGTGGAAAACTACTTTGCCTCTCGAAAGTATCGATGAGTTATCAGATACTTTGATAGAATATCTAAGAACTAAGGTAATGGAAAAGATATGATTCTAAATTCCCAAGATTTGAAAAATATTTTCAATGATTCCAATAACAATAAAGAATACGAAGTATTGGTTTATACATCTTTTAATCATTATCCTATCAATAATATAATCAAAGATGGTAATAAGATTTATATTATTACAGAAGAAATTGGTGGAACTTTGGTTAATGAAGGTAAAGAAGAAATTGAAGAAACTAATGATGGACCTATGATTGCGTGAGGTAATATGTCTAAAATTGTTGAATATAAAATTATTATGGTTGAAAATTATGCAGAACTGCAAGATGACGTAAATAAGTATATCAAAGAAGGTTGGCAACCTTATGGTAATTTTTTCTTAACTGAAAATTATCTAATAATTCAACCTATGGCGAAATATGAGGAAGAATAATGATAACAGCTGAAAAGGCGAAAGAACTAACAAAACGAGCAATTTTTAATAATATTGACGAGCAACTCCGATACGTTTTTGAAGATATCAGAGATGCAGCATTAGATGGTAAGAAAGAATTTATTATTGATAATTATAGATGTACCAAAGAAAGTTATAGTCCTTATATTTGGTTGCTTGGACCTAGAAGTAATTCTTCGGATTGGCAAAAGGTAGAGAAAGTGATCAAGGATCAAGGATTTAATGTCAAATATTATCTAATCCGTCAAGGTGAAGATTATGTTTCTATTACTTGGTAATATATGAGAGCGTTATTTTTTGTATTGATATTTTCTCTTGTTGCTGGTTGTATATACAGAGAAAATTGCCCTCATCATAAAAACTTACCCAAAGGTCGTCAGTGTGATACTTTTCTTTTATAATGGTGTGATATGAAACTTGGTCTTGGCGTTTTTGGTATTTTACTTGCTGTATATATTATAATTATACCTTGTGGATTTATTTGGTCTATTAATACATTATTTCAATTAAATATTGAATATGATTTTGAGAATATTGCCGCAGCGTTCTTTCTGCTTTCTGTTCTAAGTCCATATTCAAATTATTCTAAGAAATAATGGAATTTAAAGTAGGAATGAGAGTTATTTGTTATAACTCTTTTAAAGGTAAAATACTCTCGATAGAGAAATCTAATTGCGTTGTCAAGATTGATAGGTCTTGTATGATGTTATGTAATTTTGTTTATATGAAACCGGAATAATATGAGAAACAGATATTGGTCAAACGGGAAATTCGCTAATTGGGTAAGAGGTACTCCTCAACCAGAATGCGGAACTTCTAAAGAATGGCGAGATTGGAAGCAAACTGCTAAAACGAAACATCCATTTCGATATTGGCTTGCTGAAACTGCTCTTGATAAGATTCAAGACTTTATTATGTATCCTATTGATAAACTCTATTCTGTGAAATATTGGTTAGTTAATAGATTTGTAACCAAAACTCATCAACTCACGTCCAATTTGAAAAAAGGTGAATGGCACGAACTAGATGAAAGAATTCTTCATTGTTTATTTGATGAGCTTGTGAATTTTGTCGAGGTGGAAGTTGCATGGAAAAATATCATTTGCGATGAAGCTTCTGCAGTAAAATATAATGCGCCTTGGCATTCAAAAGGTTGGTTTAAGAGCAGAACTTGGAGAAATGCTCAATCTGGTCTAGATTATCTTGATTGGGAAACTACTCTTATCAAAGACGAATCTTGGGGATTAAGTAAAGATGATCCAGAATATGGTCAACCTACTGAACAATCTCTGAAAGCTCAAGAAATCTCTGAACTCTACCATTGGTGGAAATTCACCAGACCTAATAGACCCGACCCTTATGAAGTTTCTGGGTGGAACGCCCGTTACGAAACAAAAACCAATAGCGGCGATAGCCTTTGGGATTATATGTGTACACCAGAAACCGAAGAAGAAAAATTAGAAACCAGAAGGGTTCATGATCTTATGAATAAAATCGAGGAGGATTATTTTCAAGAAGATGAAGAAATGTTGATAAAACTTATTCGTCTGCGTAGATCCCTCTGGACTTGACTTTTTCTCAAGACTGTAGTATGATTTACTTTCTGTTTAAGGAGCGTAAATATGTTACAGTCACAACTCAAAGAATATGTAGAAAACAATTCTAATCTTGTTCAGATGAAAAAATCTGAATCCCATACTGATTTATTTGTATTAAAATATAAAAGAAAAGTCTTTTTTGATGGGCTTTGGAATCGTTATCTTGAAAAGTGTCGTGGTCTGGTAGTAGATAAAGATTTCAACATTATTGTTCATCCTTTCGATAAAATCTATAATTACGGAATAGAAAAGAACTCTTCAGTATTATCTGATGATGAAAAGGTCTTAGCAATCAAGAAGTATAATGGATTTATGGCAACGGCATCAAAGTATAAAGATGGTGTTGTAGTTGCAACTACTGGATCTTTGGATTCTGATTATGCTAAGTTAGCAAGGGAAATGATATTAAAAGTAATTCCTGAGAAGAATTTCATTCATAATACTACTTTTATGTTTGAAATTTGTCATTCTTCTGATCCTCATATTATTCCTGAAAAGGAAGGAGTGTATTTCTTGGGTCAAAGAGATAATGGTTATAATGATAAAATATCTCATTCTACGTCAATTTCCCAGATGGTTGACTATGGATTGGATTGGTATTGTAGTTCTGAATTTGATCGTGAATATAATATGTTGGGATTGACTATTCCTGTTCCAACTTATACTACTCTAGGTGAATTAAAGGAAAGAGTGAAGAAGGTAAAACATGAAGGTTATGTTGCATACACAAAAGATGGGGAATCGTTTAAATTAAAATCTCCATATTACTTGATTAACAAATTGTTTGCTCGTAAGCAAAATATTGATTCTTTGTTAAATGGTGACTTGAGTAAGATTGATGAAGAATACTATCCTTTAGTTGAACATATTAAGGAAAACAGAGAAGTATTTTCTGGAATGGATGAACAATCTCGATTAAACTTTACTCGTACTTTTTTGGAGAACTATCTTGACTAAAAGAATGATTTTAATTCGAGGATTGCCAGGTTCGTCCAAAAGTACACTTGCTGGCGATATGAGTTTTGCATATCCTTTTTCTGAGCATTTTGAAGCAGATATGTATTTTATAGATTCGGATGGTAATTATAATTTTGATGCTTCAAAACTTAGACAAGCTCATAAGTGGTGTCAAGAACAAACTGATAGAGTGTTAGCTGAAGGTGAAATGGTAGTTGTATCCAATACCTTCACAACCAAGAAAGAACTAAAACCTTATTTTGAACTTGCTAAGAAGTATAATATCATTCCAACTGTAATTCTTTGTCAGAACAATTTTGGATCAATCCATAATGTTCCAGAAGAAACTATAGAAAAAATGAAGCAAAGATTTCAATACGATATTTCAGAATTATTCGAGGTACTATGAGCATATTCTTTACAAGCGACATTCATGCGTTTCATAAAAAAATATTAGAATATGAACCTGATGCTCGTCAATTTTCTTCAGTAGAATTGATGAATGATACCATTGTTGAGCGTTGGAATTCTAAAGTTTCTAAGAACGATGAAATTTTTATTCTTGGAGATGTTTCTTTTGGAAAACTTAAAGAAACTGTAGATTTCCTAGGACGCCTTAATGGTAAACTTTGTCTCGTATCTGGAAATCACGATGTACATTTAACAAAGCATCAAGATTTTATTGATTGTTTTGATGGTAGGGTATTTGATTTGTTAGATCATAAGATTAATGGTAAACACTATGTTATGTGTCATTATCCATTAAGAGCATGGAACAAATCACATTACGGATCGATAAACCTATTTGGACACCTCCACAGTAAATGGAAAGGAAATCGTCAACAATTAAATGTTGGAATGGATTTGTGGAATCTTACTCCATTAGCAATAGAAGAAATTCCATCAATCCTTGAATCCCTACCGGAAGATGAAAATAAAATCTACGCTTGACTTTTTCGCCTGATCAGGTATGATAGTCTTGTTGTTGAAATTTACAGGAGAAAAAAATGGGTCTTGATATGTATGCTTACAAGGTTGGGAAAGGTCTGATTCCAGAAGGAGTTGAGGTTGATTTTTATCTTCCGGAAAACGAAGAATACGTCGAAAAGGATTGGTATTGGCGTAAGAACAATTATCTTCACGGTTGGATGGATGAACTCTATCGCGCAAAAGGTGGTAAAGACCCTGATTTCAATGGTAACACTGTTAAACTAACTGAAGAAGATTTGAAGAATCTCAGAACAGCTATCAAGAATAAAACTCTAACTAGGACTTTTGGGTTTTTCTTCGGTGGGGATTACAATTACTACGGCGAAGAATACGGCAGTGACAGAGATTTGAAATTCGTCGAGGAAGCATTGGAAGCGATTAAAGATGGTATGGATGTTTATTATAATAGCTCTTGGTGATAAAAATGCTCACTTATAAAGAATCAGAAGAATATGATAATCCTATTAAGGATAACATTGAATCATCATTAATTGATTTCTTTCGTAACCATTATGATATCTGGGGAGATAGAGTTGAGGATCAAGTAAAGCGTTATGTTAATAATTTGTATGGTGATTAAAAATGAGCAATGAATTTATTACATTGACGCTCACAGGACTTGAGTATCAGGAACATTGCACCAACATAGCCCACAGAACGGCGTTAATGTTGCACGAAAAGGGATATATTTCAGAAGAGGATATGGAAGAAATAACATCATCTTTGATCGTAACCTACGTGAGAAATAACACTTTTCTCGGAAAGATAAGAAAATTGGTATTCGGTGAATCTAAGCGTAAAGACATAGCCAATGTTGTCTTCTCTTGGGCAGAATTGAAGGAGTTTAAAAATGATTGAGAAAATTCTATCGCCAGTGTGTTATGAAATCTGGAAGATGTTAGATCATCCAGAAGATTGGCGTCATGGTAATTTCTACGGTGAACAAGGAAAACCTTATAATATAGTTCATAAAGAAACACACGTTTGTTTATGGGTTGCCAATGGGGGATGTTTTTTAGACGGATATAATACCACTATCTTCCCTCGACGCGAGGATGGCAGTCTTGATATGCATGGGGAGACGTTTGAAACCAAGGTTCCTCATATTGGATCGCTTGATCGTCATATTCTTTGGTATAAGGTTTCAAAGGTTCTTTCTTATCTAGAACCTTTTGAAAAACCTTTTTCTGATCAGTTGTTGTATGATTTGCGTCAATACAACGAAAATAGATACTTAAATAATGAATAATCTAAAATTTGCAGATACCGTTATTGAACACACTATTGAACCCTGTTTACCTTTCTATGCTCGATCACCAAATAAAGTCGTTGAATACTATTACGAAGATTTTGATGATGGTTGTGGGCATACCGCTGTTCTAAGAAAAGTTGTCTACTTTGATACCAAGAAAAAGAAAACTCACGAAGCAACTGCTCAAGTAATATGGAACGCTTGACTTTTTCTGAAGATCAGTTACAATAGTCTTGTGGTTCAAAAAACGTGGAGACAAAGATGGAATATTGTGTATACAAACTTTGGCGTGGTCAAAAAATTGAACAGGTGTTAGAGTATTTTTTGACGCTTGAGGAAGCGCAAAAATATTTTAACAAAATACCGAAATCGAGGGAATACGAAGTCCATATTGGTCAGTTTGTTAGTTCTCTTTGACTTGACTTTTTCTGAAATTGTAGTAAAATAGTCTTGTGGTTCGAAAAACGTGGAGACAAAGATGAAACCGGAATACGTTGATTGGAATTCTATCAATTCTCTAGCAGTTGCTCAAAAGGGCAAACCTGCTGTTTACATTAATAATGGATTAACTTTTGATGGCAATGATTCATATATCGGGGAGTCTGTTTTGGAATCATTGAAACCAAAAATTGATAAAGATGAATATCTTAATGGAGGTTTATTCTTTTTTGATACAATGGAAGAAGCACAAGAATTCTTCAATGTATTCAATCAGAATGATGTATATGCTTCTCCCATTTACGCTCAATTATATGATGCTACTGGAATGGGATTGACTTAGAATACCTAATGAGATACTATTCCTTCAACGAATTTGATGGTGAATCTGGATGGATTTCCACCGTATCCGAAGAAGACATTCGCATTACTGTTTTGAGGACTGTTTAAATGATTTCATTGTTGTACATTGGGATTGGAGTATGGATTAGTGTCCGTTCCCCTTGACTTTTTTCTTTTTTTGTAGTAGAATATATTTCTACTTAACTGTTGGAATCGAGGTACAAAATGTCAGAGTTCAAACCACCGAAAGATCCTGCCCTTCACGCATTGTGGGTTATTCGTAACTGGACCAGTCTCCCAAAAGGGAATATGCAATCCTACGAGGACATTGTCAGGAGAGTAAATCTTCTTGCATCCGAGGTGTTCGACGAACTAACAGAAAAAACGAAATAGAGGATATTCCGAGGGTTCAAAAATGAACGAAAAATTGCTGTACATTGGTGTTGGGAAGTAAAAGATGAATCAAGAAAAGATTAAAGAACTTGCTAAACAAGCAGGTTATCTTCCTGATATGTTCGGTGTTGGTCACTGGGACATGCCGGAATTTAAAAGATTTGCTGAATTGATTATTGAGGAATGTGCTGGTGTGTGTAGTAATGCCACAGCAGGAAAAGGGATGATTGACCTCGTTGGTCGTGGATTTGCCGAAGAAATAAAACTACATTTTGGAATTGAATTATGAACAGCGAACTCGTTAATATTGTAAAAAAGATTTGTGACGATACTGGCATTCTTCCAGAAGAAGAATATTTTGAGATTGCTGAATTGATTGTGGCAGAAGCGTTTAGAGCAGGTATGCTCTATTCCGCCAAAAAGTATTCAGAAGTTGGCCAAGAACGCTTTATTGGTAACGACGTTTCTCTATTTTTAGAAATGGAAGCAGTCGAACTAACAGATGATGAGATTATACAGCATTTTTGTATTGAAAAATGAACGATAGAATCAAAGAATTAGCCGAACAAGCGGGATTTGTGGACTATATGGTTTTAGGAAGGATAGAATCTAAAGAAAGAGTGCTTGAAACATTTGCTGAATTGATTATTGAGGAATGTTATCAAGCAGTGAGAGGTAGATGTGATGGTGTTTTGGAAGACGAGGAAATGATGGAAGATCATTACTGGAAAGGATATGTTTCTGGTGTTTGTGATGCTGCTAGTGAAATCAGACAGTGTTTTGATAGCGTAGATTTTGATCATTGACGTTTGACTTTTTTGTAGATTGTAGTAAAATAGTCCCATAGTTAGAAATCAACTGGAGAACTGAAATGACAAATTGGGTAGTTGAGTGTGGCACCAATGACTACGAAGAAATGGTCGTCGTTCGTAAAGAGTTTGAAACCGAATCAGAAGCAGAGGAATTTGCTGAAGGTGAGGAAAGATGCTCTCCTTGGGACTTTGTTCGGGTTGTTGAAGCGTAGAATTTAGACTTTCGCCCTAGTCCATGTATAATAAACCTATCAAAGCAATTCCACTGGAGAACTGAAATGACTGGAACAAAACAAGTTGGATGGTTCGTTGTTGGCGAAGGTGAATGCGGTCAGTATGTCTTCGGAACAACCTTTGAAACAATGGATTGTTCCGAAGACACCCTCAAATACTGGAAGAGTCGCGGTTATGATCTCGTAGAAGCACTAGTTCCTGATGATTGGAGCGGAGAGGAGAAATAAAATGTCTAATCGTTACTCAAAACCCGAGTTTGACCAAAAGTTTGAGCGCCTTCTGTCCAAAGCATCTTCGATGACAGATGTACAAAATGCAGCATACGATCTGATCAAGAAGGATAAAATCTCACCCGCTCAGATGACCGAGATTGTTATTGCAGGTTATAAGAAGTTCTTGTATTAAATTTGACTCCATGTATAATAAACCTATCAAAGCAATTCCACTGGAGAACAACATGAAAGTTTATGTTGTAGTATATGTTGTAGTATATGTAGATTTTTCTGTTGAAGATTTTTATGATAGAGTCTTTGATTCGAGAGAAAAAGCCCAAAAGTATATCGATGAATTACCAGAAGAAAAGAAAAATGATTCTGGTCAATTTATTATTAAAGAATGGGAAGTGGAATAATGAAAATTCATACTGAATATTATTTTGAGGTTGATCCATATAATGTGTTGTTGCGAAATAACGAACGCTATAGGTTTATCCTAGACGATTTTGAATCAGAAGAACTTGCTTTAGATGCTATGAGAAAACTTGGGGAAATGTTTGAAAAGGATTTCTCGCCAAAATCTGGGTATAATTTTTCATTAGAGTTAAGAAAGAAAATTAGAATTGAGAGAGAATAATGACAATACCCAAACATGCAGACCCTATCCACGCTTGGGCAGAAGGCGCTGAGATTCAGCAATATGACCGCTTGACTTTTTTCTAAACTTCAGTTACAATAGTCTTGTAGTTAAAAAAGTGGAGACTAAAATGAGAAAACTTGCTTCGATTCAAAAAGTTCTTGACGTTGTTCCTATTGAGGGTGCTGATAGGATTTGTTCTTATAAAATCCAAGGTTGGAATGTTGTAGATTCTGTGGGTAAATATGCAGTCGGTGATCTTGTTATCTATTGCGAGATAGATAGTTTTATTCCTACTGAGATTGCTCCCTTCTTATCAAAAGGTAATGAACCAAGAGAATACGAGGGAATCAAGGGAGAAAGATTGCGTACCGTTCGCTTGAGAGGTACTCTATCCCAAGGACTTATTCTTCCACTTTCGACCATTCCTGAAACTTGGGACGATGTTTGCTCTGTAGACGATCTTTACTCTGGTGAAGATGTATCAGAACTGTTAGGAATCATTAAATACGAACCGCCCATTCCTGCTTGTCTTGCTGGTGAAATAAAAGGATTGTTTCCGTCTTTCATTCGTAAGACCGATCAACCTCGGATTCAAAATCTAGTTGACGAATTTGAATCTTTCAAAGAATATGATTTTGAAGTTTCAGAAAAGCTGGACGGATCGTCTTGTACCATCTATTATAATGATGGAGATTTCGGTGTCTGCTCAAGAAATTTGGATCTGAAACCAAATGATGATAACACTTTCTGGAAAATGTGTCAGAAGTATGATTTGGAATCTAAATTGAAGTTACTTGGAAAGAATATTGCTATTCAAGGAGAAGTTATTGGAACTTCAATTCAAGGCAATCCATACAAGATTTCTGGGCAGGATTTCTATGTTTTTGATGTCTATGATATTGATAAGCAAGAATACTATAATTCTATTGAGAGATTGCATTTGTGTGAGTCGTTAGAATTAAAACACGTTCCAGTTCTTGAACAAGTTGGCATATCTGATTCTATTGAGTCCTTGTTGAAATATGCCGAAGGTAAATCTGAATTGAATAGTATTACTGAACGAGAAGGATTGGTATTTAAATGTATTCAAAACCCTAGCATTTCCTTTAAGGCGATCTCAAACAAATTTTTGATAAAGGAGAAATAAGATGAATTTTGAAAAGTTTGTGCGTTGGTTTGGCATTAGTATTTTGATTTTGTTGGTGGATTTTTTCTCTTTTAGAATCACTCTACCAGATTTGATTTCTTCTGCTAATACTATTAATGTTGTTTTAGGTATGACTTGGGCGTTTCTCCTTGTTGTAGGACACGTTGTTTTTGTTGCTTGGGTTTATTTTAAAGAAAAAGGTGAAAAATGATTAAGTTTGTTATTGGCGTTTTTGTTGTTATTGGTATTCTTCTTCTGTCGAACTGCTCCTCAGTTCCTGCTGGATCGGTTGGTGTAAAGATTGATCTTTATGGAACGGATAAAGGTGTAAGCGAACAAGTATTACCAGTTGGTAGATATTACATTGGATTTGGCGAAGAACTTTATAAGTTCCCTACATATCTACAAAATTATACTTGGAACGAAAAGGAATCGTTTTCTTTCCAAACAAAGGAAGGATTAACGGTCAATGCTGATATTGGTATTTCTTATGCTGTTCTTCCTGATAAGGTTGCTAATATCTTTCAAACCTATCGAAGAGGCATTGACGAAATTACAGATACTTTCATTAGAAATCAAGTAAGAGATGCTCTGGTTTCTGTTGCTTCGACAAAATCGATTGAATATGTATATGGCGAAGGCAAGGCAGAATTGATGAAGGAAGTTGAAAATATTGTACGAGAACAAAATAAGGAATTGTTCACTATCTCTCAAATTTACTGGATTGGTGAATTGAGATTGCCTGATTCTGTTAGGGCTGCTATTAACGCTAAGGTAGAAGCAACTCAAAAGGCACTATTGAGAGAAAACGAAATTCAAACTGCGAAAGCGGAAGCACAAAAGAAAATTGAAGAAGCAAAGGGTGAAGCAGAATCTAAACTAGCAGTAGCAAGGGCAGAGGCAGAATCTGTACGAATTAAGGGCGAGGCTGAAGCAACTGCTATCGAAGCTAAATCTAAAGCGTTGAATACTAGTCCTCAATTAGTTCAATATGAAATTGCAAGGGGATGGGATGGCAAACTACCTCAAACAACTATGGGATCAAGTTCTATCCCAATGTTGAATCTAAAGTAATTCATTAAAAGGTGGTAAAATGAATCCTAAAGCTAGAGAATTAGCAGAAAAGGCAGGTTTCATTTTCTGGCGGGACGAGGAATGGAAACCGCAAGATGCCGTTATTGATTGGAGCACACAGTATGATTCAGAATTAGAAAAATTCACCAACCTTGTCATTCAGGAATGTATAGATAAGATTGAAACCTATAGAATACCTTGCGGCAATAGTGCAGCAGGAGAAATGGCGTGTGAATGGACCTATGATGCTCTGAAATCTATTCGTGATGACATCAAAGAAACTTTTGGTATTGAATGATAACTTATAGTACAAATATGATGGGTCCAGTTTCTATGGATTGGTTCAGAAATAATGGATTCACAGAAACTGTTACTGAAATTCTTGAACACGATTCTATTGTATTCCCACACTTAAAAAAAGGTGATGAATATACTTACGAAAAGATAAAAGTGTATTGGTTTGGTGGTAGAATTGATATTAGAGGCACTGATTATCCCTATGGTGAAGAATTAAGATTACCAGTTATGCGAGGAGAAGATTGGTATACTTTTTCAGAATGGTTAGATACGTTTGAGACGACTGAAGTATGGACTCTTGACCAAATCGTAGAAGAATACGAAAAAACCAATTCAAAAATACGGTGGTTTGAGAAATGAGTTGGTGTCGTTGGTTTACAATTTGTACTATTAATAGTACGCGAGACCTCAATTTGTACTATTAATAGTACGCGAGACCTCTACATATATGTAGATAAAAAGTACATTTTTGAATATGATGATAATTATGAGGAAGATGAATGACAATGAGCAATGAAATTCAAACTAATGAAACTTTTGAAGAAAAATTAAAGACTCGGATTCGTGAGTCTATAGGTGATCTTCTTTCAGACGATGACCTAAAGAAGATAATTGATCGTGGACTAGAAGAAGTTTTCTTCACTGAGAAAGTTACCATCACCGGACATTATAGTAACAATAAACAAATCACACCGCCGTTGATCCATCAAATGATCAAGGAATTGCTTCAACCAAATGTTGATGAAATCATCAAGCAATATATCCATGAACACGAAACGGAAGTGAATGAAATCATTCATAATACTGTCCAAGAAGGTATTGGAACGTGTCTTGTTAAGGCAATGAACTCTATGTTCCAGCATCAGATGTTCACTCTTGAGAACAATATTCGCAATCAAATTGCCAATAGATAATGAGATATTTTCAAATTCAATATCCCGACGAAAACGATAATAATATCGTAGAGGTCTTATCTGAAGAAGATATTCGTAGAGATTATTTTCCGTTTTGGTATGAAAAGATGTGTGCTAAATTTGGAAAAGCCCACGTAGACGAGAATTATACTTTTGAAGATTGTTTAGGCGATTGGAAAGTAGTACATTGGGCAATTGAGGTTAAAGAATGAACGAAAGAATTAAAAAACTTGCTTTGAAAGCAAATTTAGATTATGATACTCATATTCCAAATGCTTGGGCTGGAACTTCTGAAGATTTAGAAAAGTTTGCAGAATTGATTGTCAATGAATGTGTTGATCTGATCTTAAAAAGCGAAGAAGACGTATTTGATGAGGAAGATCCAAACAATCCATACTATCAAGGTATGATTAGAGGAAAGTTGGATGATTGCCACCTATTGAAAGATACTTTTGGAATTGAGTAATGGACAAGACTGATGCTTAATCCTGATAATATTTCATTGAAAGATATGTTTTATCTTATGAAAGATGGTAGTCATTATTTCGGATGGAATACTTGGAAAGGCAAACCATTTTTTGCTTGTGAATTTTTCTGGTACGATTCTCCACGATTTTGTTTTATTTTGGGTAAATTTCATTGGAACGTTGATTATAATTAAATTAGGTAAATATATGATACTTAGTATTGGAAATATAATTGGAATTTTTGTTGTTGCTATATTTTTTAGTTTTCTGCTTTCTTATCCTATAATGATACTTTGGAATTCTTGTTTGGTTCCTGCGGTAACTATTTTGAAAGAAGTTGGTTGGTTGCAAATGTGGGGAATTAGTTTTTTGTTTTCTATTTTGTTTAAAATGAATTACACTTCGAATACTAAGTAATATAGATTATGATTGATATATTCGAAGAATTGAAACAAAAAGCAACTGTTATTGTTGATGATGGTTGGGGAGGTATTCATCCAGAATTCAATGAAGAAAAGTTTGCTGAACTAATCATAACAGATGTTCACGAATTACTTCAAGAACATTACCAAGAAACTCCGTTAGAACTTTGTGGTCCTTTATTGGACTTTTATCATAAACTTATTGACAGGTATCACATACAATGATTGAAACAGTAAAAGAAAAATATGATGGTGCTAGACTATCTGCCGCTGATTTTCCTATCAGTGATTTGAATATCTATACAAAAAATTTTCGGATTGTATACGAACCAAAACAAGATATAACGCCTTACGAATTATCTCGCTTAATGCAACTGTTTTTTGTTTTAACTACCATTACGTTATATGGATCTTTTAAGGTAGAAGAATTCTTGCAAGAACACAACTTAGGAAGACATTTTTCCTATCATCCTCTCAACGCTTGACTTTTCTGTGGATTGTAGTAAAATAGTCTTGTGGTTGGAAAAATGGAGACTGAAATGAAAATTGTAAAAGAACCTGATGTTTTGTATGTTGTTCTGGAAGAAGATCGTGGAATGGGTGCTTCCGTTCAAGGTGTCTTTTCTGATAAAGAAAAGGCAGAAAAATTGTGTCTTGAATCTTCAAGATATTTTATTGACGTTTCGTATGTAAACGAAATTGAGGTATAAAATGAACAACAAAGAAACTTTTCAGCAAGAATTCAAAGCGTTATTAGAAAAGTATAATGTATCCATTGGTTTCCAAGTTTCGGAGTGTTCTGATACTTATGGTTTATCTGGAGAGAAGATGATTGTCTATCACACTATCCCAAACACCTACAAAACCGAAGATTGGATTAAGGTGGATGGTTGGGATATTGGTGCTTCTGATATAGAAATTACCGAAGATGAAAATTATAACGAAGTTTAAAGATTATTACGATTTCTATTCTACAAATTTTGGTGGTCCTGATCCAAAAGTAGTCTATGAGCGCCATCTATTAAACGATCTTTATGTAGTAGAAGAATGGGGAGTAGAATGATAGAATATCAAAAACCAGCAGAAGGTATAATGCTAACTCAAGATTTTAAGGATGCCAAGTTCTATTCAATAAATTGTTCTTGCACCAATCCAGACGACAAGATTAATCTTGAAATAGAAGCCGACGAGTATGGAGAAATCGTAGTATATTTTCATACCACTGCAAAAACTCACTTTTGGAAAACCTTGGCTAAATGGGAAACTCATAAGATTGACAACCCGTTTTTATATCACATTGTAAATTCCGTTCAATCGCTAATCAATGGATTACATCAACGAATTAAACTAACCAAAGAAATTTGGTGGAATGGATACATTTCTCTACAAACTACTACCATTCTTACAAAGCAGACTGCAATGAATTTTTCAGAAACACTCAAGGATGCCATAAAAGAAATAGAAACCCGAAATGATAAACATTAATTTTTCAATCACCAATCCATTTGCTGATGACCTATCTGATGTTGTTTTTAGTAGATACGGCAAAGTCAACAAAAACAAATATTGGTCTATCACTCTACACAAACATCCAAGAACTATCATTGATTTCCATCTTGATGTTTCCACAAGAAGAAGTCACGCTGGAATCCTACTTTGGATAGGTTTGCTGGGTTATTTCTTGGAGTTTCGATTCTATGATTGCGGGCATAGGTACTCTGACAAGTGAGAAGACGCTTGACTTTTTCTGTAGATCAGGTATAATAGTATTGTGGTTTTGTTCTGTAGAGAGGGAGAATAATGGAATCTAGTGCTAAAGTATTAGCGGTTTTCTTTGTGTGTATGTTTGGCGGTATTGCCTTGGGTGGTATATCTTCTTCTGTGAAAGAAAGTATCATTGCTGCTGATATGGCAAAATCTGGACTACAACAATGTGTAGTAAAAGTTAATGATAAGGAACAAATTGTTTGGAAGAAGGAGTGTAAAGATGAAAATTAAAAATGTAGAAATGCGAACTTTCTTTGAGATCGAAACCGAAGAAGGCGAAAGATACAGAAAAGATTCCTTTAAGTATTGGGAAAAGTACGATGGTTCTGAAAGTTGGAGTCAGTTATATCCATCAGACGAATTGGTTGAAATGGAACGGTTGTTTCAAGAATATTTGCGATCAGATGAGATTTGTGGGGTGTCAGATGAGTGAAGAAGACTCCAGCGATACAAAATTTGATAATCATTTCCAAGAAATGGAGATTCAGCATAAAGCATTGGTATCTTTTATTGATGTAAAATGCGATCAAATTAACATTAAAATGGGAGCGGTTGAAAAGAGACTGACACGTATCCTGAAAGGAATATTGTTTTAATATTGATGGTTGCAGTTATTGCTAAAGGATGAAAAAGAATTATGGAATTTAAAAAAATACAACCAATACAATCTCATATCATCGAAGATGATGATGGTAGTCTATATAGAAGAAATTTTGAAGATGATTGGGAACAAATGGAGAATGGGGGAGAGTGGTATCCAGTCTATTATTCGGAAGGAATGGAAAAAGAATTTCAAGAATATTTAAAATCTAAAGACAATGAACAAATGACATATATTAAACCTTTACCAGATTCAATGACTGCTCCTTGGAATGGAACTCCCATTACAGATCATACTTTTGCAGGTATTCCAAACCAACTGACAGAGTTAAAATCTGCATATATTCCAACAACTTTTATTGTTCCTCCAGAATTGAAGGTTGGTGACAAATGGTTTGTTAAACTACAAGGAGCAAGTTGTTTAACAGAACAAAAAATTATTGAAGTAACAGAAAAAACTGTATTACTACAACGAATGGATGATAGTTTGGCAAGACACGCCCATCTTAGATACAAGAAAACTGATATTGAATTTGTGGAGAAAGTAAATGATTGACAGATCAACTATTAAACAAATTGCGTTGGAACAAGGATTCAAACTCAAAGAACAACCTGATGGTTCGATGGATTTGAATCCTTATGTATATACGTTTGCTAGGGTGCTTGAAACTCAAGTTAGAAAAGAAATAATTGCTAGTTTGATTTTGGATACTCCAAACAATCCAGAGATTTTGTAAAATGAAATACAATCCAGATTTAAAATATGAAATTGACCCAAAACGCATTTTCTGGGAACTGGATTGGGGAAAATATAAAAATGAAGACGGTTCTCAAACATATCCAAACAAACCAGAAAAAGAATTAAACTTCGAAGAAGAATTTGGTCTTGCTCATTTATTGATCAATGGGGTAATATTTGTAAACAATCATTGGTGGGAAGATGATTGGTGCGAAGAAGCAAAGAAAACAACTGGATTGTTCGTAAACTGTAATGATTTATTCGCTTGGGGATGTTCTGATGATGAAGAAATCGAAGTAAAAGAACTACGACAGTTATATGATCTTTGGATTGATGATCCAATTTATGGTTCTGATATTTGGTGTATTCTAAAAAGAAAACAAGAACCACAAGAACCAATATTCGATAGAATCCAAGAAAATACAAAATACGACTTAACTAAATTAAGTCTTGATGAAGATTTAACTTTTGAAGAAAGATTAAAGAGAATCACAAAATGAAATATCGCAAGAAACCAGTTGAAATTGATGCCTTTATTTGGTATTACGAAATGGCAGCAATTTCTTTTCCAGAATGGTTTGTTGATGCCGTTGTTGAAGAGAAAGTTGTTCCAAATGTGGGTGGAACTTTGTTCATTGAAACTCTTGAAGGACGAATGATAGCTCAATCGGGAGATTATATTATCAAAGGGGTGAAAGAAGAAATCTATCCTTGTCGTAGAGATATTTTTGAAATGACATATGAAAAGGTCAATGATGAATAAAGATACTCCAACATTTTTATTTGGTATGACTTGGGGAATAATATTGTTTGTTCTCTTTCTTAATCTGCCCTTCACAAACAATTCAAAAGCACAAAAAGCAATTCAAGAATGTGAAAAGACTCTTCCAAGAAATCAACATTGCGAAATTACGGCAACCCCGAAAGAAAATCCTTGACTTTTCCCACCAGTTCAGTTACAATAGTCTTGTGGTTGAAAAACGGAGACTAAAATGGATAAGATGCTTGAAGAATACTTTGAAGAAATGAATTGGCTTGATGATAGAAATGTCGAATCGTTGATTGATTCTCATAGGTCAATGAGGCGAATTATTAGGTCTCTCTTAGAAGAAAAAAATAAAACCAAAGACCTATTGATGAAAGAATACGCTCCTTATTTTGAAATGCGATTGAAAGAACGTTACGTCAAAGAAGAAGACCTTTTAAAGATGACTATGGCAGAATTTGCTGAAAGATTTGGGAGATAATTATGTATGGTGACTCATTAAACTTCATAGGTGATAGAAGTTTTTTAATTTATGTTGTTATTATCAACATTCTAGGATTCTGGAAACTTATTGATATTATCATTTGGTTGTTTAAACATATTACTATTGCGGTGAACTAAATGTCTATTACACTTACATTCCACAACTTCTCAGAAAGATCGCCTGATCACGGGCAAGAAATTATTTATCTTAGGTCTATTTCAAGTTTTGGTTCTTATGGTTTTGACCCAAGAGAATCAACAGTTGAATATCTCTGGGAATTGATAGATTCTGGTGGCAATTCTGTTGGATCTTTTGTTGGTTACGAAAACGGTGACACTCCTCCCGAATCTGATGAAGAAGGATGTATATACGAATTACGAGTTAGTGTTGACGGCAGTATTATGGAAGACGGTTGCTATTGGTGTTCTGTTGATGAATGGTTTGATAGTCTACCGAAGGAGTAAACAATGATTTCTTTTGATAAAGAAACTGATACTCTTATCATAAAGAAGACCACATTTTAATTCCTGAATTTCCTGCTTGACTTTTTTAATGAGTTCAGTTACAATGATCTTGTGGTTGAAAAACGGAGAAACAAAATGACTTGCACTACAACACCTGCTGGTTGGAGATTTTACTCTGCTGACTTTAGTTGCAACGGAAAAAGGGGACAAGTCTTGCTTGAGAGAACCCCAGAACAGAAGGCACTCTGGCACAATATGGACGATGAAGTGAAAGAATCTGAATATTGCCCTCCACTTTATATCCGTGGAGATGGATACACATTTGAAGAAGCAATGAAGGATGCTTTTGATAAGGCAAGTGTAGTTCCAAAGATTTCCTCTTGACTTTTTTCACCAGTTCAGTTACAATAGTCTTGTGGTTAGAAAAACGTGGAGACAAAGATGAAAGTTTATATCGTGCTCGGATCAACTTATGATTATAACCCTGATACTACTTTTGATGAAGTTTTGAGAGTCTATTCTTCTAAAAAAGCTGCAGAACAATTTGTTGAGAAATACAAAGAATCGTGGGATGAACTTCAAATACTTCAATATGAAGTCGAAAAAACTTTTGGAGGATAAAATGAACTACAAAGAAACCTTTCAACAAGAATTCAAGAAGATGAAATTGGAGAATAGCGTCAACAAATCAGTTGACAAGTGATTAGTTTTCTATTATACTATCCACTTACATAGGAGCGAACAAAATGGGTACAATAGATTTTGAAACTATCTCAAAAGCAAAGGGTGCTAAATCGGCTTTCAATAAAGCAGTAAAAGAAGCTCGTAAGATTCACGGGACTGGCGGATATTCGGGCACAATTGCCGAAAAGAGTTCGTTTGTAATGATAGCTGTCCCTGATGGTGAAGATCCCTACAAATATGCTAACAAGCTGCTAGATAAGGAAGATTCTCGGATTGAGAATAAATGGGGACCGGCTGGCTGTGTAAAGGTATCTGACGGCGAATTCTTATTTTTCGGATTTGCTTCTTGTTAAAACCCTAGATTCTTGATTGACATTGCTAGTCATTGAGTGTACCATACGACTTTACTTAACCGCAACAGGAGAAAATAAGATGATTATTGTAAAACAAGTTAGTTACGCATTTCTCCAGATTGGTGTATTCAATGATAGAGCACAAACTATTCCTACTTGCTCTCAGTTCAGAATGGATTCTTCTAGGTATAACTCTTTCGCAGAATTCATCAAAAAGAATGTACAATATGCGAATCATATCCGTGATACATATCACGATAATGCTGGTTCAAAGTCCAAATACAGTATGGGAAATGTTGATTCATTTATAACTTCCGCTCGTATTCCTATTGTTTTGATTACTCTTCCAGCATTTATGGAATTCAACTTGGTTATTGGGACTGATGTATTGACAGTTGATGTAACTGATCTTGAAGAAATTGCCAAGAAACTATTGGAGTTGTAAAACGAGTGCATCTAACGCTTGACTTTTTCTAAAATTGTAGTAAAATAGTCTTGTGGTTGGAACTTTAGGAGAACTGAAATGAAATTAGAAAGCAAGATGAAACTCGAAGACGTAATTCATTTTTTTGTTGGATCTAGCACCGAAGACATTAACGCTGGATTTTTCGTGTCGAGAAGTATGCGTCAACAAATCATGATAGAAAAACAAAATACCATCATTAGGAAAGCGACTGTGCGTCAATTTCAATGGGAAAATATGGGTGGTGGAGTTTACAGAATATTCTTAACTTGTGAATGACGCGAACATCTCCAGTAGTTGACTTTTCTGTAAATTGTAGTAAAATAGTCTTGTGGTTGGAAAATAGTGGAGACTGGAATGAGGGTCAAAGAAATGACAGTTCCAACAGAAGATGGTATAGGTTGGCAAGATATTAGACTTCTTGCTGGCGAAGGTAAACTCGCTCAGAAAACCATTGCTCAAGCAATCGCAATCATTCGAAAAAACAAAGAGGATCGTCAAAATGCGCCCAGAAAATTGCCGTAGAATCATCAAGAGGGAAATGCGTCCTTTTTATAAGGCATCAATTACTGATAATGAGGACTTGTCTATTCTTTCTTGTTTTAAGAAACCTCTTGTGTATAAGGCGCTCAAGCAACTTGAAAAGAAATACGAAAAGATAGAGTATCCTGATATTCGTCCAATGTATGAAGATGTAGTATCAGTAAAAGATATTCTATGTAAAATGTTCTATATCAGTGACAGATGGTGTTGCGTTGGTAGAATTAAATTCATTCTAAGGGTGCTTGAGGAAGTAAAATGATTAAATCAAAAGTAGTAGAAAAAGATAAATTAGAGTTTCCTAAATTGATGGTCACTAAAGTGGAAGGGACTATTGTTTTAATGTTTTCCGAACATGCTGGAACTGTAGTTGGCAACACAGGAGATTGTCAATCTGAAATTGGATTTTATTCTGGATGTTGGAATTCAAAAGGGTTAGATGACTTCGATGGAACTGTAGAATTATCTAATGAAAAATAGAATTTATGAAAACCTTAATTCTACAAAACGTATCGACTAAAGAAATCAGAACTGTTGTTCAAGCAGTTGCTCTTGCTGATAAAAATGAATATTGCATTATTCGTTCAGATATTGATGACTTAGAGAAGTATTCCGAAGAGTTAAGGTCTGCTATTCCTGTGGGTTCTGTCGAGTTTGTTAGGAAAGCGATGGAAATTGCTGGTTTTAAGGAACCAATGATTGATCCATATCCGATTACAGACGAGAAATATCTTCATAGAAAAGTTCAAAAAATTGATCTAATTGGACATTGTTTTTTCCCATTTTTTGATGGATTCGTTAAGCCAACAAAATTAAAGCAATTTACAGGCTTTGTATATGATCCTAAAGACTATTCAGATGAATATCTGAACGAACAAAAAGAATCGTTATATGAGGCATATAGGGATTCTTGCAAGATTCATAAATCTTATGAAGTATGGACTTCTGATGTTGTTAAGTTTATGGGAGAATGGAGATATTATATTCAGAATGAAAAGATCATTGGATACGCTAGATACGATGACGATGACGAAAATCCAGAAGAATTACAAGAACCAGATAAATCACTGATTAAAGAATATATTTCTAAACTTGAGATTAAACATCCCTATGTGTTAGATTTTGGTATTCTTTCAACAGGCGAAACTGCACTGGTTGAATATAATCCTCCTTTCGCAATAGGATTGTATGGGGATGCTTTATCCCCAAAACAATATTTAAGTTTCTTGGAAGAAGGGTGGGAATGGATACTACTTCAATCGTCTTAATTTTCCTTCCTTACAACTAATGACAACCCATTCCCAATCTTCTTTTGGTCCAGTTTGAGAATAATATTGTTCTTTTGGTATATGTTTACATACCCCTGTTTTATTATAACAAGTTACCATTCCTTTTGTAGCACATTCTGCCTTAATATTAGGATTTATTTTCAATTTTCTCTTTCTACCTTCATTAGAGATTTGATGAACCCATTCCCAATCTTCTTTTGGTCCAGTTTGAGAATAATATTCTTCTTTTGGTATATGTTTACAGTTGCCTTGTTTATCGACGCAAACTACTTTACCAGTAGTTGTATAAATTATTTCTGTAATTTTATTTAACTTTTTTGCCATTCGTCGTTTTGCAATTTTTGTTAAATTTTGGACAAAATCCCAATCTTCTTTTGGTCCTGTTTGAGAATAATAACTCTCGGAACTTATTCTTATAAAATTTCCTTGTTTATCTATGCATGGAACAGTTTCTCTATTATTATAATAGTGATGAGATCCGTCTTTCGATCTTTTAATTTGAGTATCTCCTCCAACAGAACTTCCATCTTCTCTTTTTAGAAAATTATGAGTTCCGTTTTCGATTTGTTTTTTAACATTAATTGATGCCAATCTTGATAATTCTTCTGGAGGGATTTTCAATCTTTCCCCAATTAAAAATGCTGCATAATAATCGCCTTGGGAATAGTGGATTTCGTAATGTTCTTGTATAGAAACTGCTTTTAAGTTTGTTGAGTCGTTGTTGTTATGATTTCCGTCTATATGATGGATTTCATATGTTCTTCCTTCGACATCAACTGGAATAGAACCGAAATTGTCTATATAAATTTTTCGATAATTGGATTTGTTTCTTTTATAAATACTCATTGCTGATGCTCCGTTATAGCGTTAGAGTCCTTGGGATTGTGGTGATCCGCGAAGGACATTTTTTATGACTTGACTTTTTTACCCGATGGGTATATACTATTTATATAAAGTGAAATTTAGAGGTGAAATATGGGCACTAACTTTTACGCAGAATTCAACAAATGCGAATGTTGTAATCGTTCCAATAAAATTCACATCGGCAAAAGTTCTTGGGGTTGGGCTTTCCACTTCAGAGGATATGATGGACAATATGGGTATATTGAAGACAGCGATGACAAGACTTTAGAAGTTCCAGAAGACTTTCAACTAAAGTCTTGGAAGCAATGGAAAGAATATCTCAAGGATAAACCTATCATTGATGAATACGGCGAGGCTGTTTCGTATGAAGAATTTGTAGAAATGGTAGAAACCTATAAATCTCCTGGTTTTGTTCGTGACGATGGGCATAGGAATTTAGATCACATTGATGAAATTCTAAAAGAACAAAGGTATGCTGACATTTGGAGAGAATATCGGGACGAGGATGTTTATTGGCACGATGAAGATGGGTACTCCTTTTCTTCAAGATATTTTTCTTAGGTAAATAATATGGAACAAATAGGTTGGTTTGTTGTTGGTGATGGTAATTTTGGTCCTTATCTTTTTGGTAATCAAAAATCTGAACCTGTCGGACCAGTATTCATAGAAACTGAATTTGACCATCAATATTGGAAGAATAGAGGATATGACATAATTCCTGTTTATGTTAATGGCAATGATAAAGAAGATTATTCTTTTATTGAGGAAAATAATGATTACCCATCTTGAAAAACTTTGGTGTGCTATGTTTGTGAGCGAAGGTTGGTATGAATCTTGGAGACGTTTTAAGGATTATCCTCTAGTATTATCAGAAGGTTGTGAATTTAGACAACACGCTCTCAAATGTAAGACAGTTGGAATTATTGAGTTTGATAGAATTCTTAATAACTATGAAACTTCAATGAAAATGGGTGATGCTGTTCCTAAGATGTTTATTTATGGAGATGATGAATGAGTTATATATTAGTGATGTTTATTTATGGAGATGATGAATGAGTTATGTATTAGTGATGTTTATTTATGCTGGAGCCTTCTCTAAAGGAGATAGTGTTGCTCTTAATTCTGTTGATGGGTTTTCTACTTTAGAATCTTGTCAAAAAGCAGGACAAGAGGGGAATCCATTGGTTGGAGGAACCGTGAAAGAATATAAGTTTGTTTGCCTACAAAAAAAGTAAGATAGAAATTTATGTGGTGGAGGATTAAACGCTGGTGGTTATTCCGACTTGCTCCTTGTCCTCAAATTGGAGATACATTGGTATTTTACCCCTTTGATTCCGAAGATACCTTGAGACAAGAATTAGTGGTGAAGGGAATAAGAGGAGACTACTTTCTATTTACATTTGCAGGAGGATACGTAACAGACATGTATTATACGGATTTCCTTGAACTTTTTATTAACAAAAAATTTATAGAATCTTGGGGCATTAAATTATGAAACCTCAAACCTTAGAATATTATAATTGGGATGATGTGGAACAGTTTCTATCAGATGCGATGGGAATTGATAAGAAACATTTTCTTGGATGCCATCCAGATAAAATCCCCAACTACTGGCGTATCTGGGGAGAGGTTGTAGATTTGGATATTCGTAATGATTCTTGGAAAAAGGTTGGAAAATGAGCGAATTTAGAAACCAGATTCCTGATCTAATCAATAATCTAAAAGCGATTCACGGAAGCATTCAAACAGATACATATTATATTGGGTTATCTGTAACATATTTAACATATCTTTATGATCTACTAGAGAAAGAAGAAGTAAAACCAATAAAAGAATCATTTCTAAAAAATATAGATAATGAAGAATTTTTTAGGATTTTTAACATATCAGAAGATGATCTTAATACTTTTGATCCCTATGAAGTATATGATGATATTTGTGATGATATTACCAAGGTAGTAGAAAATCGAATGAAAAATCTTACTAGTGATGAGAAATATATCGTAATAGAAAAACTGTCTGAACAATTTAGATTTTGGAATGTTTTAGGAGATTAACTATGTCTGAAGAAAAAGGAATATACGAAGTCGAAAAGAAAAATTTCAAAGAAATGCTTGATTCTCCAGAAATGGAAAAGTTGCGCCAAGAAATAGAAGCATCTGACGAACAATATAAGAAGGATGCCGAATCGTTCTGGGATAATCTATCCTATGATGATAAACTAAAAGCATTCTTTTATGTATGTTCTAAGATTCATAAAGGCGATGTAGAAGAACAGGGTAGTTATCGTCACGTTTTGTACGACGTATTTAATTTCTACATGGATTCATATGGTATTGGCATGAACTGCGGATATCTAAATCTCCACAACTATATTTACGGTGGAATAGAATTTTCTAAATTTAGATCGGCAGAAGAAGTAGAATTCCGCTCTGGCGATACCATTCATAGATTTCCTATTTCAAAGGATGACTGGGTTAATGTTTCTTTTGACGAAGAAACTAACCAACTTCTGATAACGACTGAAGAAAAGTTTTAGGTTTAACAAAGATGAATGATTTTAGTTTTGTTATTTCCGCCGTAAATATAGTTTTAGCGTTTTTATTGGGTATAGTGGTTTCTGTTGGAATGGTTTCATCTCCTCTCACGGAGTACCATGATTCAATAAAAGAATGTGAAAAAGCATTACCTAGAGACAAACATTGTAAGATAATTGGAGTTGTTGATGATGGAAAATAAAATTGATAGTGCCTACGCAGATATTGGCGTCTTTTTCGGTAAAATTTCTGTTGGGCATATTGTATTTCCTAATGGAGATAAACGATATGAGTATAATCCCAAAGAAGATATTACTGCCTATGAAGTAAGTCGTTTATTGTTATTGTTTTATTTTGCTGCTACAGTTAGAGAATCTCATACTTTTGATTATTGTTCTTATATTCAAGAACATAAACTAGAAAGACATTTTGACGAGGTTTAACAATGAATAATCCAAACCCAAATTGCCCAAGAGAAGATTGCAGATTTCAATACGGTATTGGAATGACTACTTCCATGTATTATCCTCCAATTTACGATAAGCATGGGAATAATACCAATCCTGACGGTAATACTACCTCTGGAGAAACGACTTGTACTACTTGTAATAAGAAATGGTATTATTCAAGACGTTATGGAGAAACAACATTTCAAGAATGTACTCCAGCAATTTCTCCAGAAGATAATTCAGAAGGTTGCTAACGCTTGACTTTTTCTTCGTTCTACGGTAGACTATACTTGTTGTTGAATTTTTGAGGTGTGTATGAACGAAAAGCTTTTCTATTTTGTACTAAGTCTTGCTATGATTACCAATGCTGTTTGGATTGGGCAAAAGATTTATTTTGCTAAACAGAAAGAAACTGAACAACTTCTGTTGATTCAAAAGAACAATCAAGAGGTTGATAAAATCCTAGAGATAATGGATAGTATTAAACATAAAATTGAAACACTGGAGAATAAGTAATGGCGCATAAACATAAAGATTGCATTAAGCAATGGGCAGACGGAAAAGCTATTCAAGTAAAAGAACTTTTTGGTTGGGTAGATACTCCAACCCCGCATTGGTTTGAAAATATCGAATATCGGGTTAAACCGGACGAGTTTACTCAATCATTGATTGATGCGTATAAACGAGGTGATAAGGTTAGATATCGACTAAATGTGGATTATGTTACTCCTTGGTATGATTTATTATTGACAAATCCAGAAGATATCGAAACATCAAAATTTGATCAATTAAATTATAGATGGAGTATTGAACCGAAGAAGACGGTCTATAATGATTCAACCAATGATATTAATGAAATTCTTGATAACTTCGACTTCGAAAAAGTTAAGAAGGTAATGGATTTTCTTAATTGGGAATGGACTGGTTCTAATGGAGTTCCTGAAATTTATGAACTTCGCCAACACGCTAGAAAACTAATGAATACTGCTGTAACCGAATGTCTTAAATCTAAAGAAACGGATTATACTACAGAATGTGGTGGTTTTAGGGTAGAATGTAATAAGTATGAAGGTGATCCTAAGATTTATCTTCGCCTTAGTTTCAATTTAGAATCTTGGGAAAATTGGACTTAGAATGGAAAGTAAATTATTCTTTTATACTTGTATAATCATTTCTCAAGTTTGGATTGCTTCTGCTAATAATGAAACTAATTATAAATTTATTATTGGTTGGGTTTGGTTATTCATTGCTATAGGAACTAAAATTTTTGAGATCGTATCTAAATGAATAATACCCTTTTGAATAAGGTATTAGAAGATCCTTGTGATAAAAATATAGTTGAATTGAAAGAAAACCTTATTCGCTCTAAAGATACTACTTTTATTGATAGGTTAAATGAATCTCTTAAATTTGCTATGGAGAAATTGAATGCTCACAATTCTTGATTTTGTCAATGCTGGGGGAAAATGTATAACTGCCGCTGGTTGGGAATTTCAAATTTGTTATATCAATAAAGATATAGAATATCCAATTTGCGGGTATGTAATTTCTCCTTCTGGTGTGAAATCTCTACATAACTGGGACGTTTTTGGTAATCCATTTGACCTTCCATTGACGCACGGATTGAATCTTGTG